>Ga0210016_1003142_pt1 | contig 14707 bp, 16 predicted proteins | sample CryGeyCG2014_300_FD_185454 | JGI IMG/M metagenome (GOLD analysis project Ga0210016, IMG submission 185454) | Groundwater microbial communities from aquifer - Crystal Geyser CG02_land_8/20/14_3.00 (SPAdes) (version 2) | ecosystem: Environmental > Aquatic > Deep subsurface > Groundwater | place... | reverse complement strand
GAAGGATATCCCTTCCAGTATCCATTTTCCGAGTCCATGGTCGGTGTGATAACGCTTGTAAACGTCGTCGACGACAATCATTGGGTCACCAATCTTGTCGCATAACGTGCATGTAATGCCATCCCCATAAAGATGGTGACGATCGCAAAACCATAGAGATAAACGATACTGAGCCCGGGTACGGCATGGTAGTAGGTTGCAAATCCAAGCCGCGCAGCATCTAATCCGTGAACGATCGGGTTCAACATCAACCAATCGCGATAAGGCTGAGGGATGGCTGCAACAGGAATTAAGACACCAGATGCAAAATACAAAGGCGTCATTGCAAAAGTGATTATTTTTCCCAGTTCAGGGATGAGTTCACCAACAACGGAAGCGATTAGACCAAACCCCAAACCCAACAACCACAATCCAAAAAAAGCCTCCAAGACTAATAGGGGATCTTGAGGAATGGCAACAATTCCAAAGAGCGATGCACCAATAAACAAGATGATGGCAACCAGTATTGTTAAAAAACCTTCAAGGGATGCCCGCACCAGCACTGTGTCAATTGGCTTGACCTGCCGGTATGTGAACAGTCCATGATTAGAACCAATTGCATTTTGAGTCTGAGTGCCAGTGCGTCTGAACATCAGGAATGCGAGCAACCCAACCATCAGCCAGACGGTGGTATCGATCCCACCGACTGATCGCATACGAATAACAGAGAAGATGAACAACAGGAAGACAACATGAACCAGCGGCTCTAACAACAGCCACAGCCAGGCAGCCCGACCTGATGACAGCCTGCTTACCGCTTCACGCAGCATCAGTGCTTTCCACACCGAATAGGTGATGTTGAAAGGGGATCTCTTGGGATTCACTGCCTACTGTCTTTCAGCATGAAATTTATACAAGTCCACTTACGTACCACTGTCGTTGTTTACGGAATTTGGGGCTATTATCTAACATTTTTGGCTCTAGTCCTCTTAAGACTGTGGAGTTTCTCACCCATAGATAGGCATGTCTATATTTCTGATGCCTCAACATTTTGCCTTGGCACTCCGACTTTACCTGATCAGCTACACAACGTGGTGTTGGTTGGCGGTCCCGGCACGGGGAAGACGCATCTGGCGACCGCACTCGGTGTGCAGGCGGTGCAACACCAGCATCGTCGCGTGCGCCACTTCTCGACCATCGAGTTGGTGAATGCGCTGGAGTTGGAGAAGGCGGCAGGAAAACAAGGGCAGCTTGCCAGCCTGATGATGTATGCCGACCTAGCGATTCTGGATGAGCTGGGCTATCTGCCGTTCAGCCAAGCCGGGGGCGCATTGGGTCAAAATTCAATGCAATTGGTGGGTCAGATTTAAGCGGGCAATTCAACAGGCGGCACTTTACTTTCCGTACAACAACCCTGCCATAGAAGCGCTGGCTACTGATCATCATTATAGTAATGTTTGCAACCATCCATAATTGAGTTATACTTTAATATAACTCAACTGGAATGGAGGCGCATCATGCACACAACCAATCTGCGCAAAGTCGGAGGCTCGGTGATGCTGGCCGTTCCGCCAGCATTCCTCGATCAACTACACCTGCAAGCAGGGGCCACTGTAGGTATGGCCGTCACTGATGGTTGCCTTGTGATTGATCCAAAGCCAAGACCGCGTTACACGCTCGCTGAGCTTCTGGCCGCCTCGGACTATTCGCAGCCGCAACCGGCGGAAGTGCGCGAATGGCTTGATGCGCCCGCTGTGGGTGGCGAGTTGATATGAGGCGCGGTGACATTTATCTTGTTTCACTTGATCCTACCGAAGGACGCGAACAACGCGGCAGCCGTCCCGTTGTAATCGTATCGCCTAACGAGTTCAACGAGGTAACCAAGTTGCCGATAGTCTGCCCAATCACCAGTGGTGGAGACTTTGCTCGTCGCATCGGGTTTGCCGTACCTATCACTGGCATCAAAACAACCGGTGTCGTTAGATGTGATCAGCCCCGTGTACTCGATCTTGGCTCTCGCAATGCACGCAAGGTGGATTCCTTGCCTGTGTCGATCATGGATGAGGTGCTGGCGAAGCTTGCACCGATTTTTGAGTGAACTGAATGCATAAACCAACATCCTGGCGAAGTCTTCGCGGGAATGTGCCCTGAAAGAATGACGGTTGCTACAGCAGTGCAGGGGCTGCAGGTACCGATAGCGACCAAATCTACTCTGACAATCACCGTAGGCGAATCTCTGGACAAAGGTTTGCGGGATCTCGCAAACACGACGCAGGCAGTATCGGATGGCCGAGAAATTTCGCCACAATTTGCTCTTGGCTTTAAGAACATGGCGCAAATGGGCGAGGTGTGTAGCCCTATGCGCTGGGAGTTGGTCGAGATGCTTAAACAGACTGGCCCACAGAGCATCTATGCTTTAGCAACCGTTGAAGATTTCAGGCGCGCAGTTGGGTTGATCGCCTTCTGTTTGGCTTCTACGCAAAAGTCGGTGGTCTGCTATGGATGGACCTCTGAAATATTGCGTAATCGGGGAATTTTGACGGGAAAAAAACGTTCCGAACTACAGGAAAATTACAGGAAATAGGTGCAAACCCATCTATATCAAGGCATTCGATTCATCTTCTGGGCACCAATTCAAAATGGCTCGCAGACGCGGGCCATTTTCTTTTGTTCAAAATTTCATTCAAACAAAAACCCGCAGCGCCGGCGTGTTGCCTGCCCGATCTTTCCCGCAGCCGCACCGAATCAAGCCTGGAACGGGTGGCGCAACACGATGGTCTCATCCCGATCCGGTCCGGTTGAAACCATATCGACCGGCACTTCGCAGATCTCGGCGATGCGTTGCAGGTAGTTGCGCGCCGCCTGCGGCAGTTCTTCATAGCGCTTCACGCCCACCGTGCTGCCGCTCCAGCCCGGCATATCTTCATACACCGGCTCGCAGCCGATCAGCAAGTCCGCGCCGACCGGCAGGATGTCGCTGATCTGGCCGCCGATCTTGTAGCCCACGCCGATGCGCACGGTTTCCATGCCGTCCATCACGTCCAGCTTGGTCACGCACAGGCCGGACACACCGTTGATCTGGATCGAGCGCTTCAGTGCGGCCGCATCGAACCAGCCACAGCGGCGCGCGCGCCCGGTGGTAGAACCGAACTCATGTCCTTTTTCGGCTAGCATCTTGCCGATCGGGTCCTGCTTCAATTCGGCATCGTATAACTCGGTCGGGAACGGTCCCGAGCCGACGCGCGTGGTGTAGGCCTTGGTGATGCCGAGCACGTAATGCAGGCTCTGCGGACCAATCCCGGCACCGGCACAGACCGCACCGGAAATACAGTTGCTGGAGGTCACAAAGGGATAGGTACCGTGATCGATGTCGAGCAGCGTACCTTGCGCGCCTTCAAACAACAGGTTCTGTCCGGCCTTGTTTGCCTCATACAGGGCGCGCGGCACATCCAGCACCAGGGGCTGGATGCGTTCGGCCAGTGCCAGCGCGGCGTCCATGGTCTGGTTGAAATCGACGGTGTCGGCCTTGAAATAGTTTTTCAGCACGAAGTTGTGATAGTCGAGCACTTCGCCCAGCTTGGCGGCGAAACGTTTTCGATGGAACAAGTCCTGCAGGCGGATGGCGCGGCGCGCCACCTTGTCTTCATAGGCGGGGCCGATGCCGCGACCCGTGGTGCCGATCTTGGCCGCGCCTTTGGCCACCTCGCGCGCCTTATCGATAGCTTCATGGTAAGGCAGGATCAGCGGACAGGCTTCCGAGATGCGCAGGCGGTCATACACGTGCACGCCCGCCGCCTCCAGCATGTCCATTTCCTTGAGCAAGGCCGACGGGGAAACCACCACGCCGTTGCCGATATAGCACTTCACCTTCTCGCGCAAAATGCCGGAGGGGATGAGGTGCAGCACGGTCTTTTCGCCGCCGATCACCAGTGTGTGTCCGGCATTGTGTCCGCCCTGGAAGCGCACCACGCCCTGCGCATGGTCGGTCAGCCAATCGACCACCTTGCCTTTGCCTTCATCGCCCCATTGGGTACCGATCACCACTACATTTTTGGACATTTTATTTCCTGTTTCCAGAGTTCAGTTTTTGACTTCGACAACGATCCACTTGCCGTCACGCAAGACCAGTTCACGATCACAATTCAATTCAGCCCGATATTCAGCTTTACCCAACAGATCCACGACCACGGTCTCGCCCCGCCCGCGCAATTCGGCTATTGATGCCTCTAATGCGGGATCGGCGCGATGCGGCGCCAGAATCGCCCGCGCCTGCTTCTGCTGCGGCAGCAAGGGATACAACTGGCGCAGATCCATGCTGAAACCGGTGGCCGGACGCGAGCGCCCGAAGATCTTGCCCACATTGTCATAGCGGCCGCCCAGCGCGATCGCGTCATGACTGGTGGGGTGATACACGGCAAACACCATCCCGCTGTGGTAGTGGTAGCCGCGCAGTTCTGCCAGGTCCACCCCGATACTGCCGGCCAATGGCTGCAATTTTTGCGCGGCCAGTTCCAGTTGCAGCAGTGCCGCGGCGATGCGCGGCACTTGCGGCAATACGGTGCGCGCCCGCGCGATCACTTCGATTCCGCCATGCAGTTGCGGCAAGGCCAGTAATGAGGCCTGCACCGGCGCGGGCAAGGTTCGCACCAGCCCTTGCAGGGTCGGCACATCTTTTTGTTGCAGTGCAATGAACAGCGCCCGCTCCTGCTCGCCGGGAACCGCTTCGTCCGCGAGCAAGGCCTGAAACACATCGACATGACCCAGATCGAGGTGAATATCCCGGATACCGAGTTGGGACAGGGATTGCAGCATCAGGCGCTGGATTTCCAGATCGCTCTCGATGCCACTGTGGCCGTAAAGCTCGGCGCCAATCTGCAACGGCTCGCGCGTGCTCATCAATCCGGTCGGCTGGGTATGCACCACGCTGCCGGCATAGCACAGCCGCGCGACACCCTGACGGTTGAGCAGGTGCGCATCGATGCGCGCTACCTGCGGCGTGATGTCGGCGCGCAAGGCCAGGGTGCGGCCGCTCAACTGGTCCACCAGCTTGAACGTGCGCAGATCCATATCCGCACTGTCGCGGATCAGCAGCGATTCGGCATATTCGATCAGCGGTGGCGCCACCAGTTGATACCCGGACAGGCGCAACATCTGCAATATTTCGCCGCGCATCGCCTCGATGCGCCATGCCTCTTGTGGCAGCATGTCCTGGATGTATTCAGGCAACAGCCACTTCATGCCGCCCTCCTCACCACAGAGGTTTTTGGTTTCATTATCCAATCCAGTAAATCAGCAACAATCCGCTCAGCATCAGCGATAAACCCAGAAAGCGCACCTGTCCGTCCTGCCACTGCGCCAGATTGCGCAGGGTTTCGCGCCACGGTTTGGGAAAAATAAAAGGCATCAATCCTTCCAGCACCAGCATCAAACCCAGCGCAGCCAGCCAGAAATCAAGCATCGCCGGTCACTGCCCGCCCTTGCCGGAACTCTTAAGGTATTTGAAGAACGAGGAGCTGGGGTCCACCACCATGACATCCCCCTTGTCCTTGAAAGTCTGTTTGTAGGCTTCCAGACTGCGGTAAAAAGAGAAAAATTCCGAGTTGCGGCCAAAGGCGGCGGCATACAAGGCAGTGGCCTTGGCATCGCCCTCGCCCTTGATCTTTTGCGCATCGCGGTAGGCCTGCGACAGGGTCACCTGCCGTTGCCGGTCCGCATCGGCGCGGATCTTTTCGCTTTCCGCATTGCCGGTGGCACGCAATTCGTTGGCCACGCGCTTGCGCTCCGCTTCCATGCGGCGATAGACCGAATCGCTGATCTCGACCGGAAAATCGACGCGCTTGAGGCGCACATCCAGCACTTCGACTCCGATCTTGCGCGCGTCACCATCGGTTTTTTCCTGCACCACGCGCATTAGCTCGTCGCGTTTGCCGGACACCACGTCATGGATGGTCAGTTTGCCGAACTCTTCGCGCATGGCGGAATTGACGGTCTGCATCAGCCGTGTCTGCGCGCGCGCCTCGTCGCCGCCCACGCTGATGTAGTACTGCTTGACGTCGAAGATGCGCCATTTGACATATGAATCGACCAGCACGTTCTTCTTCTCGGCGGTGATGAAACGCTCGGGATCGGCGGTATCAAAAGTCAGAATCCGCGAATCGAAAAAACGCACGTTCTGCACCAGCGGCAACTTGAAATTGAGCCCCGGCGCGGTTTCCACGCGCACCACCTCGCCCAGCTGAAAGACGATAGCCGCCTGGCGTTGATCGACCACAAACGCACTCATGCTGAGCAAAATCAGGGCGATGATCGTGCCCACCAGCAGATTTCTAATTTTCGTGTTCATTAACGCGCCTCCCTTTCACGACCCAAGAGCGGTTCGCGCGCGCGTGTCGTCGGCGCAAACTCGCTGGCAGGCAATCCGCCCTGCTCGGCAGGCTTGGCAACCTGCGCGGGCACAGCTGAATCCTCCCCTCCCCGTTGCATCAATTTATCCAGCGGCAGGTAAAGCAAACTGCCGTTCGAACTCTTCTGATCGATCATCACCTTGCTGCTGCTGGTCATGATCTGCTGCATCATGTCGAGATACATGCGTTCGCGCGTGACTTGTGGCGCTTTTTCGTATTCCGCCAGAATCTGTTTGAAGCGGCTGGCATCACCTTCCGCATTGGCGATCACACTCTGCTTGTAGCCTGCCGCCTCTTCCATCAGGCGCGCTGCCGAACCTTTGGCTTTCGGCACCACATCGTTGGCATATGACTGGCCTTCATTCTTCTGCCGCTCGCGATCCTGTCCCGCCTTGACCGCATCGTCGAACGCGGCCTGCACCTGCTCGGGCGGTTGCGCGTTCTGCATCGTCAGCTTGCTCACCAGAATACCGGACTGGTAACGGTCAAGAATGTCCTGCATCAATTTGGTCGTCTCTGCCGCGACCTGCTCGCGCCCCTCATACAGCACGAAGTCCATCTTGCTGCGACCGACCACTTCACGGATCGCGGTTTCCGCCGACTGGCGCACATTCTCGTCCGGCGCGCGGTTGTTGAACAGGTAAGCGCCGGGGTCCTTGAGGAAGTACTGCACGGCGAATTGGATGTCGATGATGTTTTCGTCATCGGTCAGCATCAGCGACTCTTTCAACATCTTGTTTTTCACGTTTTCACGGTAACCGACCTCGACCGTGCGCACCTGGCTGAGATTAACGATTTCCACCGACTCAACAGGATACGGCAGATGCCAGCGCGGGCCAGGCTCGGTCGTTTCAATCAGTTTGCCGAAGCGCAGCACCACACCGCGCTGACTCGCGTCCACGATGTAGAAGCCGCTGGCCAGCCAGATCAAGGCAACGATCAGCACGATCAGACCCAGGCTGATGTTGAAGCCGCCACCGGTGCCGCCGCCGGTCTTGTTGCCGGAACCGCCACCGAAACGCCCAAACAGCGACTCCACCTTGCGGTTCAGGTTGCGCACCACCTCTTCCAGGTCAGGCGGGCCGCCGCTGTTGTTCTTGCCCCATTGCGGGTCGTTCAATCCCATATCTCTCAAGCCTTTTTCGTTAATGATCGTTCAAGGGATGCCAAGCTTCTGCCTGCGTCTGCGGTAGCGCTGCATCGCGCACTTCCTTCAATGCCTCACGCAACAAGTCAATACCGACACCGGTTTTTGCACTCAAATGAATGGCCGCGATATTACCATATTCATCCCGCCGCACGCCCGCTGCCAGCCCCTGCAAGTCGATCTTGTTGTAGATCACGATCTGCGGAATAGACTGCGCACCCACCTCGGCCAGCACCTTATTCACTGCGGCCACCTGGTCGTTGCGTTCCGCACTGTTCACATCCACCACATGCAGCAGCAGATCGGCCTGCGCCGTTTCTTCCAGCGTGCTGCGAAAAGCCGCTACCAGCCCATGCGGTAAATGGCGGATAAAACCCACCGTATCGGACAGCACCACCTGGCGCGTGCTGTCGCCCGGCAGAAACAGCTTGCGCGCGGTGGTATCCAGCGTCGCAAACAACTGGTTGGCGACGTAGGTGTCGGCATGGGTGAGGCGATTGAACAGGGTGGACTTGCCGGCGTTGGTATAGCCCACGATGGACACCGACAGCACATCGGAACGGTTGCGGCTGCGGCGTTGCAGCTCGCGCTGACGTTTGATCTGCTTCAGCCGGTCATTCAGCAGATGCACGCGCCGGTCCAGTTTGCGCCGGTCCAGCTCCAGTTGCGTCTCGCCCGGCCCGCGCGCGCCCACCGCGAACTTCTGCTGCCCCATATCCATGTTCATCCCGACCAGACGGGTGGAAAGATATTTGAGTTGCGCCAGTTCTACCTGCACCTTGCCTTCATGGCTCTGCGCGCGCAGGGCAAAAATATCCAGAATCAGCATGGTGCGATCGATCACGCGCGTCTGTATTTTGGCGGTGAGGTTGCGCATCTGCGCGGGAGATAAGTCGTGATTGAAAATGACCAAAGGGGCTTCCAGTTCCCCGACCCGCGCGGCGATCTCATCCACCTTCCCGCTCCCGGCGAAGGTGGCGGGATCCGGACGTTGCCGGCGGCCTTCCACCAGCGCCAGTACCCGCACCCCGGCACTCTCCGCCAGCAGGCGCAGCTCTTCCAGACTTTCCGCGTAATCCGGTGCACCCAAATCCAGACTGACCAATACCGCCGTGTTGGGGGCGGTTGTCGCTTCAGACATCACTCTGCATCAATGGGGATGGTCACCGCGCGTGCCGGAACGATGGTGGAGATGGCATGTTTATAGACCATCTGGGTGACGGTATTCTTCAGCAGCACCACGTACTGATCGAAAGAATCGATCTGGCCCTGCAGTTTGATGCCATTGACCAGATAGATGGCGACCTGCACATGTTCTTTGCGCAAGGTGTTCAGGAACGGGTCTTGTAGTTGTTGCCCTTTAATGCTCATTTTGTCGGCTCGCGAGGTGATAGAAACGCCGCCACTGTAATGGAAAACTACGCCGCGCGATAGTCTTTGGCGGCAGCACGCCTCGTGCAATTTAAAGCAAATTTGCAGCCATGGATTGGGCCACTCTCAGGTTGACGGGTTAAAATGCGCGTTTTTTCAACCAAGTCCGGAAATCCAATGCTCGAACGCAATACAGATCCCCTCTTCTTTTCCTTTTTATTCCTCGCCTTCTCCCTGTCCAACCCCGCTTTTGCCGCCGCCGACGGAGCCTGGCAAGGCAGCGCGGACATCGCTTTTTCCCGCTCCGCGGGGAATACCAACGCCACCACCTACTCCCTGACCGTAGATGAAGCGCGCGCCACCGAAGAAAACAAGATAAGCCTGTTTGCCTCCGCGCTGTACGGTAAGAGCCAGGATGGGGTCACTGCCGACAAATCAAAAATAAGCGGGCGTTACGACCACAATCTAAGTCGTCGCGTATTCAGTTTCGGCCTGCTTGAATTTGAGCGCGACCCCCTCGCCAACCTAAAATTGCGCAGCAACGGCGGCGGCGGTCTGGGATATCACCTACTGACGGAAGATCCCAACAGATTGGACATATTTGGCGGCCTGTCGCGCAACAATTCCCTGCGCATCAGCGGCCCCAGCGTGAGCCAGAGCGAACTGCTGTTGAGCGAAGAATCGGAACACAAGCTGGGCGATAACACCCTGCTCAAACAGCAATTAAGTTATTACCCAAACACTGAAGACTTTGCCGAGTTTCGTACCGTATTCTACGGCAGCCTGATATTTAAGCTGAACGGCACTGTGGGTTTATCAGTAAGCCTGCAAAACAAATACAGCAGCGATGTCGGCAGCAACGTCAAACACAGCGACACGGTGCTCCTCACCGGTCTCAATATCAAGCTGTAAAGCCGAATAATCGGTTGGGCCGAAAACCCAATGCAGGAGCGGCATCAGCCGCGAATCACCACCAGCAAACCGGGTTCTACTTTATCCGTACAGTTTGCGCCCGCGAATGCGCTTGCGGTGGGCGGAGCGCTCCTCGCTTTCGGTGAGCGGTCTTGGTGCCTTGTCGGCGAACGGGTTCTTGCCCGACTTGAATTCGATGCGCAGCGGCGTGCCCTGCAACTTGAAAGCGTCGCTGAAACACTTCTCCAGATAGCGCTGGTAGCTGGCGTGCACTTTGTCCAGCGCGCTGCCGTGGACGATGATCAGCGGCGGGTTGCTGCCGCCCTGGTGCGCGTAGCGCATCTTTGGCCGGAAGATGCCGCCGCGCGGCGGCGCCTGTTTCTCGACTGCCGCCAGCAGGACGCGCGTCAGTTGCGGCGTCGGCAGCTTGGCCATCGCTGAAGCATAGGCCTGATTCACCGACTTCAGCAGGGCATCGACCCCGGTGCCGTTCAGGGCCGAGATGAAATGATGCTTGGCGAAACCAAGGAAATGCAGCTTGCGGTCGATGTCGCGCTTGGCACTGTCGCGCGCGTATTCATCCAGCCCGTCCCATTTGTTCACCGCCAGCACCAGCGCGCGCCCGGCCTGCAGCACGAAGTCGGCAAGGTGGGCGTCCTGTTCGGTGATCTGGTCGCTGGCGTCCACCACCAGCACCACCACATTGGCATCCTCGATCGCCTGCAGGGTCTTCACCACCGAGAACTTCTCAATCGCCTCGTCAACCTTGCCCCGGCGCCGCACGCCGGCAGTATCGATGATGGTGTATTGCTTGCCCGCCCGCTCGAAATCAATGTAGATGGAATCGCGCGTGGTGCCCGGCTGGTCGAAAGCAATGACCCGCTCTTCGCCCAGGATGGCGTTGACCAGGGTCGATTTGCCCACATTCGGGCGGCCAACGATGGCGAGTTTTGGATGATCGGATTTTTCTTCGGCCTCATCTTCAGTGACGGGCAGTTCATCCAGCGCCAGCTCGATCATTTCGGCGACATTCTCGCCGTGTGCCGACGAAATGGGCAGGGGTTCGCCCAGGCCGAGCTCGTGGAATTCGGCCGTGACGCGCGCCCGCTGCATCCCTTCCGCCTTGTTCACCAGCAACAACAGGGGGCGTCCACTCTTGCGCAACTGGGTGGCGATGATCCGATCATGCGGTGTCAGACCGTCGCGGCCATCGACGATGAACAGCACCAGATCGGCCTCATCCACCGCCTGCCGCGTCTGCTTCGCCATTTCGTGCAGAATGCCCTCTTTTGCGACCGGCTCCAGGCCGCCCGTATCCACCACCAGAAAGGGACGTTCGCCGACGCGGCCACGGCCGTAATGGCGGTCGCGCGTCAGGCCGGGCTGGTCGGCCACCAGCGCATCGCGGCTGCGCGTGAGGCGGTTGAACAGCGTGGATTTACCCACGTTTGGCCGGCCGACAAGAACGAGTGTGGGTAACATCAGCGTCTGACCGTAACCAACAGGAGTTGGCCATCACGGGTCTGCACCAGTGCGCCGTCGCCGAGCAGACTCGGCGCAGTCGGGATCGCACTGCCATCGGTGGCGCGGCGCGCCACGATACCGCCGTCCCGGGTGCTGAACAGATGCAGATATCCCTCAAAATCTCCGGCAAGCAGATATTCCTCAAATGGATAAGGCGCACTGACCGCGCGCCGCGCCAACTGCTCGTTTTTCCACAGGGTGGCGCCCGTGCTTTTGTCCAGCGCGTACACCGTGCCCTCCGCATCGGTCAGATACAAAAACTTGCCAAACAGGGACAAACCTTTATCGCTGGACAGATCGCGCGTCCACAACGGATTGCCGCGTATCGCATCGAAACAGACCAGCCTTCCCTGAAACGCGACGGCGCACAATTGCGTGTCGTCCACCGCCGGCAGGCTGGTGATGTCGCTGATGCGCTCCAGTTCGGTATTGCCGCGCGGTTGCGACACCGCCGCCTCCCAGATCACCACACCCTTGGTCAGGCCGATCGCCGCCACCCTGCCGCCCGCAAAGCCGGCATACACCATGCCGTTGCGAATCACGACGCCGGCATGATTGCGCACGATCAGCGCCGGCGTGGAACGCTCGTACAACCACAACCGTTCTCCGCTCACCGCATTCAATCCGGCGATGCGCCCGTTACCGGAGCGTGCCACGACGATTCCCGCCGCCACCTGTGGCGCGCTCAACACCTCGCTGGAAACCCTGGTTTGCCAGCGCAGTTTGCCATCCGCCTCATCGAATGCGGCCACCACGCCCTTGTCGCTGCCCACCAGCACCAATCCCTCGCCCGCGCCGACCCCGCCGGAAATCGTAAAACCGGGATCGATTTTCCAGATCTGCTTTCCGCTATCGCGGTCGAAGCGATACACATAACGATCACTCGCCGCGAATACCGCCTCGCGCGTCACCCCCGGCGTCAGCACGTTGAAGCCGGCATCGCCCACGCCCTGCTGCCAGCGCACATCGAGGTGCGCAGTGGGCTCGAACTTGAGTAGTTCCGCCGGTTTGAGCGCAGGCTGGCTACTGCTGCAAGCGCCCAGCAGCGCCAGCACGATGAGAATCGGAAAACGGCTTAAGCTCATTGCGCGCTACCCAATCCGTCCAGCTTCAGTTGAATCAAGTTGCGATAGGTACTTTTCGCATCCGTCTTGTCGAGTGCCAGTTGATAGGCCACGCGCGCATCCGCCGTTTTCCCCATCGCCAGCAGGACATCGCCCTTGAGATCGGCGTACAAGCCGCTGAAAGATGCCGGATGTGCCGCCGCGAGCTGTTGCAGCGCGGCGTCATACTGCTTCTCATCCAGCAACACGCTGGCCAGCTTTAGCCGCGCCGTGTCCTGCAAGGCAGTCTCGCCCGCATGTTCGACCACCCATTGCAGCTGCACCTTGGCCCGTGCCGCATCGCGCGCCTGCAAACTGGCTTGCGCCGCCAGCAATTGCGCGCGCGGCGCATAGGCGCTGTCGCCATAACGGTTCGCCAGCGCATCCGCCGCATCGCCGATGCGTTTGGCATCTCGACTTTCCACTTGCTGCAGCACTTCGCCGTACAGTTTGGCCGCATCCGCAGCCTGGCTCGCCTGATGGTTGCGCCAATACTGGTTGCCGGCAAACGCGAGCGCCCCCAGCAACACGATGCCGATAATCCAGTTGCCGTTCTCTTTCCACCACGCCTTGAAGGCATCGACCTGTTCCTGCTCGTGCAAATCCAATTCAGCCATTTCCGTTTCCCTTTAAACATAAATCTCGCGTAGCGAGGGCATACCGCACCCCTCACCCTATGGGAGAGGGGGAACGGGGGTAAGGGCAACGCACAGGGTGCAGACGATTCATCCGATTGGATGGCCTGCGCCCTGTGCGTTACTTGATCAATTCACGAATCCGTTGCGGCAAATCCGCCCCGCCCACACGCTGCTGTTCGCCACCGCGCAAAGGCTTGAGCGTCGCCGCGCCCGCCGCCGCCTCATCATCACCGATGATGACCGCGCAAGCCGCGCCGCTACTGTCCGCCTTCTTCATCTGCGCCTTGAAACTGCCGCCGCCGCAATGCAGCAGCACCCTCAATCCCGCATCGCGCAATGCTTCCGCGGTCACGCTCGCCAGCGCATCCGCTGCCTCGCCCTGATGCACCAGATACACATCCAGCGGCAGCGGCGGATTCTGCATGCCGTCTTCCTGCAGCAGCGCCAGCAGGCGTTCGATACCCATGGCAAAGCCGCAGGCCGGCGCGGGCTTGCCGCCGATCTGTTCGATCAGCCCGTCGAAGCGACCACCGGCGCAGATCGTGCCCTGCGCGCCCAGGCGCGTTGTCACCCACTCGAACACCGTGCGGTTGTAATAATCCAGCCCGCGCACCAGGCGCGGATTGATCTCGAAAGCGATGTCGTGGCGGCGCAGGATCGCCTGCACCGCATCGAAGTGCGCCAGCGCATCGTCTTCCAGCTCGTCCAGCAACTTCGGCGCGCCTTCCACCAGCGCCTGCATCGCCGGATTCTTGCTGTCGAGGATGCGCAGCGGATTGCTGTACAGGCGGCGCTGCGCATCGGCATCCAGCGTGTCCTGGTGCCGCTCGAAATACGCGATCAGCTTCTCGCGATGGCGCTGGCGCGAGGCCGCATCGCCCAGGGTGTTCAATTGCAGCGCCACATCGCGCAGGCCCAGCTTGCGCCACAGCCGCGCGCACATGATGATCTGCTCGGCATCGATGTCCGGCCCGGCAAAGCCGAGCGCCTCCACCCCGATCTGGTGGAACTGGCGATAACGCCCCTTCTGCGGACGCTCGTGGCGGAACATCGGCCCCGCGTACCACAGGCGCTGCGGCGCGTTATACAGCAGATTATGCTGCAACGCCGCGCGCACGCAGGAAGCCGTCCCTTCCGGGCGCAGCGTGAGCTGGTCGCCGTTGAGGCTGTCCTCGAAGCTGTACATCTCCTTCTCGACGATGTCGGTCACTTCGCCGATGGCGCGCTTGAACAGCGCCGTCTGCTCCAGCAGCGGCATGCGGATGTTGCGATAACCGTAGCCTTCCAGCCAGTCGCGCACTTCATCCTCGAACCACAGCCACAGCCCGGCCTCATCCGGCAGGATGTCATTCATGCCGCGCACGGCTTGCACAGGGGAATTGCTCATTGAATACCGAAAGTTATCGGCGCATCGGCAGCGACTTCATGCGCCCGCGCCAGGGGATTTATCGAGGGCGCGATGGTAGCAGGAAAGGCCCGCGCTAACCAGCGGCAGGCGCGTGGCTGTTAGCCCCAAGTAGTAATGTCCGGTTTCTCCCAAATAGAAATGTCCGCTGGTGATTAAACTCACGCCTGTTAAAAACAGCGGCGGATATTTTGAAGATGGACATACTCATGAGTCAAAAAGAA
>Ga0210016_1003132_pt1 | contig 14741 bp, 12 predicted proteins | sample CryGeyCG2014_300_FD_185454 | JGI IMG/M metagenome (GOLD analysis project Ga0210016, IMG submission 185454) | Groundwater microbial communities from aquifer - Crystal Geyser CG02_land_8/20/14_3.00 (SPAdes) (version 2) | ecosystem: Environmental > Aquatic > Deep subsurface > Groundwater | place... | reverse complement strand
GACTCCAGGTTCGAGTCCTGGTGGGGGCACACTTCGACTCGCTCCGCTCGCTCAGTGCAAGCAAAAAAGCGAGCCAGCGAGGCAAAGTACCCTGAGCATTGTCGAAGGGCATAAAAAGTAAAAATTAAAAAAATATGCTTACACCTGAACAAAAAGAAAATTTAATAAAGGATTACAAGATTCACGATGTCGATACCGGTTCTCCGGAAGTCCAGATTGCTTTGCTTACCGAAGAGATAAAGCGGCTGCTTTTGCATTTGAAAAAGCACTCCAAAGACCTCCATTCAAAGAGGGGACTTCTGAAAATGGTTTCGAAAAGAAAGTCTCTCCTGAATTATCTGAAAAAAGAGAGCACCAAAAGATACAACAGTATCGTGAAAAAAATCGGAGGATTAAAGAAGTAATTTTATGCCCAGTAATACAACCCCGTACTAATCCACCCAAGGCGGATTAGTAAATGGTTTTTCAAAACACAAAGATAGATGCTGGGCACAATAATATAATCAAAGTAAGAACCCTGTTGCGAACTAAAGTTCGCTACGGGGTTGATATACTGGGTATGGTGATAAAACACGAAGGACAAAGGGTGGCCGTCTTAATCGACGTTCAAAACCTGTATCATTCGGCCAAAAATTTATACGGAGCTCGGGTTAATTTCGGAGCCGTTTTAAAATTGGGCATATCGCAGAGAAATCTGATTAGGGCATTCGCTTACGTCGTCAGGACAAAAACCGGCGAGGAAAAACCCTTTTTTGAAGCCCTGACTAAATTGGGAATTGAAATGAGGGTCAAGGATCTGCAGGAATATTTCGGCGGATTAAAAAAAGCCGACTGGGACGTCGGCATCACGGTTGATGCCATAAGAATCGCACCCAGTATAGATACCATTGTTCTGGCTTCGGGAGACGGCGACTTCCTGCAATTGATCGAATTTTTAAGAAACCAGGGTAAGAGGATAGAAGTCATCGCTTTCGGAAAATCGGCTTCGTTGAAAATAAAAGAAGGAGCCGACGAATTCATAAATCTAGAGGATAACCCGGAGAAATATCTTTTCAAAAAATGATCAAGGAAACTTTCAAACTAGAAATCGGAGGAAAAGAACTTAAAGTGGAAATCAGGAATCTGGCCGAACAAGCGTCGGGCAATGTTTTGGTTCAATACGGAGACACTCTGGTTTTGGCTACGGCGGTAATGTCTAAAAACGAATCTGAGGGAGCGGGTTTTTTCCCTTTAACCGTTGATTATGAGGAAAGATTTTATGCCGCCGGAAAAATATTAGGTTCCAGGTACTTAAGAAGGGAAAGTCGGCCTTCGGATGAGGCTATTTTGACTTCCCGATTCATCGACAGAGCAATCAGGCCCTGCTTTCCCCAGAATTTAAAAAGAGAAGTTCAGGTGGTTGTCACCTGCCTTTCCTGGGATGGAGAAAACGACCCGGATATCATAGGATTGATTGCGGCCTCTCTTGCGCTCTCCATATCCGACATTCCCTGGTCGGGCCCCATAGCCGCTTTGAGAATCGGAAAAGGAGAAGAAAAATTTATCTTGAATCCTACCTATGCCGAAAGGGAAAAAAGCAATTTGGATTTTGCCGTAACGGGGATGTCTTCCCCATCCGCGCGATTTTTAGGGAACAAAGATAATGACGATGTTTTGATCAGTATGATGGAGCTCGAAGGAGATGAAATCGAGGAAAGCGTGGTCGTGGAGGCGATAGAATCGGCCAAGCCTTATTTAAAAAAACTGATCGATTTCCAAAAAGAAATTGCCGAAAAAGTCGGGAAAGAAAAAATTAAAATCAACGAGCCTCCGCAAGATCCGGAATTGGAAAAAGAAATCAAGGATTTTCTGGGGGACAGGCTGGAAAATGCCCTTTATCAGAAAGACAAAGCAGAAAGGATGGACGATGTAAATCAACTTAAAGACGAGCTGATTTATCATATCCGGAGGAAATATCCTGCCAGTATGGGCGAAGAGAATAAATCCTCTTCTTCATCCTCCGCTGCGGCTCGGATTTTCGAGGAAGAAATCAACAGATTGGTCCATAAAAACGCGATCGCTTCGGAAAAAAGACCCGACGGCAGGAAAATCGATGAAATAAGAAAAATCCAGGTTGAGGTGGGATTACTGCCGAGAACTCACGGCTCGGGTTTATTTTGCCGGGGCATCACCCATGCTCTTTCGATTTTAACTTTGGGAGCGCCGAGCGACGTAAAACTGCTGGAAGGCATGGAAGTTACCGGGAAAAAACGTTTTATGCATCACTACAATTTTCCGCCCTATTCTTCCGGAGAGATAAAACCCTTAAGGGGGCCGGGCAGGCGGGAAATCGGCCACGGCATGCTGGCGGAAAAAGCTTTGTTCCCCCTCATTCCAAGTTTTGATGAATTTCCTTACACGATGAGAATTGTCACTGAAATTCTTTCATCCAACGGCTCCACTTCAATGGCTTCGGTTTCCAGTTCAATTTTGGCTTTGATGGATGCCGGAGTGCCGATAAAGAAACAGGCGGCCGGAATCGCTCTGGGATTGATGCAGGATGGCAAAGGCAATTACAAAATTTTAACCGATATACAGGGACCGGAAGATCATCACGGAGACATGGATTTCAAGATAGCCGGAACAAAAGACGGGATAACCGCGATCCAGATGGATGTAAAAATCGAGGGAATCGGAGAAGAAATTTTAAAAGAAGCCCTTGCCCGGGGAAAAAGGGCCCGGCTTCAGATCCTGGACGAGATGTCAAAGGTTATTTCAAGCCCCAGGCCCAAACTTTCGCCCTACGCACCGAGAATCATAATTCTGCAAATTAATCCCGAAAAAATCAGGGAAGTGATCGGCCCCGGAGGGAAAATTATCAATGAAATAATCGAAGAGTGCGGAGTTTCAATCGACATCGAAGATTCGGGGAGAATCTTCATCACCGCGGAAAAAGAAACAGCCGGAATAAAAGCCGCCGACTGGATAAAAAATATCACCAGAGAGGTAAAAGTGGGGGAAATATTCCAGGGCAAAGTACAAAGAATTCTGGATTTCGGCGCTTTCGTCGAAATTTTACCCGGCCAGGACGGACTGGTTCACATTTCCCAGTTGGCTGACTATCGAGTCAATAAAGTGGAAGACATAGTAAAAATCGGGGATATTATTCCCGTTAAAGTGATTTCAATTGACGAACAAGGAAGAATTAACCTCTCGTTAAAAGAGGCGAGAGACAAACCCTAAAAAATGGAGGAAAATCAAAAAAAACCGGAGGAGAGGTTGGAATTTCTGAAAAGAGAAGAAATCGTCACAATGCAAAAAGACGTTGCCAGGCTCCGGGAAACGGAAGCTCAGAAAGAAAGAGAAAGAATTGCCGCGATAACCCCGGGAGAAAAAATTCCCGAGGCGAGCAAGCTTCCCGCAGGACGGGTCGAAAAAGAAGAGGAGGGAATAGAAAAAGGAAAGGTTGAAAGCTTAATTCCGAAATTCCCAAAAAAACCTTCTCCTTTTCAAAAAGTTCTGATAAGAATAATTGCTGTGTCGGTTCTTTTTTTATTCGTTGGATTTTTTTATTGGTTCTTCGGGATAAGGAAAACGGAGAATCCTCCGGAGGAAGAGATAACGCCCGGAGAAGAAATAACTCCCACGGGAGAAGAAGTTACCGAAGGGCAGGAAATTGTCATCCCCCTATCTTTAATTTCGGTAAACGCCACCGAAACATTGGAAATTTCGTCTCCGATAGAAGCATCGACTTCTTTACCGGATATTTTGGGGAAAAAATTTGATGCCGACAGTTTTGTGCGGATTTTAATCGAAAACAAAACGGAAAATAAAATTTTAGGATTAAAAGAATTTTTTGAATTATTCCAAGTAAAAACGCCCGAAGGATTCCTGGATAAATTAAACGACGACTTCACTTTATTCATTTATTCCAGCATAGGCGCAAACCGGCTGGGTTTTGCGGCCGAAATCAAAGACAAGGCGGGCCTGGTTAACGCGTTGAATTCCTGGGAGCCGACGATGGAAAAAGACACGGAAGCGCTTTTCACGGTCTTGGGAAAACAAGGGATGGCCCCGGTTTCTTACTTCAGGACGGCTTCCTATAAGGGAACGAGCTTCCGCTATATTTCTTTCCCGCCAGCCAATTTCGGCATCTGCTATTCCATGCTTGATGATTACTTCCTCTGGACGACTTCCGGAGAAAGCATGACAAAGGTCTTAAATAAATTAACTCAGTAAAAAAGATGAACCCCGTTAGAAGTCCTTGGCAGAAAAAATTATAGAAATTTTTTCTGTTTTAAAATAACGGGGTGAAATCAAGAAACAAAAGTCTGTCTGAAATTAACTATATGTTATATAAAGGCAGACTTCTAACGAGGTGAATAATAAATTAATTGATGAATTAAAAGAAAGATTGGAAAAACAAAAGACGGCGACCGAACAGCAGCTTAAAAGCTTTGCGAAAAAAGATGAAAAGGTTAAGGGGGATTGGGATACGCGTTTTCCGAAATTTGACGGGGGAGAATCGGGCAGCGCCGCTTTGGAAAAAGCGGCCGACGAAGTGACGGAATACGGCAATCTTTTACCCATAGAACACAACTTGGAAACAAGTTTGAAAGATATCAATCTGGCTTTGGAAAAAATCCAAAGGGGAAAATATGGAATCTGCGAAAAATGCGGGAAAGAAATTCCCGAAGAGAGATTAAAAGTTCATCCCGAAGCCCGATTTTGCATAAAGTGCGAAAATAAATAGTGGGTTTGGACGCCCAGATTATCGAAGTCGAGGCCGATGTTTCTTACGGCTTGCCCGTTTTTTAAAGCAGGGACAGTATCCCAACAATTATCTCAAGTTTAAGTTGGAGGTGAAGGTTTAGATAAAAATCACTTTTTAAAAGCTCGATTATGCTACCATTCCACTTCTTGACTACCTTTTTTGCTTGCGATAGAGTAAAAAAAGAAGAACGTTTTAAGTAAATAAAATGTTTTATATTTATGTCCTCTATTGATTTTACTAAACTAGTCCACCATCAATCTCAACTCCCACATTCCATTAAGGTCAGGATTGGGAAATCTAAAGATGGAGGTTTTTGGGTGGAGATATTAAGCTTGCCCGGCTGTTTTACACAGGCCGAGAATGGAGAAGAATTATTTGTAATGGTTAATGATGCGGTTTATACTTATTTCGATATCCCCGTAGAGTATTTTTCTTTTTTGCCACGTTATTTCCCAGCCGAGAAATTAAAAAAGAAAATCCAAACCTGGGACAAATGTGCTTCTGCAACATTTCCACGGCAACCAATTACTATACTCTTTACCCAAGGAGCGTCTCGTTAAATTCCAACCTTCGTGAGTTTTTTCTTCCCAGGAAAATATGATAAAATAATCAGTGCCCTCAAACGATTTGGACTTTCTATATCCGAAGGCGGTAATCATAGTTGTGCAAAATGTATAGAAAATGGGAAAAAGACTACCATCCCAAGACACAACAATGTTAAAAGTGAAGTTGTTAATAATATCTGTAAATTTCTTCTCGAAAAAGAATTCAAAAAAGAAGAAATACTAAAATCAATGAAATAAACTTTAACTTAAAGTTAATCTTTTTAAAAATTGCCCAGCGATGGGTTTTTTTGTTCAGAATACGGAAAGAAGTATAAACACAATGAATACTTCGAATATCTAACTAATTTTTGAAAAATCAAATTATTTCGATAAATAAAACGAATAAATAAATTAGAAAAGGTGCCAGAAAAGACAATCTGACACCTTTCTCGTTTATTATAATATTCTGCATTTTCTGGCCAAATCTTCAAAAATATTTGCCAACTTCTCTTCAGTAAATTCATCTAATGGTATTGTTCGCAATTCTTCCCAAGAACTGAAATTATCTGAACTTGGACGATAGTAGCAACGCACATGTATCGCATCGCGTTCCGGAACTACTATAATCTCATAACCAAAATCTCTACCATAAGGATGACGCGAATTACATTCAAAAAGAGATTCTCCAAACTTTTCGTATTTCCACCCAACTACCTTAGCAAATCCCTTACACACTTTTTCTATTTGAGGACCAAATTCTTTTGCTAATTCTTTTTCTAGTTGTACCCTAGCAGCTATTTCTTCTTTTTTCTGATGCTCATTCTTGTCTTTACGTTCCTGTTTTAAATTGATTAGTTTTTGGAAATGTTCTTCCCAGCTCATTTCTACTACCTCCTTTTTCTGATATTTAGTTTTTCGAGTACAAATTTAGTTGCCTCCTTTAATTAATTTTATTTTACCAGCTTTTTCTAAAAAGTCAAATTTTGTACAAAATCAGGGCAAACTAAAAAACAGAGGTCCGTCCTCTGCTAACATTCTAACATTCCAACAATCAAACATTATTACATTTTAGTTGGCAAACCCAGTAAGACATCTTCGACAAGATTTTCTTTTAGAAAATCTTAATATCGCAAAGCGAGTCGAAGTTGCTCTACTGGGCGAAAGGATTTCTGGCGCCCGAAACTGCAAAATGGAGATGGCATCCGGTGGATAAACCCGCTCCGGGAGTGCCCGGCAATCCGCCCATCAGGGCTATAATCTGACCCTGGGAAACCTGATCTCCCGGATTCACCAAGCTCACGGCAACGTGGCCATAGCTTGTTACCACGCCATTGGGATGCAAAATGCTTATGGTATTGCCCGCCCCGCCAAAAGCCCATCTGGAAGTGGAATTGGTTAATTTGACTTTCAGAACGGTTCCGCCGGCAGCAGCCAGAATCGATTCTCCGCAGTTCCCGTGGCTGAAATCCACGGCATTATACCAGTGGAGGCCCTGGGTTCTTCTGCAAGGTGCGGAAATAGGACAAATAAAGTAACTATCTGCCAAAGGAACCGTAACCGGAGCATATTGAACGGAAGCCACCGGCATCACTCCGTTCGGAACCATGACAATGTCTCCGATATAAATATCCCCTTCGTTGGAAAGATTATTAAAGGCGACTATCTCGTCCGTTTTCCCTTTGTATTTTTGGGCGATTTCCGAAATGGTATCTCCGGATTTGACATGGTAAATTACTCCCGAAACCGGCGGAATGATCAATTTTTGACCGATTTTAAGCAGTGAGTTTTTACTTAAATCGTTTGCCCAGAGAAGGGTATTCAGAGAAATGCCGAATTTGTCGGCTATAGAAGAAAGGCTGTCCCCCTCTTCCACTATATATTCGGTAATGACTTTCTTCGTGTCTTCGGGTTCATATCCGCCCACCAGAGCCCCTAAAACCTGGGGTGAAAAGGTATTGGGGGGAGAAACCGACTTCAAGCTGCTGTTCCCGACCAAAAGAAACTCCGTAGATTCGGGGGAAAAGCTTTTTGCGGAACCGACGAATAAATCCTTGCTCTCCTGCTCTCCTAAAAACCCCGAAGGGGTTGCTAAAGAAAAATCCCCTTTATTAGACAGGGATTTTATGAATAAACCCGAACCGAGAGAAATCAGACAAAATAAAAAGACTGAAACGACCCCTAAACAAAGGCAGGGGGTTCTCACAAGTCCCCTGGAAAATTTAAAAAACCTTGAAAATCGTTTATACATTTCTTCTTTTAAGATAAGGTTTTCCCCCCTCCCTGTCAAGGTCTATGCTACAATAAATCAATGAGCTTGACTTCAAAAAGAGAAATTAAAAATCTGTTCGAAAAACACCAAATTGGTCCCTCAAAACGCCTGGGCCAGAACTTTTTGGTTGATAAGGGGGCGGTAAAAAAGATAATTGAGGCAGCCGACCTCGGGCCAGAAGACGTTATTTTAGAGGTTGGCCCGGGATTGGGCGTTTTAACCCAGGAATTGGCCATAAGGGTGAAGAAAGTTATCGGGATAGAAAAAGACCCGAAAATGTGTGAAATCCTGAAGGAATTGTTGGAATGTTGGAATGTTAGAAATGTTGAAATTATCGAAGGCGATATTTTAAAATTAAATACTAAATACAAAATACCAAATACAAAATACAAGGTAGTTGCTAATCTGCCTTTTTATTTAGCCGCTCCCGTTATCAGACAATTTCTCGAAGTTGAAAACCCACCCAGGGAAATGGTTTTAGTGGTCCAAAAAGAGGTGGGGCAGAGGATTTGCGCAAAACCGCCGGGGTCGAAGAGGATAAATCCTCTTCTTCGCCCTTCGCTACCGCTCGGGCAAATGAGTATTCTGGCGGTTTCCGTTCAGGTTTATTCCGAGCCAAAAATCATTTCTTATATATCTAAAAAGTCATTCTGGCCGCAACCCAAAGTCGATTCTGCAATAATAAAAATTACTCCCATTGCCAAACCAAACTTAGCAATAGATTTATTTTTTAAAGTTGTGAAGGCGGGGTTTTCCCAGCCGAGAAAACAGTTAATCAATAATTTGTCTAAAGGTTTGGGAGTTGACCGGGAACAGACAAGGGTCTGGCTCTTGAAAAATAATATTCAACCCACTCAAAGAGCAGAAACTTTAGAAGTTCAAGATTGGATAAATCTGACAAAAACAATTAAAATAAATTAATGTCGAAACTTCTTTTTATAATTCTTTTAATTTTCTCTTTTTTATTTATTGTAAGCTTTTCATTTGCTGCCGAGCCCCCTCCTTGTGAATGTACCTCTGGTTCTTGTTGTGACGGCTGTAATTTTAGACCTTCATCATATATCTGTGATTCTTCAAGCGAAATAACTTGCCAAACGGAAAATCAATGCGAAGGAGCTTATGGTAATAATTGGACGGTCTCTAAGTGCAATGCGTCCGGGGATTGCGTATTCGATTCATCGGGCTGGAATTATATTACAAATTGTCCCCAAGAAAAGGCGTGCCAGGGCGGTAGTTGCGTTTGTTCTGGTAATTGTTTATTTCAACCGACAGGCCCTTTCCCTCCCGACGGCGATGCAAATGTGAAATTGCCGGTTACTTTAATGTGGAATGCGGTAAACGGAGCCCAGTCCTATCGTTATAAAATAGACGGAGTGATTGAAGGCGTCACCACCACTCCTTATATAATCATAAGAAACTGTACGCTTCATTCAAGCTCAACATATAGTTGGCAGGTTCAAGCTTGTTGCGATACAAATGGTAATAACTGTGGTTCTTGGAACGATAAGTGGAGCTTTACAACCAGTTTGGCTCCTGAACTTTTATCTCCGATTAATAATGCCGTCAATGTCTCAACCCCAGTCACCCTCGATTGGTGCGATGTAATTAATGCTCAATCTTATTTTTTAAAAATTTATAAAAATGGGCAATCTTATTATCCTTCTCTTGTCGAAAGATCAACCACAACCGGTTCTTTGCCCTCTGAGGCCATCTTTGGCCCCGAGGTTTTAACTAAAAATACCACTTATGACTGGATGTTTGCTACTTGTCTTAATGCAACCGGAACCAAGTGCGGAGTAGATTGCGGCAACGAACAAGATGGCGAACAATGTGGAGATTACAGCCCGCAATGGAAATTCACCACCGGCGAATTAACTCTTCCTCTCCCTAAAATTTTATCTCCGACAAGCACCGCAGGAACCCCTGTGGTTAATTTTTCTAATTATCTCGGCTGGGAGTCGTTAGGAAAAAAGGGGATTAACTCCTATCGTTACGAAATTAAAAAAGGAGAAGAATTAGTACTCGATAATTTTACCCCAGCCACCACTACTGCCGTATATTTTGATTCTCTTTGGCGGTATCTAGAATTTAACCAAGTTTATTCCTGGAAAATCAGGTCTTGTTGGGATGAAGAAGGAAATAATTGCGAAACAGAAGGAAACGAATCAACCTTCAAAACTACCGGCGCTCCACCCACTCTTAATGAGGGAGGAACCGGTCCTGTAGATAACGCCACAAATGTTATTGTCCCCACAAAATTAAATTGGGACAATATGCCAGGCGCCTTATCTTACTATTATGAGATTTCAACCGCTCCTAATTTTTCTTTGCTCGTGGCCACCAACACAACTGATTATCTGAAATCCGAAGATTCTGCAGATTATCCAAAATTAAAAACAGAAACTCAATATTGGTGGCGGGTAAAAACCTGCGCCGACGCACAGGGACGGTCCTGCGGAGAACCAACAATTATAACCTTCATAACCTTTGAGCTTTCTACTCCTTCCAATCCTTCCCCGGAAGATAACGGTAATCTTTTAACGTCTGGAAAATACATTGGATGGGAACAGGTTTTAGGCGCAAGGTTTTATCAATATAAGGTTGACTATGGAGGCGCGGAGAAAATTCCGCCCACAATTTTCTCCACAAATTCTGCGTTACTGCCTATTGATAAAATGGAGTTAGGAAATTATACCTGGTATGTTAAAGCTTGTCTTGATGAAAATTGCCAGGAATCCGGCGAACTGGCCGGCCCCTGGAAATTTAATTTAATCCAAGGAGAATGTGAAAAAAGTCTAGTCCCCTGTGGCAGAGATTGTGACGCTCCAGGAACTCCATATAATGAAAGGGATTCCTGCCAATTCAAGCATCTTTTTTTGCTTCTTAAAAACATTCTGGATTTTCTTCTCTGGAGATTAGGATTAATCATTATTGTTTTGCTGGCCGTAGCTACCGGAGTAATTTATTATTTTTCGATGGGAGCCCCCACTACGATGGTCAAGGTAAAATCATTGTTAAAATCGGCCGGAATAGGCTATGGAATCGTTTTTCTCGCCTGGATAATAATTAATTTAATTTTGGCGGTTTTAGGTTTCAAAGTCGACTTTTTTGGACACTGGTGGCAGATATCTTTTTAATTTGGTATAATAATTAAAACTCATGGCTAAATTGTTTAAAATTATCTCTCAAAATAAAAAAACTCTTCTTATAATGCTGGGGGTAGGATTGGTTTTTTCTCTCCTGCCCCTACACAATGCACAGGCTGCTTGGTGGGATGATTTAATAGGCGGCATAATAAACGTCGGAACCTATATTACATCCCTCCCTTTCCGAATTATTGTTTTTGCTATCGCTCTTGGCTTATTTATAGTTGCGCTAGTTGTCGGTTTTGTTCAATTTTTGATTACCGCTCTATTAAATTGGTTTATAGGTACTTTTCTTCAGATTGGAATAACTCCGGCCAACCCGGCGACTCCTCAATTTGTTAACCTGGGATGGACCTTCTCAAGAGATTTCGTTAACATGCTTTTTATTCTGATTTTGGTTTTTATCGGCTTGGCGACTATTTTAAAACTTAAGGAATACGAATCTAAAAAAACTCTGCCTCTTTTAATAATCATCGCTATTTTAATTAATTTCAGCGGTGTAATTGTTGGCTTTATTGTTGATTTGGGCAATATAGTCACATATTTTTTCCTTCACAATACTACGGTCTCAAATATCTCGAATGTTTGGGATTTGGCCTGGAATTATTTCAGTAGCAGTGTAGTTACAACTTTTACCGCTCTCGGAAATCCCTTAGACGTGATCAGTATGGCGGTGGGCATTGTTGTTTATGGGCTAATTTTACTTTTCTTTTTCGTTTTCGCTTCTTTTATTTATTTTGTGATAACGCTTATTTTCTTTTTTAGAAGTATAGCTTTGTGGATTTTAATGGTTTTGGCGCCTTTTGCTTTCGCTTGTTATATCTTACCTCCTACTAAAAAATGGTGGAGCGAATGGTGGCAGCAACTCATTCAGTGGTCAATTATTGGAGTCCCGATCGGCCTTTTCCTTTTTCTTTCCAACGCGATTATGTCCGGAGGAGCTATATTCAGCAGTGCCCCGACTTGGAGCAATCCGGGCGAAATGCCATCGTCTGTTACGGAACCCATCCAAAATCTTGTCATTAATATTCTTACTCCCGTTACTGCTTTGGTTTTTTTGGGAGTGGGGATCATGCTTAGTATGCGGATGGCTCCGTCCGGCGCCAGCGGAATTATCAACTTAGGAAAGAAAGCAGGCATGGCGGCTGGCGCTTGGGCGGGCCGCCGAGGATTGGCTGCAGCTCGAGAAAAAGTTCCGGAAAGCTGGCGGGAACGAATGAAAAGCTTATCTGTTTCTAAAAATCCCGAATGGGGCAAAGACCGGAAGGGCATTCTAGGATATGCTATGAAAAGGACAGCTGGCGTGGCCGGTTTCGCCCAAAGAGGAATGGGAGGACTGGGGACAAAAGCGGTAATTGACGGCGAAAAAAGTGTGGCAAGCAAAGCCGAGGAAGAAGCCTCGAAGAGAGACGCCGCCGATAATATGAAGGCTCTCCGCCAAGCGGGCTCAAAAGCGGAAAGAATGGGAATAATCAAGGCAATGATGGCAAAGAAACAAATGAGAGATGCTATGGATGAGGATACTTTCGGGAAAAACGTTCTAACTGGTGATGAAGTTTTTGACGCTTATAAAAAGGCAAGCCAGCTTAAGGATGGGGACGCTGCCGAAGATATGGAATTCAGTTTTATCCATATGCAGGGAATGGCAGATAAAATGGCAGGACTTGTTGATGCTGAAACAGCTAGTTCTATCAAAGAGGGTGACAGGACCGGTAAACAATACGGCAGACCAAGTGGCTTGAGCGAAGATGATATTAAAAAGGGCTATACTTCTTATAAAGACAAGGTAATCCGAAGCGCAAAAACTACGGATGATATGAAAAAATTCAACAAATCCCTATGGAAACAAGACGATGCTATTGAATCAGCTCTTCATTTTGACCGGGGCCAAATTACCGCGGCTACAATGCAATTTGGCAGAAATTTCAGTGATCCTCTCCAAGCCGCTGCTGATGCAAAAGGGAAAGGTTGGTTTTATGCAATTAATCCTGTTACCGGAAAAATGAGATCTCCCTATCTGCCAAAATATTTTGCCAGCACTGCTGCCCAAGGAATATACATGCCGTTAGAGGGCGCGGAAGACCCAAATGCAATTAAGACAATCGAGCGAGACGCAAGAAAGAAACAAAAGCTATATCTGGAAAGAGAACTAACAACTGCAACAGGGGCTAGGGCCGCTACGATAAAAAGCGACATCGCCCATATAGAAACAGAGGAAAGAAAAGAAAGAGAAAAGATGGCTGCTCCTAAAATAGAAGAGGAAATTCCTCTAGCGGTCCAAATAAAAAGCGCCGGGGGAGGAAGAAAGACGATACTTAAAAGAGCTCTCGCCAGAAGGCCAAACAATATCCAGACATTAGAAAATAAAATTTCTGGGTTTGATGACAATATCGCACAAAACGAAAAGACTGCGCGAGAAGCGACCGAGGAAATCCACAGAATGTTAAGAATAGAAAAGCTAAGAGAAACAGATCAGCCCGTTATAAACAAACGAAACGAAATAGAATCTCTGGCTAAGCAGTTAGAAACTATGCAGAACGACAGGAAAACCAACATGGAAACTTGGCACGCCATGATGGATGCCTGGCGATCACAAAGTCCGGAATCGTTTATAGGCCAAGATATAATCAGGCTTAGGGAAGAAGAAAAAGTGGCGAACGCGGCCTTAACCAAGATGAAAACTTTGGGCAAACCGAAAAGCGTTATTGAAAGAGCCACGAAAGACCTTGAGAGAATAAAGGATGTGGGGCGCAGTAAAGAATCTGAATTAATACTCCACTTGAGATCGAAAGATACGAACCTCCCCGCGTGGGAAAAAACCATAGTAGACAATATTCTAAATTCCGGTCCACAAACGCCCGGAGAAAAACTATATTATGAAGACTTACGAAAGGGAACCGTTGCTCTTGAGACTGCTTGGACGAAACGTATTCTTGCGGAAACACCGATTGTCAAAAAAGTGGCGAAACCTGTAATAAAAACAGTTAGAAAAGCCGGAGGAGTAGCTGTTAGAGCTGGCAAAAAGGGCTTAAGAGCGGGAGTAGGGGCAGGGTTAAAGGCGAAGGAAAGTGCGGAAAAATTGGCCAAAAAAGTAACGCCGGAAAGAACGCAAAGAAAACAAAAAATGAAAAATATTATAGAGGAAGAAAAAGAGTCGTCATAAACAGAAACAGCGCACGAGATATACGAATTCTCTATGCGCTGTCTGTTTCCCCTGATTGTGGGGAAACTTAGAAGTTCCAGAAGGGGATCGCTGATGGTGTTACCACCATCTGCCTGAAATACTCTTGGAGATTAGCATCTGGCAGAACTTTCGAGAATAACGGCTGATTCGTGGTGTATCCCCTGAATCTTTTAAGGACCGCTTTGATCAGCCGGGGGTCGCTGAGCAACTTTGCCTCCTCCAATTCTTTCTTGGCCTGAGGAGAAGAAATAGTTGCCTCTATCTGTGCATCGGTAAGCCTGCCTGATTCAAAGAAAGCTTCGAAAATGATGCACCCGATTTCATAGTTCTCGGCTGCTGAATAGTAACGCAACTGGGCCGTTTCCATCTCCGCTTTCTTTTGTTCTGACTCCGCAACCCGGGTTTTCCTCTCAAGTTCATGCTCAGCCTTAATCGCCTTGGCCTCGAGCTCAGCAGTCCTTCTTTTTGTAACCGCCATCAGCCGAGCCTCAAGATTGTCCTGGGATCTTTGGAGAAATTCCTCCAGACCGGCCGACACCGATTCTGCTGTTCCTGACGATACCCTGGCAGCCGTTTCTCTCTGCCGCATCTCATCCTGCCTTTGGCTTTCCTCCGCCATTTCCTGTTCGTGAGCGGTGAGCGGTGGGGGTGGGGGTGGCGGCATCCGTCTCCTTGGCGGTCCGAAGATCCTATTAATAATGTTCATCCTGTTTTCCTCCTTACTCCTTATTTTTCTTTAATTTTTCTTCTGGAACTTTATAAAGGTGCTTACTGTCAGTTTCCTACAAATGAAACTTAAGCAGTGTCTCTCATTATAGCACGCTATTAAAAAATGTCAAGATGC
>Ga0210016_1003128_pt1 | contig 14750 bp, 17 predicted proteins | sample CryGeyCG2014_300_FD_185454 | JGI IMG/M metagenome (GOLD analysis project Ga0210016, IMG submission 185454) | Groundwater microbial communities from aquifer - Crystal Geyser CG02_land_8/20/14_3.00 (SPAdes) (version 2) | ecosystem: Environmental > Aquatic > Deep subsurface > Groundwater | place... | reverse complement strand
ATAAATTATGCGCGACCGTGCCGATTGGCACTTTCAAAATCAAATCATCGCCATCTGACCCGTCGTTGAGTCGGGTTTTTCCGTTTTCACCGTTAGTTGCCGCCAATTCTTTTTTATAACGAAATTGGATAAGCGCGCTCAAGTCCGACACGCCTTCAAGATAAACGTCTCCGCCCTTGCCGCCATCGGCGCCGGTTGGGCCCAAGCCCATTTTCGTGTTGTTAAAAGCGACGGCTCCACGTCCGCCCCGTCCAGCTTTAACTTTGATTTTCACGTCATCTATCAGCATAAATACATCATAACATTAAAATCGTTATAAATCCTATTTTTAAAAATAGCGCGCTGGGCGCCGCCCGATAAAAAAAGAGGGCCGATATTCGGCCCTCGCCTTCTCTCTAATTTAACCCCCCAGCCATTCTTTGATTGCCGGAAGATGTTTTTTTATAAAAGCGCCAATATGGATAATTACGAGGCATGCCGCGCAAACGGCAACCAGAAATATCAGATACTGTAGCGCTATTTCATATCCTTGCGCGCTTGCTAACGCGCCTGCGAATCCACCCGCTAACACGCCTGTGAACAAATCAATGAACGCGCCCAACCCATCACCTGCTAACACGCCTGCTAACGCGCCTGCGAACAAACCAATGAACGCGCCCGCGAACATGCCCGCTCCCAAATTAAAGAGTAAGCCAATAATTGCCCCAAATACAACTGAGACAAGTATAGAGCCATAAAAAACGAAAAGCTTGCGCCGGGTCTTCGTCTTTAACAACCGATTGGCTACGCTTACTGCAAAAATAAAGAAAGCGGGCGCTATTAGCCAAAGAAAGGTTAAGAGATGGTTAGAATTTCTTTCAATCCGGATAACGGTTGAATCATTCCATCCTTTTGGGCCGTAGCTTACGGTTTGGTCGCCGTATTCGTTTTTTTGTTGGATAGAAAGCCGAAAATGAACGTTTTCTTTCTTTTCTCTATAATCGTAACCTTATCCAGTCCGCCCGTTACAAGTTTGTAAGCATCTTCCGCCGATACTCCCTTGGGCACGCCAGGGATTCGTTTTATCTCCTTTATTTCGGAAACAATGAGGTTGCCGTTTTCTAGCGATACCGCCTCTTTTGCTTCCGCCGGCAGAATGGCAGAAACAACAAACAAGAACCCAGATGCCAAAACTCCAAAAATCTTTTTCATTTTCCTACCTCCTTTCTAAACATTAAAGTATTTTGTTTTTAAAAATCTACCAACTCTCCAATTGGGAAAGTTTCGTTTTTAGGCGCCGTAGCTCGGCAAGAGCCCCAGGCACTCCTTCGCTCGAAAACATTTCCATTTCGGTAATAAACTCCCGGACTTGTTCAATCCTCATTATTCGAATCTTCTTTTCTAATGCAAGGGTCTGAAATAAATCTTGAGAGGATTTCCGCGCCTTGGCGTTTTTCTTGAACATCATGCGATTAACGCTTCCATCCCAAGATTCGTTTTCCGAGGACCCGCTTCTCCCGCTTTGATACCAATCTCTGGCAACGCTCACCAGTTGCCCTTCTTTGGCAAGCGTACCATGGGTCTTAATGTTGTGCAACCCCCTAATGTGTCTCATCGCGCGCCTCCTTGCTAAGAGTTTTCTAAACTTTAAGACCACTTTACTACAAAACAAGAAAAAGTCAATCTTACGCAGTATCTCTTTCTTTGCTAACTTCTTATTCTTAAAATCTGCTAATTATTTCTTTTGTCATGACTCCCTCTCTTCGCTCTATATTTTAAGAAATGATTCCTAAAAAAACTTCTTCATAGCGGTCAATCATACGCTGGACGCTAAAATTTTCTTCAATATGCCTCCGGCAATCAATTCTTTTAATTTCATCTATCTTTTTTACCGCGCTAGCCATAGCTTCTAAATTATTGTCTTTTATTATAAATCCTGTTTTTCCTTCCACGACAATTTCTGGGACAGACCCTCTGGCAAAAGCGATCACCGGCGCGCCGCAAGCCATCGATTCGGTCAAAATCAAGCCAAATGGTTCTTCCCACTGGATCGGCGCAAGGGTGACTTTAGCTCGTTGATAATATTTAAAAAGTTCTTCTCGTGGCACAAAACCAAGATACTGAATTTTATCTCCAAGATAAGGAGCGATTTTTTTATCCCAATATTCTCCGGTCACTGGCGGACCAATAATCAGTAATTTTTCGCCGGTCATTCTTGCAATTTGAACAGCCTCGGCCAGACCTTTTTCCGGCTGAAGACGACCGATAAAGAGCAAGTAATCGTCGTGGCTTCCGGAAAATGGAAAGGCGCCTAAATCAATACCGTTATAAATGGTAGCCGCATAATTTAAATTAGGGGCTGGTTTGCGCTGGGCATCGCTGATAGAAATATAATGCTGATTTGGGCTGGCAAACATCGAAAATACCTCCGTCTTCCAAGAATAAATTGGGTCATGAAGCGTATAAAAAACCGGCACTTTCGGATGAGAAAGAGCCAAAGGCAAAGCCCTGTCAGGCGGATGGATATGAAGCAAATCATAATTCCCTTTTTCCGCCTCTGTAAACATCTTTGCAATAAGATATTGGTCCCAAAGATTGAAAATCTTATTGACTTCTGCGTTACCGACATTTTGCCCCTTAGTAATTGCTTCGCCTTCCGGCTGGTTAAGCGCTTTTAGCCCAGCCGAAATGATATTGGTTACCTTAACCTTTGTTCCCTCGGGACCGTAAAAATCAACTTTATGTCCCTTTTTAACCAAGCCCTCGCTTACTTTAACGGCAATGTCCATGGGAGCGTAAATTATCCCTCTGGGTGGCGGAGTGGTAAAATGACCAGTGACCATTGTGGCAATTTTAAGTTTTTTCATAATGATAATTCATAATAAGCTTTTTCATAATTAGCAACCATTATTTCCTTACTAAATCTTTCCTCAACTTTTTGACGGACCAAAGCCCGGTCAATCTGATTAACTTTTTCCATTGCCTCGGTCAATAAATTAATATCACTATCAATAATAAATCCCGTCCTGCCGTCTTCAATCAACTCGGGCATTGAACCGCGCCGATAAGCGATCACCGGCGTGCCGCAAGCCATTGATTCGGTCACCACCAGGCCAAATGGTTCTTCCCATTCAATCGGATAAAGAAGCGCTTTGGCTGGACCATAAAAATCAGATAATTGCTCTTCTGTTAATTCACCGACATATTTAATTTTTTTATTAAGATGCGGTTTGATATAAGTTTCAAAATATTCTACCTGGGTTGGATCAACGCGACCGGCTAAAAGCAATTTGACGCCTAATTTTTCGGCGGCGGCAATCGCATTTTCCACTCCTTTATGTTTATTCATTCGGGCAATCCAGACAAAATGATCGCCGCCCTTGAGATTAAATTTAAAATGACTTAAATCGCTTCCATTATAAATAATCCTCGACCGTTTTTCCGGAAATTCCAACATCGCTTGATCTTTAGCCGACTGACTGATAAACACGATATTTGTTCTTTTGGCTTCTTCCTTAAAAAGACGCAAGCGATCGTCTTTATTCGCGTCAGCATTGGTGCGATAAAGCGGATTATGCATCGTGTGAATTACCGGCGTTTTAGTCAGATTATGAAAAAATAAAGTCCATAAATCAAGATGCGAATGAATAATATCAAATTTGCCCTCGTTGGCCATTTCTGTCGCCAAAGAAAGATTACGCAAATTCCAAATCGGATTTGACCAGGCGATATTAACGTCAAGTAGCGGCTTTTCAAAAACAGAAATTAACTTTCCTTTAGCCGTAGATCCCGGCGAAGCAAATAGCGTTACTTCATGCCCTCTGTTTGTCAATCCATCGCAAAGCATAGCAATAATTCTTTCAATGCCGCCGTATTTTAGAGGCGGGATAGTTATCCAAAGCGGAGCAATTTGAGCAATGCGCAATTTTTTCACTCTTTTAAATTAGTTTTTTATAAATTTCCTCATATTTATCTACCATTTGCTTTAGGGTAAAATTTTGTTCAACATGAGCGCGACAATCTTTCCGCTTAATAACGCCGATTTTTTTAATTGCCTCAATCATTTCTTCCTTGCTATTAACAATAAAGCCGGTCTTTTTGTCCTTAATTACTTCTGACACCGAGCCGCGTCGATAAGCGATCACCGGCGTGCCGCAAGCCATGGCTTCAATCATGACCAAGCCAAAGGGCTCTCGCCTATCAATTGGGAAAAGCAAGGCTTTCGCGCCGCCGAGTAATCTTACTTTTTCGTTAAAATTAAGCTGGCCGATAAAGTTGATATTCTCTTCATTAAGCAATGGCTGAACTTCATGAAGAAAGTAATTCCATTCATCGCCGCCAACGATGTTTCCTGCGACTAAAAGCTTTACCCCAGCTTCTTTTGAAACATTAATCGCATCAACAATCCCCTTCTCTTTATTGATTCGACCAAGATATATGAAATAATCATCGGCTGTTTCTTTAAAAATATACTTTTCGGGGGCAATCCCATTATAAACAACCCCAATTGTTGAAATGCCATTTTCCTCGACACTTTGCCGTTGGTCTTCAGAAATAGCGCAAAAATTTATTTTATTATAAGCCCGATAGGCCTGAGCAGCCACCGAATCTATTGGACGATGAAGCGTCGTTAAAATTGGTATTGTTTCTGAAAGACAAAGCGGAAACATAAAAAAGTCAAAATGATTATGGAATAAATTAAACGACTTTCGGCGATGATAGATTTTTTCGAGAGCAACATTGATATAAGCGTGCGGGCTACGCAAATCTTTTTGCAGCCAAATCGCTTTTTCTGTTAAAGAAATTAATTTTGCCGAGGTTTTTGAATCGCCTGAAGCAAAAAGCGTAATGTCATAATCTCTCGCTACTAATTCTTCGGTAAGCAAAGATAACATTAATTCAATGCCGCCGTAAGTTCTCGGCGGCACCGGAATCCAGAGTGGGGCTAATTGGGCTATTTTTATTTTTTTCATTATCTTTATTATTATTCTACCAAAAAAACCGTCTGATTGGCAATTTTCTTCGGGGTTTTAAACGCTGCCCGCCTGCCCCGCCTCTTGGAGAAATGTTAGAACCTATTTGTATGGCCAGAACCAAAAAACCGAAAAAGCGGCGAAAATGCCGACGATAGCCCCGCCCAAAATATCCAAAGGATAATGGACTCCGGCTACAACTCGGGCTAGAGACATAAAAATACTTGCCCCCAAAAACCAGAGGCCGAGTTTTTTATTATAAAAATAAACCGCGGCGGCAAAAGCGAAAAAGAACGCGGCATGACCGGATGGAAAGGAATAACCGTCAGCAAATATAAGTTGATTGACAGAATGGGTAATGAACGGCCGCGGATGATGGTAGAAGAAACGGATTATTTCAACAAGGATACCTCGGGCTAAAATCACAGAAAGGCCTACCGCTGAAAAAATAATAATCTTTTCTTTCCGGCTGCGTTTTGAAAAAACCAAAAATAAAAGAAAAGCCGCGACCAGAAAATACTGAAGATATGACGAAAAAAATACCGCTATCGCGTCAAAAAAATGCGACTGGCCAGTTAGGTTATTAAAAAAGTAAAAAATTCTAAGGTCTAAAGACATATAGTCGATAAAACATTGAATCATTTAATGGTAATAACTACAATTTCGGAATGCGTGCCAATGCGCATAGTCGGTCCCCAGGTCCCGGCGCCGCTGGTCGCGTAAAGGGCATAATCTCCTATTTGATGAAAACCGTACGAATAACCTTTATAAATAAATTTAGCAATAAGATTCATGGGGAAAATTTGTCCGCCATGCGTATGACCGGAAAGCTGAAGATTAATCCCGGCCTCTTTAAACTGATTAATAAAAACCGGTGAATGATATAATAATATGTTCGGCTGGTTAAAAAAATCTTTTCGCAGAGAATTCAACACTGCTATCACGTCTTTATTCTCGCTTCTGTCTGGATAATCAATACCGATCAATTTTAAACCGTCTAAATCGACAACTTCGTCTCTTAAAACTGTTATTTTAGTTTTTTCTAAAACACTAAAAACCTCGTTCACGCCCAAATAAGTTTCGTGGTTGCCTGTAACAAAATAAATCCCCTTTTCCGCCTGAATTTTATTGAGCCACTCCGGCAAAAAATCAAATTGTCCGTCCATGCTGTCAAAAAGATCGCCAGTGATGACCACAATTTCCGGCTTTATGAAGTTTATCTTTTCAACAAGATTTTTCATCAGCGCCTCCCTATAAATAAGACCTAGATGGAGGTCGGAAATCTGAACGATTCGTTTATTTTCCCAAACTGAAGGCAAATTTGGAATATCCACGGTTATATCCCTTACTTGCAAATTAAAAGCGTTCCAAATGCCGTAAAGCGAAACCGAAAAGGCCGAAATAAAAAAAATAACGGCCCAAAACGAAAAATTGACATTTAAATCAAAAATTTTACCTGCCCAAAAAATAAGCCAAACGGCGGCCGCGGCTAAAATAAAATAAAATAAAAAACTCAACCAGAAACTGGAAATAAAATAAAAAACCTTAACTAAAAAACCTTCGTTCAGTTGGGCCAGAAGCAAGGCGAAAATAAAACTAACCGAAAGAAAAACGATACTAACAAGTAAAACTTTCTTTAGAATTCCAGAAATAGCAAAAAAGCGAACAACCGAAAAATACAAAAAATAATGGCCGCCGAAAAGAACAATTAAAAGCAAAACAATAAACAACGCAATATAATACATAAAAGATGTCATTTATACATTCTAACAAAAAACCGCCGCTCCGTCTAAACCGAGCGCTCCCGGCGCCCAGCTAATCTGTAACTTCCAGATAATCAGCGCGATCAAGGGACCAACGCCTGAGCGAGCGCAATGCGGATAATGTTTTTGTTTTGCATAATATAAAGATTCATACTTTCATTATACCAAAAACCGCACAAAGAACACCAATAAAACTGGTGTTCTTTGTTATGGCTCCGCATCGTGAACAACGTTAGAACCATTATTCAAGAACAAAGTAGTTGGGTATGTATACCAGATTTAACTCTATCGGCTGGACAATAATTAAACTAATCAGATTTCCTTCCCGCTACGCCATAAGAGGCATAATAGTCTCCTTTTTTAGGCAAGAAATCTTTATCGCTTGTCCATTTACCCTCAAAAAATATCTTACGATCAATATCTTTAAACCCTAACTTATTAAAATATTGTTGAGTTTTGTCTTTCTTGGCAAATTCAATTTTTTCTCGGAGCGCTATCTTTAAGCTTCTTGAATTATCTTCGAAAAATAAGCCGCTAACTATTAATACCCCATTTCTTTTTAAAACTCTTTTAGTTTCGTCTATTGCTTTATTAATCTTCGGCTCATCAATTCCATGCCAAGAACTCGCGCTGTCAACTGAATTATTAGCCAAAGGCATATTTCGAGCATCGCCGTAAATAATTGTTATCTTTGAATATTCTTTAATTTCTTTTAAAAGATCTCTTAATCCTAAACAAGTAGCGTAATCTGTTTCTAATGTTATAATTTCTCCTTTAACCAAATCTAATATATTTCTCAGAAATCGTCCGGTGCCAGTCGCCCAATCCAAATGAATTTTACTATTTTCAAGATTGAGCTTATCTATCATCCACTTCCATTCTTTCTCTAAAGCAGATTGCTCTTTTTTATCAAAATATTTCAACCAATCTTTATTTAGCTCTTGATTAAAAAACATTTCCCGAATTCTTTTGATCTTTTTGTCTAAATATTTTTCCTGAATCGGCTTAAAACAGGCAATATCATCAGTTATTTTAAAATTCGCATTGCATTTATCACAGCTTAAATCTCCTTCGTTTATTCTGTCTCCTGATTTTTTCTCTATTTTTAAATCCAATAAACCTCTGCATTTTGGACAAATTAAAATTGAAGTAATTTTTTCTTTCATATCTTGAGATTAGTTATTAAATTTATTCTATCACGGAAAAACAAAAGTAAAAAGCCCAGTTTTAGAAACCGGGCTTTTATTTGAGCTGCCTCCCAAAAACCTGATTAACCCTTTTTCGGCGAGTATGCCTGACCGCAATACTTCACGTTCGTGGTCGGGCAATTGAAGCTCGCCTCGGGCCTCTCCTTTTCGGATTTCACCTCAGGCCTCTGATAGGACTTTTTAAGGTTCTTAGCTTTCATTATCTCACCTCCTTTCTCTGCCTAATTCTTTCATTATTCTGGCTTCCCGACAGGCTCTTTTAGATGGAGAAAACATGCTGCTCTCTTCAACAAAATTCAATCCTACACAGATCCGACAGTATCTAAAGAACTCGCACTGAAAACAAGAAGTTATGTCTGAAATCTTTATGGAACGAAATTTTGATAATTCGGGGGAATTATTCCAGATTTCAGTAAAACTGACTTCTTTTAGATTGCCGCAATTAATCGGCAACTGAACGCAAGGATAAACATCGCCGTAAGGAGTGATATAGCAGGACATATGGCCGGCTCCACAAGGAATAGTATTAAATATTCCCGAATAAACTTCCTGCGGTTCCGGTTCGCTCTTTTCAGTGAAAATAGGATCTGCCAACAACTCGGGAAGATATTTCTCATCAACGTGAACTGCCAGAGGGGATTTATTTCCGTCGGTTTTCGGAGTAATCCTATAATCCGCCTGAAAAGCCGCTTTCAGTTGTCTGCTCAATTCATAGACATCGCGATAATCGCCCATATTCTCTTTCATTATCACTGTAGAAATCTTCAATCTCACATCTCTGTCTCTTAACATCTCTGCCGCGGAAATTGACTTTTGGAAAGAGCCCGGTGCTTTCGTTATCTTATCATGTATTTCCGGCTTCGTGCTATAGATGCTTATGGCTACCATCTCAGGATTCAAAGAAGCGATTTCGTCAGCCGTCGTTTCGTCCATCAATGTTCCATTAGTCAGTATCCTTAAAGCGAAATGGAGTTTTCTGGCATATCGGGCGATTTCAAGAAAATCTTTTCTTGTCAGGACCTCGCCGCCGCTTAAAGTTAGGTAAAGCGTACCGGCTTTCGCTAATTGATCAAGGATATCTTTTATCTCTTTGGCCCCAAGAACAGAACGATTTTTGTCTACTATGTAGCAATGAACACAATCAAGGTTGCACTTATAAGTTAGATCAAAATGCGCAACAAGAGGGATCTGCCCGGTGATTGCCTTTTCTCTTAGAGTATCAAATAGCTCGCCCTTTGTTTCAGCAAGCTGCTTCTGATCAGAAATGACTTTTACCGGAAAAGCAGTCTTTAATAAGCCTTTTTTCAGCATTTCTCGGAGAAAACCAAAACAATCTTGATTCAGTACCGGCCGCTCCACTTTAAATTCCCGATATACGCTCTCTATAATCTGTTCTATTAGAGTTTGCCCGTCTATCAATTGCCATATTTGTGTAGCTAGTGTATTGAGGACATTGAAAGTATTCCTCTTTAAATGTATTATCACCGCCTGTCCGCCTATTATTCTGTATGCGATTTCTTCTTTGTTCTTACTTAAAAGAACATCCGAAGACAATCTGAATTTATTCTCTTCTTCCATTTCAATCCTCCTGTTTTTTAAATCCAATATTTTTATTTTAAAAGAATAAACTAAATTTTCACTCATACTATAATAACCATTTTATTAATCTTTGTTAAATTAAAAAACTGCTAGAGATAGCAGTTTTTTAATTTGGCTTCGCATCGTGGACAACGTTAGAACTATTATCCAGCGACAGAATGAGTATATTTATATTCCAGATTTGAGAAATTAGGCCTACCCCACCCCGCTACTCACTATATTTGTCTCGCATCGAAATAATCAACGATGTATCTATAGCCCCTCGATGTCTTTTATCAACTCTGGAAACCTTGGTTGGTCAAAATGCCCTCTTTTTTTAAATTCTCTTAAAACAACATTAGGTAATGCTTTCTTATATTTACCAAGATGAGAATAAGGCACGACCAAATCGTCCTTGCTCTGATAGATAAAAATTTTGTCGCCTTGCTTAACTAACCTGTCTAAGTTTTTAGGCAGAACAAAACTGCCCAAAGATTCTTCCATGCCTTCATCATCATGTGGCGGCGAGACAAGCAGTGTCGCTAGAATATTTTTAGGAAACTTATTCTCTGACAGATATTTAACTAAAAATATCGCTCCCAGCGAATGGCCGATTAGAATAACATTATTATCTAAAAGAGATGCTATCTTTTTAAATAAGATTCTCCACTCATCATATTTGGCATTCATCGGATTGGGCATTTTGGGCAATAAAACGTCGAATTTATTGCTGTCCAATTCCTGCCTTAAAGAATCGCTCCATTTTGTTCTCCTATATCTATTCAAATCAATCTTTAAATTCTTTAGAAATAACAAATAACCCTCGTCTGTATCAAAAGTTGAACCTCCGTGAATTAATATTACTTGTTTTTTCATGGTTTTGTCGCTTCATCTTATTTCTCCTCTAAATAATACAAAAAAAGCCTGCGATTTACAAGTTTTTGTAAACCGCAGGCCCGTTCTATAGAACAAAAAACAGTTTTATCGCCTCCTTGTGTATCTTGTTGATTACCGAAATTCTCAACACGAAATATTCTTCGCTCATATTGGCGGAATTTCTCCCGATTGACGATTTCTCAACAAGCCCAGTCACCGCAGAGATCTCTTCTCTTGAGAGTATATCGGAATATTCTTCAATAAACCGACTAATCGCCCTTTCCGCTCTGGAGTGAACATCAAATTGGTCAGAAAGATAGAGCAATCCCCTAATCATTTTAATCAATCGGCTGTTAATCTGGTAATTATTTTCTATGGAACGCTCTCTGTTTGATTCAACAAACATTCTTTTTGCCCACCAGGTATACTGGATAATCTTTTGAGCAAGAGACTGTCTGATATTTTCTTCGGAAGGCATTCCTAGATCAAGAAGCACATTCCGACCAGATAAACACTTTGCCTTATTGAGTATTAACCCAAGCTGATAACACCCGTGAGTGCCGATTGTAAAAAGATTCGGGTCTTTTGGAATTTCATCCCAGCAAATAAAAGACAGGTCAACAAGTGCTTCTGATTGCCTTAACAACTGACGAACTTGTTTGATTTCGCCAAGATCAAATTCTTTGATAACCGCCACTAAATCTATATCAGAAAAAGGTGTTGTGTCCCCTTTCTGAACAGACCCAAGCAAAAGAATACAAAAAAGATTATCATTAAAAATCCTTCTTAGATCGCCGACTAATCTGCTAACAAAATCATCCATGTTCTTACCTCCTGCCTATATCAAGCCGAATAACTCTTCGCTATGAAAAGTATCTCTGGTTTTTCTGAATTGAGCCAAAAGCCCTTTAATCTTCTTACCTTCAAAATCAGTAAGAGCAGTTTCGATATCGGTTATCTTTTCTGCGCTATAAATACGATAGGACATTTTTGATATCAGTTTTATCAACTCCAAATCAAGCACCGACTCTTTCTTGCTCCAGTTTATCACTGTTGCCAACAATAATCTTACTGATTTTTGACCATATTCTGAAACCAGATTATCAGAAAGATATTGCTCTCCTTTTAGCGATTTTCTACCCGGAGCTAAATAATACGGAGGAATAATCAAAGAAACATCTCTTTGATCAATCAACTGAGACATTATCACACAGAAACAACATGCCATCAGGTTTTTGTTTCCCCCAATAAGAGTCGTGGGCTCGTATCCACAACGACGCAGAATTGGTAAAAACATCTGCCAGACAAAATCAACATCAAGAAAAACATTTCCTTCGCCAGTCCATAGAGCTAAAGCCGAGGGTCTTGATCTCGAAATCAAGAAATTGTAATCCTTAAACTTCGAAATCATAGCTTTTATTTCTCTAATATAAAAAGAAGGAAATATCTTTTTCAGTACGATAGATGCTGGAAAGTTAAACAGATAAACCGACTCTTGAAACTTTTTCACCTCCGAATTACATAATCTGCAATATGTTTTACCCTTATTAATAACGCAAAGGGTTCTAGAGGGTGAAATGTTTTCCGCTTCGGCCAAACTCTCAACTGCTCCGCAGTTACATTTTATTACCAAAGCTGTCTCTCTGGAAATATAGCCGCCTTTTTGAAGCTGACTGAAAAACAAGTTAATCCAGGATACATTTTCTTCCTGATCGTCTCTCCAGATAAAATCTGGCATAATACCAAGAACATCCAAAGACGACAGATATCCAGAAACGTGTTTTTCAGTATCTTGGTTATAAAGCTTTGCTCCATTTGCGTTTAATGACAACACGGTTTGCTTTCCTAATCGCTTACCAAAAGCATTCATTAAAAACGGTGTTACGTTCAGCCCTATGCTCGGCCTATCAATGGGAGTGATAGGCAAAGTCGTGACACACTTTCTTAATTCACTCATCTCTATCACCTCCATTTTTATGTTGTAAATTTACTTTACTTACTTTAATAAAGAATCGTAAAAATGTCAAATTTTAAAAAAGCGAATTCAACCCTTAAATTATAATACCGAAAAGTTCTAACATCCACGCCTCCTATTAAAAATAACCGCGTAGATAAGCGGTTATTTTAATTGCTCCGCATCGTGAATGACGTTAGAACCATTATCCAGCGACAAAATGAGTATATTTATATTCCAGATTTACAAAATTAAATCTACCTTACCCTGCTACTCACTATTTTTTAGATACCATCCAAACCGTCTAATTTTACAAAAAAAGAACGACGAGCTCGTCTTTTAATATCACATTTTCCATCTATCGCCATAGATAAACTTCCTCTGAAAAATAAATTTTCTATCTTTTTATTAAATAATTTTGTGTTTTCAATAGCACTTTTATAATCACCGTCATTTGAAACGAGAATAGCTACATCATATTTATCTAAAGCCGCCATAGTAACCATATCTGTTGCTAATTGAGTATCTAAATTCTTTTCTTGAAGCTGTCCTTTAGTGCCTTTCAAGTCTCCAAATTTGATTGAAACATTAGAGAGTTTTTCAATTTCTCCGTAGTATTTTTGAGTGATATTATGTCTTCTCTGTTCTTCTGGATTGCCGCCTAACAAATATGAGGGTGGACGAACACAATAAAAACCCACATATACAAGATCTCTATTCCCAGCTAATTTTTGACTGAGTATAAGAGGATTATAAAGACAAATCCAGCTTCTGTCGGATTTTCTTATATCATAAATATAGTGAAAAACATTGCTGTTATCTATAAAAACAGCTACCCGCTTCACATTGTCCATATTACATAAAAGTATATAATCTTTAGGGCGCAAAAACAAGAGCCCCAAAGGGCTCTTGTTGCTTACCGTAGCCGAAGCACACGATAAGGATTTATTAATTCCAGTATAGTCATACAGCAAAACTTGTCAAGGGCTTAGGAGCAAGGGGTTGGGGATAATCCTTCTCCTTAATTTATCCCCACCTTACTGCTTACTATTGCTTCAAAAAGTTCTAACCCCATAATGTGGTATAAAAAGATACGGCTTTGTTAGGCCGTATTTTTGTCAGCTCCGGGGTGGGATTCGAACCTATATTTACTTATTCTTTGATAAAAAATTAAGAAATTCTTCCCGAGATATTTCAGCCTGATTTAAAATACTTTTAATTACCGAAGGCGGCAAATCAAAACGAGTGTGAAAAGGAATAGTTACTCTTAACTTTGGATTTGAGTAATTTCTTAATTGAATATGGCTGCCTTTTTGATAATGAACAAAAAAGCCAGCCCTTAACAGAGCCCTCAAAAGCTTCTTGGGTCTTAGTGCTGGTATCTTTCTTGACATAACTAAACCTAAATAGAAACACTAATTCTCTCTTGTAAAAATCCGGCTTCGTCAGGAACGCGTTTTTTATCCTTAACCAATGCGCCGATATAACAATGAATGGCATCTCGCGCCATTTTCCTGGCCTCGTCAAATGTTCTTCCATAAGTAACCAATCCCTCTAAACGGGGAACAATTACCTGGTAACCGCCTTCTTTCGCCGGCTCATAAATAACAGTGTAAGAGAGCTCTTTTTTTGTTAGATTTTTTCTTTTTGACATATATTTTTATTTTGGCTCCGGGGGTGGGATTCGAACCCACGACCAATTGATTACACTTATCCTAAAGTTTCCTTTAAGCGTGGACTATATCATCCCCGCAATAATGCGGGGCAAGGCGCTTCCCTCTCGCAATACTGCGAAAGGTACTCCTTTTCAGGATAGTCTCTGAACCTTACCCAATAATACATTGGGTCTCGGCTGCGGATTGCCATATTTTACAAGTTAGGTTCCCCGCAATTCACCTTGTTTTTCAACCTAAGTTTCCTTAGGAAGCTGCATTATATATACAGTCAACTGCGCTACCGCTGCGCTACCCCGGAATGAATTAAAAATTTTTAATCTACTCTAAAACTTTACTTATCCAGCCTGTTATTTTCCTGTGAAGAATAGTACTGCTAATGCTAATTCTGAACACTCCATATATATGTTTTTTCTTTCTTAACCGATTAAGGTTATTTGGAGCAATATAGCTTTTTGTAAACTGCCCGAGAGGAATCCTTGTTAATTTAGACCAATACCTTTTGGCTTTATATTCATCAAGGTCATCGTGTATATATAAACTTCCTCTTAATTTTTCTTCTGAAATGTTACAAAATTCTCTAAGCCAGTTTGCCATAAATCTTATAGCTTTCGGGTCAGAATTATTAAAAGAAACATGACCGTCTGCCTTATCGCCCTCGGCGAAATACAAGGCTATTCCTGCTATAAATCTATCGCGGCTTGAGACATCTCCAACTTCTTTTTCCCCTTCTGCCAGCAACTTAC
>Ga0210016_1003126_pt1 | contig 14754 bp, 12 predicted proteins | sample CryGeyCG2014_300_FD_185454 | JGI IMG/M metagenome (GOLD analysis project Ga0210016, IMG submission 185454) | Groundwater microbial communities from aquifer - Crystal Geyser CG02_land_8/20/14_3.00 (SPAdes) (version 2) | ecosystem: Environmental > Aquatic > Deep subsurface > Groundwater | place... | reverse complement strand
CGCGCTCATTACTTTTCCAATCTCAAAAACAATTTAGCGCCATTGTATAAATTCAATAAATCCACTTTATTCCGCAGGCCGAATAATTTCTGGAGAATATACTTCGGCCTTAGATAATATTCGCGATAAGCCCGTTTTTGCCAATAGAGAATCTTTTCCGCCGGCAGACCGGGCAGATTAAGCGGCGGCAGATTGTTAGACACTAAAGTAAAATCTTTCCAAGTGACATCTGGCCGGAAATATCCTTTTTGCTTGGCAATTTGATAAAATTCCGTTCCCGGATAGGGACTGGCGACAAAGAAAGCCATCGTGTCGCAATTCAATTTCTTAGCCAAATCAATGCTTTGCCGGATGGTCTCTTCGGTCTCGCCGATATTGCCCAGCATAAAGTTGCCGGCGGTCTTAATGCCGACTTTTTTAACCAACCGGACCGCTTCTTCGGCTTTTTCCATGGCGACATTTTTTTTCATCAGGTCCAAAATCATCTGTGAGCCGGACTCAAAGCCAAACATAATTTTCCGGCAGCCGGCGCGCTTCATCCAGCGTAGTGTTTCCTCATCGGCGAAATCCACCCGAATCATGCACACCCAAGCAATCTCTAAATTCCTCTTAACCACTTCTTGGCAAAATTCAATCGTCCTTTTCTTGCTGACGGTAAAAAGTTCGTCATGAAAATTGAATTCTCTGATGCCATATTTACTAATACACTCCTCAATTTCAGACATAACATTGGCAATCCCCCGGAACCTGACTTTTCTCTGCCACATAAAGCTGGCCATACAGTAGGTGCATTGATACGGACAGCCGCGGGAAGTAATCATATTGCCGGCTTTCCAGGGGCTGATTCTTTTAGTCGGCGGCGGAAAGTATAAATCGGTGTCGAACAAATCTCTGGCCGGAAAAGACAAGGAATCTAAATCTTTAATTGGTTCTCTCGCTTCAGTTTGAATCACCTGGCCGTTTTCATCCTTGAAATATATTCCTTTAATTTCTCTTAGGGAGGTTTTTTTATCCAGGGCGCCAACTAATTCGGCAAAGGTGATTTCTCCCTCATAGACAACGCCAATATCAATGTTTTTTTCAGCGACGGTTTCTTTGGGCAAGGCTGTCGGATGCGGCCCGCCTAAAATCGTTATGATATCTGGTGAAATTTCTTCTTTGATGAGCCGGCAAATTTCCAGAACCTGGGTAAAGGCCGGCGTCGGCGTCGTAATCCCAACAATGTCCGGACGGATTTTGATAATTTCTTCTTTGATTTTAGGATAAGTCAATCCCAGCCCTTCGCAGTCCAAAACCTTAATTTCAACCTCTGGCTGGTCTTTTCTTAAATATGAAGCCAGATAAGCCAAATTCAAAGGCAGGGACTTGCCGCCATGGCCTTCTAGTCCCCCGTAATCGGTAAAGGGCGGGTTAATTAGTAATATTTTCATATGACATATTTTAATCAGTCAAATAGCGCCTTGCTAGCCAAAAAATTTCTTTGGGCGTCAGTCGGTGCGGCATTATTTTAGTCACCAAACAGTATGGCCGCCAAATACTATAAAGTAAACCATAAAACAAAGTCAGTCTTTTCCGGTGAATTAAAAAATATATAAATCTTCTTAAAAAAGGAAAAGCTACTACAATGGCAAAAAGCCGTTGTAGGTTTACCCTTTCTTCTTTATTTGGAATCTTGAGCGCCGAATTCTTAAAAAACGATTCTATCTTATCAATATCCTCTTTTTCAAACTGATTATTGGCCAAAGCAATTTTAAAAATTTCTGTTTTAGGATAGGGCTGAAGAAGAGAAACTGTCGGATAGTCCGGCTGGCAAATTAAATTTAAATCAAGCGTTTCAATATCGTCAGACAGCGCTGAAGTTGGATTGGCTAAAATATTCTCGGTGATAAATCTTATCCTATATTTCTTAAGCAACCAGGCGCAATTGATAATTTGCTCTTTGGTCATATTTCGCTGGAGAATTTTGTTTCTAATTCTATCATTCCCAGCTTCTATGGCAAAGGTAACGCTGATACAGTTGGCTTTTTTTAATAGTCGCGCGGTTTCTTCATCGGCTAAATTTCCCCTAATATTGCATTTGAATGGAATTTTCGGATACTTGGCGGCAAATTCACTCAGCCAGTCCTTGTCGATATTAAAGGTATCGTCCTCAAAATGGACTCTTTCTAAATTGTATTTTTCGGCAATTTGTTTAACTTCCCCGATGACATTGTCAACGCTTCTTCTCCGGACATATTTTTCCCCGGGATACATTTGTTTTAATTGACGGTTAAAACAATAACTGCAATTGTAGGGACAGCCGCGGGAAGTAATCAGATTATGGATCCGGGAAAGGCGAACTTCTTTGAAGGAATCCAATAGGGCTCGGTCGGGAAATAAAATCTTATCCAAATCCGGCTCTAATTTTTCTAATGGATTTTTGACAACGCCAGCATTAGTTTTAAACCAGAAATTTTTTGTTTCAAGATAATTTTCCTTTCGTTCCAGCCGGTTGGCCAAATCAACCAGCGAACTTTCGCACTCTCCCAAACCAACTGCGTCAACGCCGTCCTCCTTAATCATTTCGGGAAAAAAGGTAGCGTGCGGACCGCCAAAAACCGAGAGAAACTGAAACCGCTTTTTTAATTCCCGGTTTAAGTCCAAATAATAGCGGTGAAATCCGGTCCGGAGAGAGTAAGCGACAATGTCGGGAGCAATCTCTTTGATTTTTTTAGCCAAGATTTCTCTTTTTGGTTCGCAAATAAAAACCTGATGACCGGCTTTTTTTAGAGCGGCCGAAAGATATAAAATTCCCAACGGCGTCCGATAAATAGTATGCTTATCTAAAAATTTATTAATAAAAAGTATTTTCATCGGAGTATTTTAAAGCCGGTTTTGACTCTTTTGACGAAATCGCCCCAGGACCTAATCTTGAATAATTGTCTTAAAATAAATGACGGCCGGGAATAAAACTGGCGGTAAAACTTTCCTAAAAGTTTAAAGAGCTCCTCTTGGTTTAGTTCTTTTTCCCAATACCTAGTTTGAAGCCCTTTTTTTGGCTGGCGGGCGAATTCTTTCCAGTAGTCATTTTTTATCACTCCTTCGCTCAAGGCTTGGCGGTAAATTAAAGTTCCTGGATAGGGAGTCAAAATGGTGATATGGGCGTAATCGGGATTTAGTTTTTTGGCAAATTTAATCGTTTTAAAGATATCCGCTCTGGTTTCGGTCGGAGCGCCAATCATAAAGTACGCCAGAGTTTCAATGCCTAATTTCTTGGCTGCTTTAAAAGCGATTTCAACTTGCGTCAGATGAATCCCCTTATTCAAGACCTTAAGAATTTTTTCGGTACCCGATTCAACTCCAAAATGGATTCTGGCGCAACCAGCTTGTTTTAAATTTCTTAGGACTTCTTCGTCAACGGTGTCAACTCGCGCCCGGATATCCCAGACAAACTTCAATCTTCGCTTGATAATCTCAGCGCAGATATCCAGCGTTCTTTGCCGGTCAACGGTAAAAGTGTCATCATAAATCAAAATTTCATCTATCCCTAATCTCAAACACTCCTCCATTTCGTCGACAACGCTTCGAGCGCTTCTGGCCCGGAATTTTTTTCCCAGATGAGGCCGGTCGCAAAAAGCGCACTGAAAAGGACAGCCGCGGGAAGTAAACATCGTCGTCACTATCCGGTCAGAACTTAAAATTGAGTTATACTTTTCAATCGGCAGCAGCTCCCTATCAGGAAAGGACAAATCGTCCAGATTTTCGAGCAACTCGCCGACCGGATTGTTGATAATTTTTCCTTGGCTAAGATAGACCAGGCCATCAATATTGGACAGCTCGCCCCGACCCTCCAGAGATTCAACTAATTTGTAAAACGGAATCTCGCCCTCGCCCTTGATGACAAAATCTACTCCTTTTAAATTAATGGTTTCTTCGGGAAAAAGATGGACATGAGGACCGCCTAAGACAATAGATATTTTCTTATTCAGAACTTTTCCTACTTCCCTGACTAACGCAATCGTTTTAATTACATCAAGTAAAGTAAAAGTCATAGCGGTGATGCCGACAAGAGCCGGATTAGCATTTTTTATCCTCTGTTTGAATTCATCGTTATAGTCCAACCCCTCCGCCTGAGCATCTAGTCCAAAGATTTGATGCTCGCTTCTACTTTTTAAATAACCAGCCAGATAAAGCAAGCCCAGCGGCGGATTAAATCCCCTTTCTTCATCAATAAAGGCCGGATTATCGGCCAGGATTTCATTGTGGCGAGGAGGATTAATTAGCAGTATTCTCATTTTTCTATTCTAAACTTTTTATGCCAGTTTGTCTTACTATTTCTTCGGTTAAATTATCGTCAAAACCAATAATTTTAGTCACGCCAAATTGCTCAAAAGCCCAAGAAAGATTGTTTTGGTCAAGAAGTTTTCTTATCGTCGCCGGATTAAAATAAATTAAACTAATATCGGTATAGTAATTCAATCCTTGGAAAGTCGGATGGACGTCGATGGCGACAACATCGTTTTGTTTATCTAGGTGATTTTGATTGATTGTCCCCGCCATTTCGCGAAAAAGAGCGATTTGAGAAGTATTATATTCTTCGTGAAGCATCCATTTATTTGCTAAAACAAAATGGCCAATCAGAGACAAAAGAAAAATCCCAATAATTAGATATTTAGTTCTTTCTTTAAGAAAAGAACGCAAAATAAAATTAATCAGCCAAGTCGCGCCTAAAGCGGTTAAGAGCGTTATTAAAAATCCGATTTCTAAGAAATGGTCCCAGTTGGCCGATTTAAAAGATATTAAAAGAGCATACCAAACGATTCCCCAAATCAAGAAAAAAGCAAAAAGAGATTTTCTTTTCCGGTATAAGTACACTAATCCAGCAATTAAAAATAGGAGTATCAAGGGGCCGCCGGAAACAATTAATTTTACAATTTCTTTCGGATAGAACTTGATGACGTGCCAATATCTAAGCATTTTATTCTTAAAACTAACCGGATAACCGTATTTCTCCAAAAACCAATTATAACCAACATTGTCAGTTCCAGCAACGCTTTGGAGATATTCTTCTTTCTCAAAATGATAGGTATAGGGATCGGGATAAAGATGTCCATATCGGCTAAAATCAGTGTCTTCCGCGGAAAGATAGGCGCTTGGCAGACCGGATAAATATCCCCAAATAAGAGAACCGCCAAAAATCAAAACGAACGGCAAGGCAAGAACCGATGCTCTTTTAAGCGACCGGTTTTTCCAAAAATCATAAATAAAAAAGGAAGGAAAAGAAACAACAAATGAGTTTTTTGCCAGGGCGGCCAAGGCAAATAAGACACTGGCCAAAATTAAATTAAACCAGTGTTTTTTATTTTTCTTTTTTGACAACTGCGGCCAGAAATAAGACAAAATGCCAAGAGAGAAAAACAGAACCGGCCATTCATAAAACCCGCCCATTAGCGCTCCCTGGGATAGGACCGGCATAAAAGCATGAATCAAACCAAAAACTGCCGCTGTTTTCAAATTAAACAATTTCAAAACGACAAAGAATAGGATTAAACCGGCGATAGCCCAAAGAAATATGGAAAGATAAAGAGGCAGTTCTTGCTTAAAGCCAAAATTCTTGAATATCCAGCCGTAAATATATGTATTTAATCTGTTGCCGGTATTAGAATAAATTCCTTCCTCTTTGACTCTTGCCGAAGACAAGACCACGTTTTTCTCGCTTTCCATTTTGTATTCGCCGGTTAAAGCCAAATTCCGGGCAATAGTTAAATCGCCCCCCATTGGATTAAAAGAATATCCCTTTTTGTGAATCGGAAAATAATGAACAGCTAAAGAAAGAATAAACAAAGTTATAGCAATCAGAATAATTTTACTTTTCATTTGCTTGTTTAATTCCTTTGACCCGATGATAATCCATTATCTTTGAGTAAAAGATGTTAGGCAAAGGAACCATTAATTTATCTAAGAAACAAATGATATTAACTAACACTGGAACTGAAAAATCGTTAAGAATCGTTTTTTTAAAAAAATACCTGAATGGGTTTTTAGTTTCTTTATAACTAGCCTTTCTTTTTAAGACCGGAACTTTTTGAACAAGAACAACGGCTGATTCTCCCCGATTAATCACAGTTTTCTGATAACTCTTAAAATCTATCGGATGATTATGATAGGCAAAGGCCTTCTTGTTTAGAATCATCTTCATTCCCATTTTGTGTAACCGGTAACTAAATTCAGTATCTTCGTAAGCGGCATAAGGAAAGGTTTCATCAAAAAAACCGCCTTTAATTAGAAAACTCTTGTAAGCTGAAATATTGCCAGTATAGAAAAATCCGAATTCAACATTATTTTCATCTTTGATTCTGGGGTAGGCCAGGTGATAATTAGCGATATACTTTCTAAACGGCGTTAATTTAATCCGTGGGTCCCATTCCATATATCCTAGCACCGTTAGATTTTCTCCGCCTTTTTTATGGCTTTCAAAATGCTCTGCCAATAATTCCGGGCAGGGGATGATATCAGCGTCAGTAAAAAAAATTATTTTATTTCTAGCTTCTCCTATCCCTCTGTTTCTGGCTGCCGCCGGTCCTTTGTTTTCTTGTAAAAAATATCTAATTTTAAAAGAAAAATTACTTTTATCTATCGCTTCTTTCGTTCCATCGCTGCTACCATCATCAATAATAACGACTTCAAAATCTTTGAAAGTTTGCCTGGAAAATGCTTTTAGCGTCTCTATCAGCGATTTTTTTCTGTTGTATGTTGGGATAACAACGCTGAACATTAATATTTCCCCCTAATAATCTTAGTAATCATTTTAGGACTTAAATAAACATTGGGCGCCTGATAAGCCGAATGGGTACAATAACATTCTTTTCTTTTAATTGATTTTCTTATCTCTTTGGCTTTTTTCGATTGCCAAATTTTATTCAGGTCATAATCAAAATCCCTTAAATTGCCGATTTTTTGCCTTTGTTCGCAAGAATAAACATTTCCCGAGGCATCAATCACCGGACAAAAAGACGACATCCGGCAAGGGATAAGTTGTTTTTTCTTTTTAAGAATATCAAGGAATAATCTTTGGATTATTGGACTGGTTACTCTTTTATAAAAATTTATTTCGTTTTTATTTTCTCCCTCTATTATCTCAATAATTTTCTCAAATTCTGCTGGGCTGACTGCTTTAACTTTTCCTCGATCGTAATCGCCCTTGAGTAATTCTAGTCCATGATAGTTAATCATCGGCAAATTCTCTTTAACATATTTTATCATTTCTGGAATTTGTTTAACGTTGACATTAAGAATAACACTACAAATTCTTAATCTTAACTTTGGATATTCTTTTTTTAATTCGGCCAACCCATGATAGGTCTCAAGAAATTTCTTAAAATTTCCCCTTACTCCCCTAATCTTATCGTGTGTCTCGCCGATGCCATCCAATGACAATCCGATTTTTAACTGACCCTTGAACCTTTTTAGTATTTTTTCGGTATCGGATAAAATATTTTTTGTTGAAAGACAGTTGGTTGGAATAGCAACAACAGAAACACCGTTATTTCGCTTAAACAAATCAACTATTTTCGGCAAATCTCTTCTTGAAAATGGTTCGCCGCCGCCAATTGTCACCGTGTCTAATTTTCCGATTTTTCGAGTAATCTTGTCAATTTCTTCCAAAGTCAATTCTTGGTCAATTTCTTTGTTTAATATTTTCCAATTAAAACAGGTGATACACCTGGAATTGCAAACATTGGTTATTTGGAAAATTAAATCGTAAAACGGCCTAGATCTCTTAAAAAGATATCGGAAAAAAAACTTGATATATCCTGGATTGTTCTTGTAAAAACTTAAGACCGGCTTGATATTCATAAATGTTTTTTAGCGATTTTAATCAATGATAGCGGAGTTACGGCCAAAACTGACCATAAAAATTTGGGAGTGAAAATGAAAGCGAATTTAATCAGAAATATGATTTTGTAATAGAATCCAGCGTGCCGGATAAAAAAAACAAATCGGTTTCGGTAGTTTTTATATTTTAACCTGATTACCGTAAAAAGATATCGTCCCAGCATCCTGAAATATTTTCCCCTGATATCGTTTAAATACACCTGGCTGGAGGTCGCTGATTTAATGTGCCAAACGCCGCCAAAGGGAACATAGACTACGGCATAGCCGGCCTTAATGGCTTTCCGGCACCAATCAGCGTCTTCGTAGTAGGCAAAAAATTTTTCATCCAAAAGGCCGATTTTTTTAATTACTTCCTTTTTAATCATTAAGGCGCAACCGGTAATAAAATCTGCTTCCTTTTTAACGTCATTTTTCAGCTCATTGTCTTTCAGTCCTTTTCCTAAATTATACGCTTCTCCCTTTTTCCAATCAATCTTCCCGCCGGCAAACCAAATCTTGTCAAACCTTTTTCCTTCCGGCGACATAAAATATATTTTCGGTCCGACAATTCCTATTTTAGATGAACTTTCCAGCTCGGCTGTTAAAATTTTCAATAAATCTGGATGAACTACAGTATCGTCATTTAGAAGAAAGATAAATTCCCCCTTGGATTCTTTTATGCCAATGTTATTCCCGCCGGTAAACCCTAAATTCTTTTTATTGATAATCAGCTTGACTTGGGGAAATTTTTCCTTAACTAAATCTGACGTTTTGTCTTTTGAGGCGTTATCTACAACAATAATTTCATAATCAGAATAGCTTGATTCCAAAATTGACTTAAGGCAATCCAAAATATGTTTTTCCCCGTTAAAGGTTACTATAATAACTGATATCTTAAGATTAGTTCTGGGTGTCATATAGAAATACTGCCCCAAAGTTTAAATACCGTGGGGCAGTAAAAATTGCTATTTCGCTTTATATTTCTTAAAAATCCTCTCTTTTTCATTTTCTATTTCTTCGGCAGACAGAGCCGAAGTCCTAACAACGGCTTCAGCCTTCCCGAGTTTGCCTTTATAATATCCAATTGCGCTACCCTCATCAAAGAAAAGATCATACTCGTTTATTCGGTCTCTTATTCTGGTTCCTTTGTAAGGATAATAGATAGCTAAATCAAAATCATCAACACCGGAATTCGCGATAAACTTTTCCGTTTCTTTGATAGTTTCTCTGCTTTCGCCTGGAAGGCCAAGCATAAAGAAAGCTTTCACTCTGATGCCGCAACTATGACAGATTTCAATGTATTTATGACTTTCCTCTATGGTTGGCGTCGGGAACTTAACCCGGTCCAATATTTTTTGAGAACCGCTTTCCATCCCTACGCCGGTCTCTACGCATCCTGCTTTAGCTAAAGATTTAGCTATTTCAGGAGTCATGCATTTAACATGACCAAAACATCTGAATTTGACGCCAAATGACTTAATTACTTCGCATAAACTGTCAACTCTTTTTTGATTAACAGCGAATAAATCATCAAAGAACATTACGGCTTCGTAGCCAAGTTCAACAACCCGAGCTAGTTCTTTTTCAATTCTTACTGGATTATAGTACCTGACTTTGGTTTTCGCATGCTCGCAGAAACCGCAATTAAAAGGACACCCCCTTGAAGTAATCATAGTTGTGGTTTTTAACCCATCTAAAGAATACTGATACTTTTCCAAGAAATCACCGCTTCTAAAGGGCAGAGGCATTGAATTCATTTCCGACGCGCTAAGATTCTTGTTAATAATTTTATTGCCTTGTCCCGATAAAATGTCAATAATTGCCTTTTCTCCGTCTCCAACTACGATATGGTCGTAATCAAGAGTCGCGCAGTCGTTCGTGTAGAATATCGCGTGAGGACCGCCGATAATCACTTTTTGGAAAGGAAAATGTTTTTTAACTTTGCTTAATATCATTTCCGCTTCGTCCTTTTGGGGAGTCACGCAAGAAATACAAATATGGCTGAAATTTCCGTACCTTTCAATGTCTTTGAAATCAAATTCATCATCTATCTCGGAATACACGCCCGCTTCGTCCAGAACCCCCTTCAAATACAAAATACCCAAAGGAGGGAAGACTCTGTCTGAGTCCAAAAACACGCTTCTTGGAGTAATAAACAAGACCCTGTTATTCATTAGAAGACCCTCCCTTGTTAGTTTTGTTGTTAAATATCTAAATTCACAAACTTAATTATTAGAATAACAGTTTAGTTAGTTTTTTTCAAGATATAAGTCTAATATAGGCGTTTTTTAATCTTTCAGCTAAAACAGACCAATCATGATTCTTGACCGCAAATTTTCTTGATTTTTCGCCCATAATTTTGATTAACGCCGGATTTTTCAAAAATCTCTCCATCGCCTCTGCTATAGAACCCGTTTCTCCTGGTTTAACGCAAAAACCAACCTTGCCATCAAGTTTCTCTGAATCATGAGCTTGATTAACAATAATCGGCTTGCCGCAAGCCATGGCTTCAATAACCGATTTATTTATCCCCAAGTCCAAACCAATCATCGGAGAAACAAAAACATCGGCTTTATTGGTATATTCAATAATTTGTTCGGTAGATAATTCCCCCATAAATTTTATTCTTTTAGGAAATTTAACCATTGACTTAAAGAATTTGACTGTTTGGTCAGCGCCCGGACCGATTAAAATCAATTCTGTATCTTTATATTTTCGGCTGATAATATTAAAAGCTCTGATAAGATACTCGACTCCCTTTCTTTTAGAAATTGTTCCGGTAAAAAGAAATGAAATCCGATTACTTTCATCATTCATTTCTTGTTTTGGCCTAAATTTATCAATGTCTACTCCAACCGGAATATAAACAAATTGACATTGATAATTCTTTTCTTTTAGTTGGTAACTTAATTTTTTATGACGATAAGCGCAAAGGTCAACTGATTTTGGCAATTGTTCATTTAACCTAAAAATTTTAAAAAACCAGACAGCTAATCTTCCTAAAATTCTATCTAATAAATTTGGTTTTTGTTCCAATAAACCAAATTCCTCCACCTTAAGAAAGCGATCGTAAGATAGCTCTTCTTTAAATCTGTGGCTGTCATAATTCCATTGTAAATCCACCGTTGAAACAAACGGCCTTATTTTCCAATAAGCGAAGGGATGAGGGCCTTGAGTATTGATTAAATGTATTACATCAATTTTCTTAAAAAATATAATCGGAATAGCGTAAAAAAATGTCTTAAACATGCCTAACTTATCAAAAGAGCGAGTTTGACGAGAGAGGGGTAAACAATAAACTTTAATATTAGAATTTAACTTCCGTTGGTTAGTTTTGAAGAAAAGAGTAACCACATGTATTTTAACGCCTTTTTTAGCCAAAGCGTTGGTTATTTCCCAAGTTGCCTTTGTTTCTCCTCCGGTAACAACATCGGAATATATGTGGGTCAGCATCAGAACATTCAATTTTTTATCTCTTTTTGCCATAAAAATAACAGACTGGTCCCCAGTATTTAATTATTGGGAAATTTTTGAAATATGAAAAAAGCTTTTCTGTTTTCGTTTTTGGCGAAGAAAGCCAGGTTTTAAAGTCAATCTGATATTTTTTTCTCTTAAAATAATTGACAAATTCAAACATAGACGGTTCATTGGCGGCATCCCAATCTTCGCCGATTTTATTAAAATCAATTAATGATTCGTCAATTATTTTCACCTTAAAATCTTTTTTTCTTAAAATCCAAACATTAAATATTCTCCCAAGCGATAAAATCATTTTCTTTAAAATTTTATCTTTGCTATACCAGCCATAAACCGGCGCTCCGCGGAACGGACTGGCGAAATTAGGACATAAAATAAAGATTTCCCCGTCTTTTTTTAAAATTCTGTCCGCTTCTGAAAGAACTTTTTCCGGATTTAACAAATGTTCAAAAGTAAAAAAAGAAGTTATGACATCGGCTGATTTATTCTCTAATGGCAAATTTTCTAAATTTGATTTTTTGAAATCGGTATTTTTAATTTTCCTGGACTTGGCTCTATTAACAGCCAATTCAGAAATATCTATTCCTAAACAAAAATTATCATTGCTAACCATTTTTGAAACATCCAGCCCTGTGCCACAGCCCAAATCAACAATTAATCCTTTTTTCTTCTTGCATTTATTTAAAATTTTTCTATGGATAGGAAAAATATTTCCCTGAAGATGACCCTGTTCTGTTGATTTAAAATATTCCTCGCTTTGATTATAAAATTCAAAAAGCTTTTTCTTGTTCACAATTTTATTTCAATAGCAATTTTAATTTAGTAATCACTTTTTTCTTAAATTGAACTTGTTGTAAATTTTCAATAAGGCGGTTTAACCTTTTTTCTACTTTGTTTCTCTGTTCAACAGGAATTGTTGACAGCTTAAATCTTTTTAAATCAGCAAAAATTGATTTATATGATTGAGAATCTATTCTATTTTCTTCATACTCAAAACTCTCCATCCAAAAAAAACTCATAACTCTTGGTTCAATTACATTATTAACTTGGAACTCTTTAATAGAATGGATTAATGGATTCTTAAAAGTAAACAATAATTTATTACCAATTTTTTCCACATACCAACGGTGATGCGAATATCCTGCCACATATTTATTTAAATTCCATTTGCCACCAATATTTTTATGAGATTCTATTATTCTTGATGGGGTTTCTATATAACCTCTTTTACCTATTCTGTTTATTTCCGAACAAACCCAAATCGGATCTCTAATATCTTCCAGAGTATGCGAACAAAAAACAAAATCAAATTCCTTATTTTTAAAAGGAAATGGTTTACGACTACAGATATCAAAGACAATCCATGTTTCCTTACTGAAATATTCTTTATCTGGTCCAAATTTACTACCCTTACTTGCTATTCCTCTTGTTTTATAGGACATATAATCTAAAACATAATTGGCCCTATTAAACGGTTTAGCCCAACCGCCGATATCTAAAACTTTATCCGTTGGTTTAATTTCGGCTAAAATTTTTGAAATAATATCCATAAATTTAAGCTAAATATTAATGATTCTTCCTAGTCTAAGATAAACTGGATTAAAAAATTAAAGAAAATCCCCTTGGTCTTTCTCCCTCCACAGACCAATTTCTTTATGTGTCCAATTAAACAAACTGGCCTTATTTTTTGATAATTGTTTAACAATATTGATAAATTTTTTAGCTACATTCTGACCATATATTTTTTTACTGTTTTGCATTTTATCTTTTAGTTCTTGATTATTAAGAACATAATCAATTATTTTAAACATAAACTTGCCATTAACCGGCGGAATTATTATGTTTGAATGAGCATCGTTAACTGTTTCTGGTCTTTCTGTGCTAAATCTGCAAGTAAAACAAATTTTATTTAATAAATTCATTTCTTCTTGGATGCCCCCGCTATCTGTCAGAGCAGCTAAACAATTTGACGAATTATAAAATTCCATTACTTGAGCATATTCTGGCCAAATTGATGTAAATAAAAAATTATTTTTATTTTCTTTAGCCATTTTTGTCATTTTACTCCTTAAATTATATTTCTCTAATGGCAAATTTTCTAAATTTGATTTTTTGAAATCGGTATTTTTAATTTTCCTGGACTTGGCTCTATTAACAGCCAATTCAGAAATATCTATTCCTAAACAAAAATTATCATTGCTAACCATTTTTGAAACATCCAGCCCTGTGCCACAGCCCAAATCAACAATTAATCCTTTTTTCTTCTTGCATTTATTTAAAATTTTTCTATGGATAGGAAAAATTATTTTCTCTAAATGGCCTTTTTCAGTCAAATCAAAATATTCTTGGTTCTGATTGTAATAATCAAAAAGTTTCTTTTGGCAATTTCTTTCCATACTATCTAAAAATCTTTTTAAATTTATATATTAATATTTTTCTAATCTTATTTAAATTAACCCTTGTCTTTTCCCAGTCGCTTTTGAATAATCTTTGACAACAATTAACAGTTTTACACGGTCCGCCAATTTCGCCAAATTTTTTGTTTTCTAACATTTCAATTAGTTTTTTCTGATTCTTTCCCCTCTGTCATGGGGGCAGAAAATACAATCTGCTCCACAAACCGATGCCAGTGATAAGTCAATTGCTTTTAACATAAATTATTTTAATATTCCTCTGTATAAAATTTTATCGGCTCTTTTAATTTCTCTTTGCCATATTTTTCTATATAGCCAATCCAGTTTTAAATTAAGCAATATCGGTAAAATTGGGCGCAACCAAGAAAAGCGACTAACAATTCCAAATAATTTTTGGAGTCGCAATCTTTGCTTTTTTTCTAAAATATCCAAAACTGAATCGTCGTAAAAATTATTCCCAATATCATCAACGGAAACTTCCGGAAACATATCTCCTAATTCCGTTCCAGGATATGGCTGGAAAATACTTGACCAAGCCAAAGTCGGGCGGCATTTTATATTCAAATCCAAGGTTTCTAAGTCTTCTTTTAAGCCAACTTGAGGCAAGCCCAGTATATTCTGCAAAATAAAGGTAATATTGTACTTATGTAGAAAACCGGTTCCTTCAATTATATCTTCTTTTGTCATTTTTCTTTTGAGAATTTTTTCTCTGACGTAATCGTTGCCGCTTTCCGCGGCGCAACGGACGCAAATACATCCTGCCCGACTAAGATTGAACGCAATTTCTTCGTCTAATAAATTTAACCTAACTATACAATGGAAGGGCAACTTTATTTCTTTTTGATACATTTCGCAAAATTCTAAAATCCAATTTTTATCTATAATAAAAGTATCATCTTGAAAATAAACCAATTCTGTCGGATATTTATTAATTACTTCCTTAATCTCAGCAATAACATTTTCTACCGACCTGATCCGGCACCACTTCTGACCCTGATACATTTTAAAA
>Ga0210016_1003124_pt1 | contig 14764 bp, 14 predicted proteins | sample CryGeyCG2014_300_FD_185454 | JGI IMG/M metagenome (GOLD analysis project Ga0210016, IMG submission 185454) | Groundwater microbial communities from aquifer - Crystal Geyser CG02_land_8/20/14_3.00 (SPAdes) (version 2) | ecosystem: Environmental > Aquatic > Deep subsurface > Groundwater | place... | reverse complement strand
TCCGCCGGGCATCCCAAATTTTTCTTTGTTCGGTTCCCAACGCCGTATAGAAATTTGGTTCTTGGTTTGGCTGGAAACGAGTATAAAATTCCTGATCATATTCAACATCAACCCAACGGGATTCTTCTAATTCCGGAGGAAGACGACCAAAAATTTTTCCCATCTTCTCATTTTCTTGTTGGGAATATGCCGCTAATTGTACAACAGTCATCTGTGCAATTTGTTCTTGGGTTAAAGGAAGCTGGAGCTGGCCTGAATTCCTCATTAAATTTAATAATTCTTGGGTCGTGGTTGACATGCTCTCAGCAGCTTGAACTACTTTATCTACAGCATTTATTAATCTCCCTTCGTCAGGGGCATTTGGAGAAACAGGAACAGTTGCTCTGTCTATTTCCTCAATTCGAGCACTAATTCTTGCCATTAAGGTATCAGCTTCGGTTTCATCAACTTCACCATCAATTATTTTGTCTTGAATTTTAAAATAAATGCTTTCTATCCTATTCCTAGAAAGCATTATTTCTGGGGTTTTATGAAGAATCCCCACAGTTCTTTGGAGAAAAGGATCTGTAAACTCACCCTGTTTCTCTAATACCCAACTAGGCTGAAAAACTTGAGCTTCCGGCTGATTTCCTGACGGTTTAACTTCTGGTCCTGGCATTCCTTCTTGTCCTTCTGTCATATTTTAATAATAACCCCAGTATCTTACCAAAATCAAGTCCGGAAAACAACTATGGGGTAACACAAAATTTTCAATTACCAATTTTCAATTTTTAATTAATTTGCGAAGTTCTGCAAGGTCTCTCCTTGAGTACTCAAGGAGAGACCTTAATAAACTCACCGGAAGTTTAAGGATGGATTTGTCAATTTCTATATTTTTTATAGTTTATAGTAATAAATCCCGTTTCTGTTTATACAACTGTTTAAAATTAACAACAAAACTGTCAACCAAACCAGCTTCTTTGAATAAAGGCAAAAGGTCTTCTTTTAAATAATTTTCTTTTACCGAACCCACTTTTTCATCAAGTTTTTCTAAAATTTCATTTTTAGATTTCATCTTAACTATGTCGGTTAATCTTTTGTAATTAGGGTTAACTCCTTTTTCTAAAAACCAGATTAAATCATAATAATCACGGCCTTTAAAAGTAATTAAGTCTCCTTTCCCTTTTTTAAAACTTCTATTTAAAATCGCGGCAATTTTTGAAGCAAATAAATCTTCTATAGAATATCTTTTAATTACAAAGCTGAAATCGTAAGTCGTTTTTAAAGATATTTCTTCTTTGAAATTTTCTGAGTCTGTCGGGCTTAAATCTATTCTCAAAAACAAAATATTACTCTCGGCTGTATTAGAAACAAGACCTAGTTTGTCCATAACAGGAAATTTAAGGACTATTTCTCTTTTGTTTCCGGCAACTTTCAGATCAAATTCCCGAAATTGCAGTTTTCCAACAAAATAAGCCTTAATATCCCCACAAAAATTATCTAAAGAAAAATCAGGGTATTTTTTAATATCAAAGTCTAAATCTTCCGATAAGCGGGGCAGGTCAAAGCAAAATCTTAAACAAGTCCCACCTTTAAACAGAAAACTGTCGGCATAAACAGAAGTATAAACAAAGTTCAACGAATAAATCTGCAAAACTTCTTTTAATAAATTACGGAGATAAAAAGAGTTTTGTCCCCTGTTCCGGTCAACAATAATTTTTAAATCATCAATCAACATTTTTTATTTTTTTAATTTCTTTTAATATTTCCTCCATTTTAAGTGATTTTGAAAGATTTACGAAGCTTTCAAAATCTGTAACATCGGACAGAGTAAACTCTGCCCAGTTAATTCTCAATCCTTCACATATTTCGTAAGAATAATCCTTAGACATATTTCGTTTAAGATAGAGAAAATCAAAAAGCGCTTTCGCCTTTGTCGCCGAGTACACAGAAAAATTGCCCTTTTGAATTTTAGTATAACCGCAAAAAAGCTCTTTTTTAACATTGCGGTAAACAAAAGCGCCCAATTTGTTTTCAAAAACCCGTGAGCTTTTTAAGGAAATATTTGTTAATGCATAAATACCCTCAGGAATAAGACCATAACAAGACAAAGCATATTCCAAAGAGAGATAAGACGGTGAATAAAGAATATTTGCCAAATATTCAAAGTAAGCTTTTTTTTCAGGCTGAGAAAGCAGATATCTTTCAGATAAATATAATCCTTTTTTCAAGCCTATCAAATCGCCTGTTTTCAAAAGCCGGCTGATTTTTTTATCCAAGTTTTTGCCTGTTTTGCCAATTAAAATTTCAGCTGTTTTTTTATTAAAAAAAGGTATCGATTCCATTTCGGTTTGACTTTTTATTCCGGAAATACTACTCATATGGTAGTAATTGTAGAATAAATACTGGGGACTGTCAAGTACTAAAATTAAACCGGAACTTAGAGGCCGAATTTGGTAATTCCGAATTATAAAGCATCAAGTAAGTTTTTAATCTGAATTTTCAAATTTGAGAGGTCTTCTTTAATTGTTTGCCATAAGATGCTGATATCAACCCCAAAATACTCGTGAATAACCTTGTTTCTCATGCTCATCGTCTCCCGCCATGGTAAATTACCGTGCCGTTCGGAAAATTCTTCAGGAATATTTCTGGCCGCCTCACCAACAATCTCTAAGTTTCTGATTACCGCGTCAATTGTTTTCTGGTCTTTATTAAAATTCTCAAAAGATAAATCATTAGTATATTCTTCTATCCTTGAAACAGAAGTTAAAATATCTTCAAGATAAACTTTGGGTGATTTTTCAGACATAAATTACATCTCTTAAAACACTATCTTTAATTGCCGGCTTAAGCGCGTCTTTGGTTACCAAGTCCACTTCTTTTTTTAAAACACCGCTTAAATAATCTTCTAACCTCGAAAAATGAAAAAAGCCGACAGGTTTTGCAAATTCTACCAATAAATCTATATCGCTCGACGTAGTGTCTTGACTTTTCGCCACAGAACCAAAAACGCCGATACCTTTAACAAAATATTTGTCATTAAGATAGGCTTTCTGTTGCAAAAGTGTATTTTTAACTTCGTCTATACTCATCTTTTTATTATAACAAATTTGTAAAAAATCAAGTCCGAAAGACAACTATGGGGCAAGGGAGTTTTTTGTAAACTTGAAATTCCTTATTTCCAATAACGTTTTCTCTTTTTTTCCGCCTCTTCTTCTTTTTTTAAATATTCTGCTTCTTTTAATTCGGCTTTCTTTGCTTTTTCACCATAAGGAAGTTCATCTCTTCTTCCTTGTCTAATACAATCTTCTATTAATTTTTCTTCAAGCCATTTTGAAGTATTTTCATCAACGATTGTCCAATCATGACATGTACCCCAATCACTACCACTACCGGAACTTATTCCAACCGCAATTTTTCCCTCTCCTCGTTTCCTATCTCCATAAAGATCAATGTTGGGGAAATTAAAGCTTTTAAATGACTCTTTGTAAGAAGCCACAATTCCCAGGGTTTCTATCCAAGCATACATTAGCCATTCGGGTTGATCTGAGTTTCCTCGATACCTGGTTGTCCATTGGGCTGTCAACATTATTCTCGCTACTATTTCCGTATAGAAGTCGTGAGTGACCTCATCTAAACCAGGAGAGACGGTAACCTCACCTAATTTCCACACCTCATCTCTTATCTGCGTAAGCATCTCCCGACACTTTAAGTCCTCAAGGGTTTGTAAAAGGGGTTTAATTTTTTCTACTTTCTCTATTCTCTGTCGTTCCTGTTCTTCTGTTAGTTTCCTTTGCGTCTCGTTTTGTGCCCGGGCCTCCTCTTGTTTACGTCTTTCAATTTTTTCCTGCCAGCTCATATTTATCTCCAATAATACCCGCAACAATGCGGGCAGATTTAATAAACAAGTTTATAGTATCACAATATGTCAAGGAAATGAGGAAAATAGCCCCTAAAGAGGAATTCCGAGGCTGTACTCAACAACCTCCCCGCAATCTCCACTTGACAAATTGAAATTGCAGGCAAGTAAAACTTTAGAAAACTACTATAAATCAACACCTAAAATAGTATTTTTTGTCCCTGTATAATCTCTAGAAATCAAAAAATAGTCTTTCAACCCAAGAGGACTTGCTGTCTTACCCAACCTTTTTAAATCGCGAAAATCTGGTTTCAGTTTGACCTCAAAGCCAATCTCTTCGTTTAAAATAAAATCTATTTCCGCCCCTTTTCTTTTCTGGTAATAATTTACCTTCCCATGCCGGCTTAATTCACGAAAAACAGCGTTCTCAAAAATTACCCCCTCATCGTTAACTCCCAAATAATTTAAAATTCCTGTATCACAGAAATAAACTTTTCTTGCTCCGCTTACCTCCCTGTCAGTATTCAAAGAGAAAGGGCTTACTAAAAAAATAAAGTAAGTTTTCTCCAAGAAAGAAAGGTAATTATAAACTGTTTCTCTGGAAACTCCTATCTCCGACGAAATTTTACTGATATCAACCTTAGAACCCGTTCTTTTCGCCAAAAGTAAAAGAAGATCTCTTAACTTGCTTAAATCTTTAAAATCAGATAGATTTTTAACATCTTTTTCAAAATAAGATTTAAAAATATCCTCAAGCAGTACTTTCTTTCTCTCTCTATCTTTTTCGACAACAACTCCGGGAAATCCTCCAAAAAATAAATATTCTTCATAGAGACCTTTGTTAAGTTCAAAGGCAAGACTGTTTTTCTTCTCCGCCAGAGCGGAAAAATCTAATTCCGCTTGTTTCCCAACTTTTTTGTCTTTAAACATTAAAAACTCACTAAAATTCAGAGGAAAAAGTTCGTAAACTACTTTCCGCCCCGCTAAAGATTCTGAAAATAAATTTTTAAGATAAAACGAAGACGATCCGGTTAGAAAAAACTTTACGGAATAATGATCAAATAAGTATTTTACCGCTTTCACGATTGGAGGAAATACCTGCACCTCATCTAAGAACAAAAATGTTTTGGCGGTGTTGTCAATCCCGAATTTATCTAAATTATGCCAAATATTATCATAATTTACCTCCTCAAAAATTTTTTGATTAAGAGGGTTTTCCAAATCCAAATATAATTTGTTTTTTGACTCGACTTGCTCAAAAACCTGATTCATTAAAGTTGTTTTCCCTGTTCTTCTCATGCCTGTTAAAACCACTATTTCAGGCGTGTCAATTTCTTTAATTAGCTTACTTGAAAGGGTACGATTAAATATCATTATCTTAAAGTAACACTATATTCCCGTTTTGTCAAGTAGTATCTTACAATATTGTTACTATTTTGTAAGTTACAACTCTCTCAATCGGCCGAAATCAAGTCCGGAAAACAACTATAGGCATTTCAATTTGAAATTTGAAATTTAAAATTTTTAATCAATATTTAAAAACTAAATTTATTAATTTTAAATAGAACTGAAAATATATTGTTATTGAGACTAACTTAGAGACATTTTGATGCTATGGCATAATTTTGTCCCTGATCCCCTGATAGTTTAATCTAAAGAGAAATTTCGAGGCCGGGTTTGGTAATTTTAGAAGCTAAACAGTTAGCTTCGGTAAAGTCCTTCTTTTAAATTCTGCCATTTTATGAACATTCAAATTCAATTCGTCAATTTTGGTTGTACTTTTGACTTTTTCAACAATAACTCTTAATAAATTTTCTGATTGAAATTTTCTTGCGTGTTGTCCTAATTTTTTAAAATCAAAACCTTCCAAAGAAAAAAGACTAACTAAATCAATTAAGTCTTTTCTCCCTTTAACTGAATTTTTTCTTTCCAACAAAGCTTTTGCTTTTAAAAGAGCCAGAATCTCAACATCAGGCACTTTAAAATTCTCAAGCATGGTTGTCAGCTTTATTACCTCATCCGCCGGTAAACCCAGTTCCGAATAATATGGAAGATAAATATCAATATCCGTCTCTTCTGTTTTAGTTTCATATTTTTTTAATCTGTCATTTTTTACAACGGTGAATTCTTCTTTTAGTTGTTCTAATACCGGATAATTTATAATTAAATCAATATCTTTTGATTTTAATGTTTGGCAGTAAAGATAAACCGCCCAGCCTCCGATTAAAACAAAATCATATTTCTTTTTTAGGCTTAGAAGCAATTGCCAGCTTTTTTGGGTAATTAAATCATGATAGTACTGCATCAATTTTTTCCTTTATCGCCTTTACATACTCCTTAGCATACCAGTCTTTTAGATTCCAAAGGTCAACAAAAGTTTGCGCCATAACAGTTTTTTGGCCATAATCAGATAAAAATTCATCCTGTTTTAAAATAAACAAGTTCGGAATCCCCTTTTTAACTTCAAATCTGTCTTTGATTTTTTCAATATCGTCCGTATAAATATAAACTTTGTCATAATCGGCAGGAGGGGTTGTCAAGCTCATTCTTGCTGCGCTATAAGCACCAAAAATAACTTCCGGCGGCATTTTCGCTTCGATATCCAAAACCGGCTCGCCGACTTTAAAAGAAGCAAGAATATCGTTCTCAAGATTATGCACACTTGCCCAATGGTATAAAAGTTTTTCCGGGTCTTCCAAAATAAAATATCTGCCGGTGACTCGAACCGCGCCCATTTGTCTTGGTATTTTTAAAGCCTGAAAAACCGTACTGGTAGAAAAGCCAAATTTGGCGGCAAGATCTTTCTGCTCAAAACGGCGTTCATCTTTTTCTAAGGCCGAATAAAGCAATTCCCGCCAGATGATTTCGATTTTTTTCATAGTATTTATACCTCGTTTCGAGTATATTCGAAATGAGTGAATTTGTCAAGCGTTAAAATTACAGAGGAATTTCGAGGCCGTATTTGGGAATCTACCCTGCAATTTCCACTTGACAAAAGGGTGTTTCAGTTATATCATAATATTATGAAATTACTGAATTTGCATCTGGTTGAAGAAAAACTGCTTGAGCTTAACATTAAAATATTTACACCGGCCGAATTCAAGGTCATTTTTGGGGTTAGCAAGAGAGCGGTTCAAGGATTTTTAAACTACAACACCAAAAAAGGAGCCTTTGTTCACTTAAGAAAAGGGCTTTACGGGCTAAAAAGAAGCCCGCCGAATGAATTTGTTCTGGCCAATCGGGCTTATTCCCCTTCTTATCTTTCTTTGGATTCCGCTCTCGCTTATTACAATTTAATTCCGGAAACGGTTTATTCCATCACCTCGGTAACGACCAGGCCGACCCGGGAATTTAAAATGAATAACCTAGCTTACAAATACCGAAAAATCAAGAAAGAGGCTTTTACTGGTTATGAACCAAAGAAAATTGGTGGACAAATTATCTATATTGCCGTTCCGGAAAAAGCAGTGGCAGATTTCTTATATTTTGTTTCTCTTGGTAAACAAACTTTCAATGACCGCTTAAAAATCGAAGAGATTAACAAAACCAAATTGTTCCAATACCTAAAACTCTTTAAGCAAAAACGTTTAATTACTTTTGCAAATCGGTTTTTAAAAAATGATCGATAAAAAAGTATTGGAAGATTTTGCTGTCAAAAAAGAAACAGACTATCTGAATGTGGCTCGTGAGTATATTCAAAATTTATTCTTGGCCAAGTTTTACCAAAAAAAAGGAAGTGAACATTTTCTTTTTAAAGGGGGAACCGCTTTAAGGATCGTTTTCGGCTCGCCGAGGTTTTCTGAAGATCTTGATTTTACAGGCACAAATAACGGCAGGAGTTACGAAAAGATTTTAGAAGGGGTTTTATACGAGTTATCTTGGGAAAATCTCAAACCGGAACTCCTGGAGTCTAAACCGACCTCCGGCGGATATTTATCATCACTCGCCGTCAATTTATTCGATGAAAAAATTGTGATTAGAGAAGAAGTCTCTTTCCGACCGGCAGTTTTTCCAAAAGCAGAAATAACCCTGATTTCCTCCGAAATGTCTCCAGCTTATAATCTTTTTCTCCTCGAGCGAAAAAACTTGATCACCGAAAAAGCAGAAGCATTAATTTCCCGCCAAAAAACAAGAGATATTTTTGACCTCTATTTCATTTTAAGAAATGAGAACTTAAGGAAATGGTTAAAGTTGACCAGAGAGCAGAGAGAAATAATTTTTAATCTTCTAGGGGAAAGAAATCAAAAGGAGATTGACCGTGAACTTAAAAATCTCTTGCCAAGAAGTTATTGGCCGATTATTAAAGATTTACCCACCGTATTAAAAAGGGAATTAGGCAAAGAATAATGCGAAAATTTCTAATTCCTCCCTGCCGGTAGGCAAGGTCTAATTTTTAATTTCTAAATAGACTTCAATAACTAAAATCCAAAAAAATCCAAAGCTTAAACCGAGATTTCGAGGCCGTATTTGGTAATTTCTGAGGTTAAATCCTTACTTCTTGTTTCGATAACTTTCGAAATGAGTGAATTCTTTAAGAGACTCTTGAAATTTTCAAAAAAAAGGCTAAGATAACAATAGGTTGCATGGAGGAAATTAGGTTCAAATCCTAAGCTGTGCCGCAACTGTGAAGTCCGCCTTCTCCGCCTGTCGGCGAGATTCGGCGAGACAAGCCAGAATACTCCGCAATTTATAACCCTGAGCGTAGTCGAAGGGCTTTATAATCCCGAGCAGGAGGAGTTATGTCACAAGAAAGAATTGCTATTAACTTAAGAAATTGGAGAGGAAAATCTACGGAAGAGATTGTTCAAGATCTCGCCTCCTTCCCCATAGAATCCGCTGACCTGCCTTCTGAGAAAAGAATAAGTGTTACCGTTTTAAAATTAAGCAGTTTCGCAAAATTGATTAATCCATTGTCACAATCGGCGGAAGATATTGCCACAACCAAAATCTATATGTGGGCGAAAGATGCCAATCCCCAAGTTCAAATATGGCTGGATAGCAACGAACCTTCGGAAAAAGAAATTCTTCAAGAAATGAAAACCCTAACTGACTTTAATCCCGGCCAATTAATAATTTGGTTAAGTCCTGCAGAAAAAGGAGTATACGACGAAAGCCGGATCGGGATTTATCAAGTCGTCTTGGTAAATAACGAAAAATATTTATTTTTCCGTTCGCTATGCGGAAACCAATATCTTGACAAATGCAGTGTTATTGCAAAAAGGCTTACTCGCAATTCTGTAGAAATAATCATACCGGAAGAATTATCCGATCCGAGACTGCTTAGAGCTTGTCCTATTTCCATCTATGTGCCGGGAAAATCCCTTTTAGGTTATCTAAAGTCTGCAATTGAGATACCAAATGTCTGGCAAGCCATTTCCAACGGCGAAGATATTGACAAAAAAATTAATTCAACTGCGGTTGTTTCCGCTTTTTTAACAGGCGAGGTAGAAGCCCAAATAGAAGAAGCACAACTTTTTAACCAGCAAGTAATAATCGGCGCATGGATAGAAAAGGAACTGCAAGAAAGATTAAATATTACTTTAAAGCCCGGCTCCTGCGGTGTTCTCTATTCCAGCCTGACAATCTCTCCTTTAACTCAAATTTTAGGAAATCGAGAATCTGTTTCTTTAGAATCCGGCGCCAAATTCGTTAAAAACTGTGGCAACTGCGGAACCCCAATTAACGCCCGCATTAGTAAAGGCTATGTCTGCCCCCATTGCGGCGGCGTTTACGAAGGCTGTTAAGTCATCTGTCCTCCTTATAAATTTCTAATTCACTTTATCCTTGAAAGAAACCTCAATAAAAAGTAACATATTGGTTATGCAGCAACATCCGGTACCACAGCCGATTACCAGTTATGAATTCCGACTGGTCGGGGATATGACCCTAAAACAGTTCGGCAAATTGGCCTCCGGAATTATTTTGGCCTTAATTGTCTACGGCATCAATCCTCCGGGTTTTATTAAGTGGCCTTTGATAATTTTATTTGCGGGGATCGGTATTGCCATGGCCTTTCTGCCTTTTGGCGGCCGCCCAATTGATGTCTGGATAATAGCTTTTATCAAAAGAATCTATTCTCCCACTTTATATCTTTGGCAAACAAAAAATAAAAACCAAAATTCTATCCTGCAAAATCAAACCCCGGCTCTCCCTAAGGAGCCAAAAGTTGAACCAAAAATCGAGTCTCAAACAGTTAATAAACCGGTGGAGCAAAACGTCAGACCTAAACCGGTCCTTCCGTTTATTCCCCCACCGCCGGCGAATTCCGCCGCCAACCGAAGACCAAAGGTTGAACCCCGGTTTTTAACCAATACTCTTTTGCCGACCCCTCCGACAATGCCGAATATTATTGTCGGTTATGTCCATACTCCAAACAAAAAAATTATCGATGGGGCCATTATCGAAATCCGCGACCCGCAAGGCATTCCTGTCCGCGCTCTTAAAACAAACCAGCTTGGCCAATTTCAAACCGCTACTCCCCTGTCCAACGGCAGTTATGAAATCGAGTTGGAAAAAGAAGGATACACCTTTGATATAATTAAGGTTAATTTTGAAGGAAAAACCATCCCCCCTATAGAAATTATAAGTAAATAATGCCAAACGCTGCTCAAATACCAATCCGCGCCAGCACCCAGGAGCAACTGCCGATTGAAGAAGTGATTGACAACATGGTGCTGTTAAAAGACGGATCCTGCGCCATTGTCATGTCGGTTTCGGCCGTAAACTTTGATCTGCTTTCGGAAAGAGAACAGGACGCCATCATTGGCGCTTACGGCGCCCTCTTAAACTCTCTTACTTTCCCTATACAGATTCTTGTCCGTTCGCAAAAAAAAGACATTTCTTCCTATTTAGACCTTTTGACTATTCAGGAAAATCATAAAAAAGACGCTCCTTTAATCGCCAACATGATCCGTTCTTACCGGAGTTTTGTCGGAGAAATGGTTAAAAAAAATAATGTTTTGGACAAAAAGTTTTATGTTATTATTCCCTTTTCCGCTTTGGAATTGGGAGTAACCACAACTTTGACTTCCCTGGTCCGGAAAAACAAAAACTTGCCTTTTAAAAAAGATTACATTCTCCAAAAAGCAAAAACCTCCCTTATCCCCAAAAGAGAACATGTAACCAGGTTGTTCAACCGGATCGGGCTGGCCACCAAACAACTGGATACAAAAGATTTAATCAAACTCTGTTATGAAATTTACAACGGTGAAAGTCTGTCAACCGGTTTAAAAATACAAAAATGAAAATAAACTTTAGTCCAGAAAAAAAACTCATTTCGGCCAGCCAATCCCCAATCCAGGATGTTCTTGCCCCGTCGATTATCGAAGTTGATTTTGATTACCTGAAAATTAACAATCGTTTTGTCCGGACAATGTTCGTCGCCGGATATCCCCGCTACGTGAGCGCCAATTGGCTTTCGCCCCTGATAAATTTTGAGCAATCCCTTGACACCTCGCTCTTTATATACCCCGTGGAAAGTAAAACCATCCTGGACGATCTGCGCCGGAAAATCGCGGAAATGGAAGCCGAAATTTCCACTGACGCCGAAAGAGGCCGGGTAATTGATCCCTCAACCCAAGCCAAACTTGAAGACGCACTGACAATGCAGGAGCAGTTAACCAAAGGAATCGAGCGTTTTTTTCAGTTCGGTCTCTATATTACTCTTTCTGCCGAAACCATTGAAAAATTAGATCAAACATCCAAAGAAATCGAATCAACTCTGGCTTCCCTTTTAATTATTCCCAAGCACGCCACTCTCCAAATGGAGGAGGGATTTAAAACAACCCTGCCCCTGGCTTTGGATTTTTTAAACATTACCCGTAATATGGACACGACTTCACTGGCCACCACATTTCCTTTTACTTCTTCCGAACTAACCGCCAATGAAGGGATTATGTACGGCATAAACGAAAATAACGGCAGTTTAATAATTTTTGACCGCTTTACTTTAGAGAACTATAACTCTTGTGTGTTCGCCAAGGCCGGCGCGGGAAAATCTTTTCTGGTAAAACTGGAAATTCTCCGTTCTTTTATGTTTGATGCTGAAATTATTGTTATTGATCCGGAAAACGAATACGAAACTTTGTGCAATGCTGTCGGCGGTGAAAATATCCTTTTCAGCTTTAATTCAAAGTCAAAAATCAATCCTTTCGACCTGGCTCAAGTTAGAGAGGAAGGAGAAAACGAATTAAACCAAAAGATTCTGTCCCTTCATTCCCTGTTTAAAATTATCATGGGAAATATGACCGCTACGGAAGAGGCAATTTTAGACCGAAGCTTGATGGCAACCTATCAGATGAAAGGGATTACCCAAGAACCGGCGACACAAACAAAGGAACCGCCCTTAATGGAAGATTTATACAAAACGCTAATGGGAATGGAAGATCCCCTTTCCCGGTCTTTAGCCGACCGGATTGAAAAATATGTAAGAGGATCTTTTTCCGGAATTTTCGATCAACACTCAAACGTTGATATTAAAAATAAATTTACCGTTTTTTCTCTGCGCGATTTGGAAGCCAGTTTAAGGCCGATTGCCATGTTTGTCATCCTTGATTTTATTTGGACCAAAGTCAGAAAAGAACTTAAAAAAAGAATCTTGGTCGTTGATGAGGCCTGGTTTATGATGAGAACCCCCGATTCGGCCGATTTTTTAAACTCAATTGCCAAAAGAGCCAGAAAATATTATTTAGGATTGACAACAGTTACTCAAGATGTTGAAGACTTTCTTAAAGACGATATTGGCAAGTCAATCATTACCAATTCTTCAATTCAGGTTTTGATGAAACAGCATCCGGCGGCGATAGAAAAAGTGGGCTCGGTTTTTTACCTCTCTGAGGGAGAAAAACAGTTTTTGCTTTCTTGTGACATAGGAGAAGGTCTGTTTTTCGCCGGCAATAATCATGTGGCAATTAAAGTAGCGGCCTCCCCCCAAGAGCACCAATTAATTACCTCAAAACCACAGGAAATTTTAGAAAGGAACGCGGCTAAATCTGCCCAACCTGCCTCAATTCCGCCCCGGTCGGTAATACAAAACAAGATTGAAGGATCTTTGCCTCCCCGTTTCAAAAGTGAGATAATCGTTGATAATGGCACCGCAAACCGTTTTTAATAAAACCGAGAAAAAAATAGGATCTTTAGAATATTTTCTAAAAATCGCTTCTTTTTTTGAAGTCGAGCAAAACCGCAAGCAAAAAAAAGATGACTGGACCTTTAAACAAATTGATCGTTTGCTGCGTAATTGGGCGGTTAAATTTGACCCCCAACTGCAAAAGGCTTCCTTTGAAGAGATTTTAATCTTCATTAAAAGCCTGGCAGCGGAAGAAATAACCCAAACAACAATTCCTACTCCTCTCCTGGAAGGACTTCAAGAAAACCTGGCCAAAGAGAATAAGCAAAAAGCCGAAATCCGGCTAAAAGCAATCGAGGAAGCCCAAAAAGAAATAATCGAACGGTATAAAATCCGGCTGAAAAAACAGTTAGTAGAAAGGCTTACCCAATCCCCTATTCCGAAAGAAGACACCGTTAAAATCGCCGGCGGTTTGCTGGCTCAAGTCCAAAACCGGTTTCCACAAACTGACCTTTCTCTCTTAATTGAAAAGTGGAAAAAAATCCCGCCGGAAGAAGTCGAACACCGGCAAGTTCAGGACCAAATCGAACAAAAGTTTTCCCAAATCTGGAAAAGTGCCGTCGACCAGGTCGCGGAACAAGACCGTCTTTCGGCTAAACAAAAAGATTTTTTGAAATCTCTTTCTTTTCCCGCCCTGCAAGTGCTTAAACCGGCAGAAACTCTGGCCGAAATTGGTCAATACCAAGAACAAATAAATGAAATTTCTTATTTCCAAACAAAAATTAAGGCTCTCCAACAGCAACAAGTCGAAAATCTGGTCAAACTTTTGTCACCGGCCCTTGATCCCCAGAAAGCTGATCTTTTCAGTAAAGAGTTTATTAAGCTCTTTCCCGACAATTTGGTTCAATATAGTTCTATCCTTTCCGCTCCTCAAGAAATTGAAGAAGCAGCATTGGCGACTCTCCTGCAAATGGTGGGAAGCGAAGTTAGTTTAAAACCGGAAGAAGTGGCCGCTGTTTCAAATAGTTTAATTTCAACCGGAACTTCAGAAATTACTGCCTATAAAAAATTATCCCTGCTGCCGAAATCGGACATTAATCCCCTTCGCTTAAAAGACGAAGACGGAGTCACCGTTCTTGACCGGATTAAAAAACAGCTTCTTTCGGGTGGAATAAATGTCAATCCGGAAAACGACAGCCAGTTGATAACCTTTAGATATCAAATTCAGGCAGTTGAGGCAATTTATAAAGGATTAAAAAAACAAGATCTTGAAGTAAAAATAAATCAGCTTCTTGAAACCGGAGTGCCGGAACACTCGAGGGAAATCACAGAACTGAGGGGGGTTGCCGCTATTTATATGAAGGTTTTACAAAAGACAGAAGAGTCCGGCTTCTCTAAAAGACAGATTGAAAAGTGGCAAAAAAAAGCTTCTTTCCCAATTCGAATACCAATTTTTTCAAAAATAAAATCATGGTTTTTAAATACATCTTTAGGAAAACCGATAAAGTTGGCTTTAGAAAAATCGGCCCAAAAATCACTCCAGGCTTTATGGACCGCCGGCCGGGAAGGCATCAAAAAAATAGCCGTTCCGCTTATTACTAAAGTCTTAACCGCCCTCGGCCTTGGCGCTAAAGCCGCCTTGGTTGGTGCTACTAATGTCGTTGGACTCGCTTTGTTGGTTGTGCCAAAACTAATTGGCAAAGTTAAAGATTTTTTTAAAGGAATTTTTTCTTCAGGAACAAGGATTTTTGGTTCAATTCTCTCCGGAATTATGGGAACAACCGATATTCCGGAAGATAGCGATTCCAAGTGGTTAAAATGGATTTTTATCGGAATATTTGCTTTTATTTTCTTTTTTG
>Ga0210016_1003116_pt1 | contig 14799 bp, 4 predicted proteins | sample CryGeyCG2014_300_FD_185454 | JGI IMG/M metagenome (GOLD analysis project Ga0210016, IMG submission 185454) | Groundwater microbial communities from aquifer - Crystal Geyser CG02_land_8/20/14_3.00 (SPAdes) (version 2) | ecosystem: Environmental > Aquatic > Deep subsurface > Groundwater | place... | reverse complement strand
TTAAGCCGGAGAATCCGCGGAGGCGCACAATACATACGCAATCATCCGGCTCTGGGCCGTTCGTTTCTTAAACATTCAGGTCTGTTTAAGCATTAGAATCGTCAATATATTATGCGAAATTCAGTAGAATTTAGATCAAATAATTTTTTTAATGGTAAAGATCAATTACTTATGAATGAATATGCAGTTGTGGAATATTTAATAAGTTTTTTTAAAAAAATAAAAATAATTTCTGAATATATAGGATATTTTGATTCGTATATAATTTTTATTTCTTTTTATAACATAATGAAGATTGGTCTAAAAAGATATATAAATATTAATGGTTGTAGATTTGAAGACTCATTTGATTTATATTTAAAAAGGAATTTAGTAATAGGCCCAAATGAAATAGATATTAAAACAGAGCCAAACAAAATTGCACAATTTTTTGCTGATAGAATATGGAATGCTTTTGGACGAGAAAGAGCTCCCTTTTTTAATAAAGGAAAATTTGATTTAAACAAATTAGACGAAGAATAATTGTTTACAAAAGGAGAAGACATGAAGAAATTAAGACTGATTATAATATTGTTTATAATTAGTTCTATTAATGTTTTTGCCGAGGTCAAGGAAGTTGAGTACCGCGGGCTTAAGGCGGTGCAAATCGAGAATGAGACGCTTAAATTGATCGTCCTTCCCGGCAGGGGAGCCAATATTGCTTCCTTCGTATATAAGCCTACAGGAAGGGATTGGGCATGGCACAATCCCAAGCCGTACAAGCTCCCGCCCTATGCTGCGACTTTCACGAACTATGACATCAGCGGATTTGACGATTGCTTCCCCACGGTGGGGCAGTGCCCGTATCCTGACGGAGCCTGGAAAAAAATTACAGTGCCTGACCACGGGGAAATATGGGCGATGCCCTGGGATTATGAAATTAAAGTAGGGCAAGGCTTTAGCCTTGCGAGATTTTGGGTGCACGGAATGCGCTTCCCTTACCTTTTTGAAAAAACCATAATCCTTGCCAAGAACAGAGTAAGGATAATGTACAAGGTCACGAATTACGCTCCCGAGCCTTTCAAGGCGTTATGGGCGGCGCATTACCTTGCGGCTATCAGCCCGGGAATGGAAATGCTCTTCCCGAAAGGCACGGTGCTAAAAGGAGACTCTTCTCCCTGGACATTCACGGAGAAAGGCGCGATAATGTCCGCTCCTTTCGGAGATTCTTCAACAAAGCTCGCGCGCAAGCTTTTCACCGGCATAGTTCCTGAGGGCTGGTGCGGGTTCTACGAGCCGAATTCAAAGGAATACCTGATGTACTATTACCCGAAGGACAAGATCCCGTATATAGGCATCTGGATAACGCAATGCGGGTTTCCCGGCGGGAACGACCTTCATTTTAACGCCGGGCTTGAGCCCACGAACTGCGGGGTTGAAACCCTTGAGCAGGGGAGTAAGGAAGGTACGCTTATGCCAATCCCGGCAAAGGGAACAATGAGCTGGATGTTGACTATCGCGACCGGCAGCGCGAAGAGCCAGAGCGAAATTCCGATAAAATAACACCACGGAAAAATTTAACCACACGATTCCACGCGATCTTCACTAGATTTAATACTTTCTGTCATTGCGAACGATAGTGAAGCAATCTAATATTGATATAGAGATTTCCCGGCAGGGGGTTGAAATGGAAGAGAAGAAGAAAAAGTTCGGAGAGACGCTGATAGAAAAAGGAGTAATAACAGAGCAGCAGCTCAAGGAAGGGCTCTCGAACCAGAAGGTGACCGGCAGGACGCTTGGCGAAACCCTGGTAAGGCTTGGTTTTGTTACAAGGGAAATAATGAACAAGCAGCTGACGGATTACTACGGGGCGCCGTGGCTCAAATAGCTGAAAGCTCAAAGCTGAAAGCTGTCCCAAAGGGATCCCTTCGGGAAAAGTTAAAGATTTCCACGAAAGCACGAAAGTATCACGAAGGCACGAAAGAATCACCACAGAGGCACGGAGACACAGAGAAACCTTCTGCTTTTTTAACCACGGATTAACACGGATAAATACTTTTTTTGGTTTTAAACCCATGGCTCATGACTAATGACAAATGACTGTATTGTAAATCCCGCTGAATCCCTGTAAAAAATGCAGTTATCGGAGGAACAATTGAAATCTAAATTATTATTTCTTTTACTGGCCACTGTGTTGATAGTAAGCGTTTCGGGCGTGATAAATCACGCTCCTACGGTTAAGGAGGCATGCGCGATGGAAGATTTTAAGCCGGTCATCGAGAGCGTTAATATAATGCCGCAGAAAGCGCGGCCCGGGGACATAGTTGAGTACACGATTAAATTCAGGAATGACGGGTCGGAGACGGCGGAGAACGAATACAAGGTTTTCGTGCACTTTGAATTCCCGGACAAGGGCTGCGACAAGATAAAGTTCCAGCAGGACCACGAGCCGCTTGTGCCTACGGTCGCCTGGGAGCCGGGGAAGATAATCACTGACGGCCCTTACACTGTCCAGATACCTTCAAACGCAGAAGAGGGAACGTATTATATGCATATCGGGGTTTACCAGTGGGAGCCGCACGTAAGGTTCTGCGACGAGTATGCGGGCCAAATCACAATAGATAAGAAGGCAGAAACTGTAAAAAGACAGTTTACAAGTTTACAGAGTTTACAAGTTGAAAAACGAAGAAAAGCATTAAGTGAAAGACTGAAGGATCCGCAAATCATAGAGAGTGAATCAGTGAAGATCAGTGTCAATAGTAATGGTATTTGGGAAATATTAGACAAGCAGAGCGGGGTTGCGTGGCATTCCAGCCCGGACCAGGAAGGGTTCGGGAGCGCGATGCTGAATGTCGGCGGGAAGAAGAAGTTCGTGATGCTGGATAAGCTAAAAATTTCTAAAGAACCGGATATGATGAAACTTGAAAGCGCAGAAGGCCTGGCGGTAATTATAAAAATATTGCAGGATGGCAGAACAGTTGAATTTTCCTATGATTTGTCACCCCCACCTCAATCCTCCCCCATTCAGGGGGAGGAAAAGGGACGAGGCGTGGAAGTGGAGTCGATCAGGCTTCTCGAAAATTCTCCATGGGTGACGGACAGCGACAAGGGGTACGCTCTGGTGCCTTCAAGGATGGGAATGCTGATACCGGCTGACAACGGGATCGTTTTTTCAAAGCGGTTCAACTCCTTCGAATATGAGGGCTGTGACATGGAGATGATGGGAATGGTGAAACAGGGTTCAGCGCTTTTGATCTCCTGGCATGACCCTTACGTTGAGCCGGAACTCAAATCCAGATTTGAAGATTCAAAGATCATCCCGGGAAGCCAGATAGTTTCCACCTCGTTCACCCTGAAGAAGTCAGCGAAATCAATAAGATTGATTTTTCTCGGAAAAGGCGGGGCAGGGACGATCGGGCAGGCATATATAAAGGAAGCAAAGGAAAAAGGGTGGTATTCAAACTGGGATGAGAAGATAAATAAGAACCCCGGTACGGCAAAGCTACTGGGCGCGTCCAATATCAAGTTATGGTCCTGTTTCGCGAGGTTCATGAATGCGGAGAGCACGCAGGAAAGAGGCAGGGCGATGACCTGGACTTTTGATGAGGCGGCTCAGGTCGCAGAGCATATTAAGAACGACCTGAAGATAGACAAGGCGCTTTTCATACTGGGCGGGTGGACCACTACGGGTTATGATAACCAGCATCCGGATATACTTCCGGTGGCTCCGGCGTGCGGGGGAAACGAGGCGCTTGCAGACTGCTCAAAGCGGGTGAAAGGCCTGGGTTATTTATTCTGCTTCCACGACAATTACCAGGATATGTACGCGGATGCCCCTTCGTTTTCAGAAGAATATATAATGCGTGACGCAAGGGGGAATCTATTAAGGGGAGGGGTGTGGAACGGTGGATTAGCGTATATAACCTGCTCGAAGAAAGCGCTTGAACTCGCGAAACGCCGGCAGACAAACCTGCCAGAGGTCAAAAAATTGTTTGATCCCACCGCGTATTTTATTGACACGACTTTCGCCGCAGGCCTGATTGAATGCCACAGCCCAGACCACCCGCTTACAAAGTGGGACGACATGAAATACAAACAGGAGCTGGGCGACTACAGCCGTTCTTTGTTCGGCATATTCGGTTCTGAGGACGGGAAAGAATGGGCTGTGCCGCACTCCGAATTCTTTGAGGGTATCGGCGGGGTAAGCGGCAGGTATTACCACAACCAGGGCTTGCTTGCAAGCGTGGGCGGCATTGAGATACCGCTGTTCTCAATGGTCTATCACGACTGCATCGCGATCTACGGGAAATACGGGTATGACTGGTCAAGTGCCGCTGATTACGTGCTCTACCACTTAAGCGGGGGTTACACGCTGCACTACCATTCGCTTGGCGCGCACCTTTACTGGAAGAGCGAAAAAGCAGGCGCTCTGCCCATAACCCCTTTTATTAAGGAAGTTGTGCAGAAAGATATAAATAAGTTCTCTATAAAATACGCGTGGAGGGTAAGGGGCAAGATCGACAGGGACCTGACAGCGTTCGTGCATTTCTGCGACTCGGCAGGCGCGATAAAGTTCCAGAACGACCACAATCTGACAAAGCCGACAAGCAAATGGGATTCAGGAACGATTGAAGAACGCCCTTTCACTGTGAAGGTGCCGGAAGGTCTTAAAGGGACATTCCAGGTTATGGTAGGGCTTTTTGACCCTAAAACAATGGTAAGGGAACTTCTTGAGGGGGACAATGACGGGGAGCGCAGGTTCAGGATTGGATACCTGAAAGTTGAGGGGGACAGCATTATATTCGAGCCGTCCGTGGTTATCGCGGCAGGCCCGGACAAAAGCGTGTTCTGCAGGTCTGATAATGGCTGGGCTGAGGGGATGTGCACAACGGATATATTCCTGAAAAACACACACGAAGTACTTTCGCCTTTGCACGAGCTCACCGCAAGGATGAACATTACGGATTACGAGTTCCTGACCGCTGATTACAAGGTCAGGAGGAGCGTGTTCGGGAACAATGAAGTGTTTGTGACCGTGAACGCAGGTGATAAGGATTACGAGTATAAGTGCAGGGACGGGAGCAAGGCGCTGCTGCCGCCGTTCGGCTTCATTGTTGAATCGCCGCAGTATATCGCGTTCCACGCGCTTTCATACAACGGGGTGAAATACGATAAATCGGCGCTGTTCACGATAAGGAGCCTTGATGGGAGCCCTGTAGACCAGTCAACGAAGATACGCGTATTCCACGGCTTCGGCGGGCAGCAGATAAAAATATGGAACAAGGTCTGGACAGTCGCGAAAGAAGAGATCATAGAATAAAAGCGTGTCAACGTGTCAGAGTAACTGCAAGGAATGTTTATCGTAACTCAAACCTTTAGGTTTGATATGAGGGCTCCCTCCTTAAAGATTTGCACCTTAAATATTGGCGCATCCGCCAATTCTTAAGGCGGAGGCGGGTCTTCGAGAAGCCCTGAGTTACAGAACTCAGCGAATTCAGTGCTCTCAGTGGCAAAAGATTATGAATAAATTGTTGTTTAAAACACTTATTGGGATAATATTAATCTCAGTGGCAGTCTTCGCCGCGGGAACGGCGGGGGCAGTGATGATCGAGAACGCCAACATACGCCTGACCGTGAATACCAACGGCACCTGGGGCGTTATGGACAAGGCGACCAACGAGACCTGGTCTTCAAACATCTATAACGCCAGGTTCGGGTTGTGCTACAGGACGGGGGTTGGCACCACTGTGCTTAACAACTTTTCCCTGGGCACTACCGCTACAAGGGTCACGCTGACAAGCGTCACCTACAGCATAACTATATATATGGATATAGCGAACAACGCTATGAATATATCATATGACACTACCGGGACCACTCTTGACTGGATACAGCTGGTTGAGGACGGCTTGTGGACAAGGCAGGCTGACAACGGGTATATGCTCATACCCCTGAGGATGGGGATTTTGCTGCCCGCTGACAGCAGCAAGAGCTTTTCCTGGGATTTTTACACATACAGGGGCGGCTGCGATATCGCGATGATGGGAGCTTCAAAGAACGGCTCAGCTGTCCTGGCGCGATGGGAAGATCCTTATATCTGGCCCAATGTCCGTTCAACCACAGGTTCCGGGACCCAGACCCTTTCATCCACGATCTATAGTTACAGGGGTGCTTATTCCCCTCCCGGGAAAAAAGGGATCAGGCTGGTATTTCTTGGCACGGGTGACTGGGACAACATATGCAGCACGTACAGGTCTGAGATAAATGACACCTGGGCTCTGACATGGGATGAGAAGAACGACAGGAACCTTGATAAACTTTTCGGGGCGTCAAGCGTCAAGCTGTGGGGCACTCTGTGGCGGTCAATGAACGACGCGTCCAATGTTGAACAGAGCAAGGGCATTGACTGGACTTTTCAAGAAGTCGGGGAAGTGGCAGATCACTTTAAGAACGATCTTCAGGCGGAGAACGTGCTTTTTCAGATAGGTGGGTGGATCAACCGCGGTTATGACAACCGCCACCCGGATATCCTGCCCGCAGCCCCTGAATGCGGTGGGAATGTACCGCTAACCGCAACCTCAAAAAAGGTACGCGAGGACCTTAACTATCTTTTTGGGTTCCACGACAATTACCAGGATTATTATGATGACGCCACTTCAATAGACAGCCATGATTATATTATCCAGAATCCGGCAGGAACTTATGTAAGGGGCGGCAAATGGGCTGGAGGCTGGTGCTGGCTCATTTGCTCCCAGATGGGCCTGCAGCTGGCGCAAAGGCCCCAGAACATGCCTATGGTCAAACAGCTGTTTAATCCGACCTTTTACTTCACGGACACTACTTTCGTGGCAGAGCTTATGGAATGTTTTGCTCCTGCCCACCCCGAGACTCTCAGGGGCGATATGTATTACAAGCAGCAGCTCTGCGATTACGAGCGCTCTCTTTTCGGTTTCATGGGTTCTGAGGACGGAAGGGAATGGGCTGTGCCGCACGCGACCTTCTTTGAAGGAATAGGCGGCGCCGCGGGGAAATACAATTATGACATGAACCCGCTGGACGCAGCCGGCGCCATAGACATTCCGCTTTTCTCGATGGTTTACCACGACTGCGTTGTGCCTTACGGGAAATATGGTTACGGAGTTACAGGCGCCGCACCCTATGTTATGTACCATTTAAGCGGCGGGTTCCCGCTGAACTACCATAGCAATTTCGGGAACAATCATCTTTTCTGGAAGACCCTGGATACGTCTTTTATCCTGCCGATCTCACCCGGCGTGCAGAGCGCGACGCAGACAGGCACAAATACCTTTCAGATAACCTATAAATGGGACGTATTCGGGGAAATTAACTCGAACGTTACCAGTTTCATCCATTTCGAGACGACCCCGCTGACCGGCGGCACTGCCGATTTCCAGAACGACCACGGGCTTACACCCCCGACGAACGAATGGACCGTGGGAACTTATATAGACGGCCCGTACAACGTGACTATTCCGTCCCCGGGGCCTGATACCTATACAATATCCATGGGTTTATTTGAACCTTCCTCCGGCCAGCGCGCAAGCCTGCAGGGGGATGACGACGGCACCCTGCGCTACAGGGCCGGGTATATTGTTCTCAGCGCCGGGCCCACTATTACCTTTGTGCCCCCTGACACGACCACTGTGGACACCACGAACAAAGCGGTTTTCTGCCGCGCTGACAACGGCTGGGCTGAAGGGATGTATATTTTCGACAGGTTCTTCAAGAACACCCACGAATTCCTTTCACCCCTGCACGAGCTTACCGCGAAAATGCTCATAACGAATTACGAATTTTTAACCCCGGATTACATGGTTCGAAGGATCACGTTCGGCTCAGGCGCTGTGCGCGTGGGGTACAATACCGGGTCAGGCGACTACGACTATACCTGCCTGGACGCTTCCGTCGCAAAACTGCCGCCATACGGGTTCGTTATAGAAGCCCCGAACTTCATCGCGTTCCACGCGCTTTCCTGGCAGGGGTTGAATTATGACAGCTCTACCTATTTTACGTACCGTAGCCTTGACGGCAAGCCCATAGCCACATCGAACAGGATACGTGTTTATCACGGGTTCGGCAACCCCAGGGTCATAATAAACGGGGAAACAAGGGTCGTTTACAGGGAAGCGATACTCTGCACAAGCACAGCTGTTTCAGAGACGCTTTCGTATCTGCAGGTTGAGCCGTCCGTTACACCGGCTGACGGATTCATGTCTTCCATGATCACCGTCAGAGTAAGGGATACCAACGGCAACGCTTTGCCTAATAAAACCGTTACCCTGAAAACGAGCAGGGGCACGGGCGTTGATTCAATCGTCCAGCCCTCGCTTACAGATTCAAGCGGCGTGTGCGTGGGGTATATTTCCTCCAAAACTGCCGGTGCTGACACTGTCACAGCAACCTGCGACGGCCTGACCATTACCCAGTGCGTGGACTGCAACCCTTCATTTGAGGACGGGCAGAGCAGGCCCGAATACTGGACAAGGAACCAGGGAGATAACAGCTTCGAATGGGATTACACGGTTTACAAGACAGGGCTGAGGAGCGCGAAGATAGAGAACGCGAGGGATACCAATACCTGGACAAACTGGGAGCAGATAGTTGACGTGACCCCGGGTTCGGTTTACAGGTTCACAGGCTGGCTCAGGACAGGTGTGATGGCAGGCGGCTGCTCAGCGGCGTTCTTCGTCCACAACCTGCAGACATCAGAAAGTGCTATTATATCCCAGAGCTGGACGACTTCGGTCGGGGCAAGCAGCAGCCCCTGGACAAAATACACGATAGGCACCATAACCGCCGAGAACACATGCGTGAAAATGCGGCTTGGTTGTTCAATATACCAGGGTGCAACAGGCGGTTCGACTGCCTGGTTTGACGACGTGCGTCTTGCGCGGGTGCCTACAATAACGTTCTCCGGCTCTTCACCGCCAGCCGGCAAAACAATGTGCTTCCTGGAAGTTTCTTCGCCTGCTGCTGAAGCGAACGGGAAGGCTTCCTGCACCGTGACCGTTACCGTAAGGACCGAGACCGCTGTGCCGCTGTCAGGCAAAAGAGTCACGATCTACACCAGCCGCGGCTCTGTGATCGACACAGTCGTGCAGCCCGGTCTTACTGACGGCAACGGGCAATGCACAGGAACCATTTCTTCCTGGATCACGGGGGACGACACGGTTACGGCTGTGTGCGACGGCAACACTATTTACCAGAACCTTATAATCAATTATTCATTTGAGGAAGGCGACGTGTGGCCTGACCCCTGGGGAAAGAACAACTGGTCCCCGGACAGGTACTACTGCTACGTGCTGGATTCAACTGTGGCGTGCTCAGGCGCGAAGAGCGCCAAAACCGAGAACGACCAGGTCATGGGTTTTATCAACTGGGAGCAGACTTTGAACGCTGTGCCGGGTTCTGCGTATAAATTCACAGGCTGCTCAAAGACGGACACAATGGGAGCCGGTGACACATGCTATTTTATCATACACCACCTGGTTAACCAGGCTGATGGCTATCCGAAATCACAGGACCAGGTCACAGTAACCACTCCTTACTCAGCCTGGACCCAGCATACCCTTAACCCGGCCGTGGAATCGGACGTTAACTGGTTCAGGATAATCTGCGCTTACAACCAGGCGGACACATCCGGCGCAACGGTATGGTACGACGATCTGTCGCTACGCAGGAGCCCTACGATCAGTTTCGTGGGAGCGAGCAGGCTTGCCATAACCACGCCGCAGCGTTTCCTTACAACCTCAGATTATGAATCTATCGTTATCCAGGCGCAGTGGTCGGACGGGACAAAAGCAACTAATTTCAACGGCGCCTGCACGATCACTTCCAGCTCTTCCACAGGCAGGTTCCTCGCGCCAGGTTCTACAATCTGGTCTGCCTACAACTACCTGGGCGTAAACATAGTCAGCGGAGAAACGTTCGTTTATTTCAGGGACTCAAGGCCGGGTTCCCCGACGGTTACTGTCACTTCCTATTACTACATGTCAGAAACCTCCCAGCTTGAATCTGTGTCAAAGGGAGCGTTCTCAAATTCTATGTCCTATATGATAGCGAAAAGCTCTATGATCGCGGCAAACGGGACAAACCCCTGCACAGTCGCGGTTTTTGTAGGTGACTACTTCCGCAACCCGCTGCCGGGCAACACCGTGACACTGATGACCACAAACCCGGCAGGCAATGACACGATAACCTACCCGGACGGCCAGTTGACGGACACGGCAGGGTTCTGCACCGCGGCACTTGTCTCGTCCCTGATGGGCCTTGATACCATAACAGCTACCATACAGAGCAGTTCAAACACCATTACCAGGATCTATTTCGCAGACATAGAAGTCGGGATATGGGCTTTTGAGGAGACAGCGGGAATCGTCGCGCGCGACTTTTCCAACTACGGCAACACCGGAACTATGACAGGCAGCATAAGATGGGGGCCGGGAAGGTTCGGCCACGCGATGAATTCCGACGGCACAAACGATTATATCATCGTTCCGCACTCTTCCAGCCTGAACCTGACGCAGCAGATGAGCGTTGAAATGTGGATATATCCCAGGAATGCCTCAAAGATGTATAACAGGTTGATAAACAAAGCCTGGGATCTGGAAGGTTCCTTCATTATGATGGTATATTCCAACCAGGCGCACTTCGGCCTGATGCTGGACGGGGTGCAGAGGAACGCGATAGGCGGCGTGATAAACAACAACGGCTGGACCCATCTTGTGGGGACTTACGACGGCCTGAACATCCGGCTTTACGCGAACGGCAGCCAGGTTGCTTCCGGAGCATATTCAAAGGCGTTCGGCAACACTTACGTCATAGGCATAAGCGGCGGGGGCACAGGGGACTGCTTTGACGGGCTTTTAGACGAGATAAGGATCTACGAACGCGCTCTGCAGCTGGACGAAATAAGGGCAAGGTACGATACCGCGGTCCTGCCCATACCAGTAAGGTTCACAGCTTCAAAATTTGTGTTCACTTCTTCGCCTGCAACAGTGCCGCAGAACAACCCGTCGTCCCAGATAACATTTGAGGCGCAGGACGAACTGGGCACAAAGGACACGAATTTCACTTACCAGGTTTTCCTGTATTCGTCTTCACCCACGGGAAAATTCTCGGTCTCAAGCGCTTCCTGGGTTGATACCACGAACATCTATCTTTCAGCAGGCGCAGGAGCCATATATTATAAGGATTCAACGATCGGTATTTTCACGATAACAGCCTCAAGGACAGGCGTGTTATCCGGCACCCAGTCTATTGAAGTAGTAGCAGGCATACCGCCTTATCCCGGCACATCTGTGAAAACCGTGGAATATTTCATTGACCAGGCAACGGGTGACAGGGCTTCGGGTGTTTCTTACCCAAGCACTCCGTTCTATATTTACATCCCTGAATCAGGGTTCACGCTGAGATCCGCGTGGATAGAAGTCGCTTTCCAGGTCGGGAACGTGGTAGTCGGAGCAGGCAGCGCAATAGGAGTAAACGGAGCGAATACGACTACATTTGGAGCACTTGCATCCGCAGGTACCGGAGACGACGCGAATTTTGGACTCAGGTACAACGCTACCCAGGCATTTTTAGGCCTGGCAGGCGGAGGTGTCAATAACGTGCCCTATTATGTTGCGGTAAGCGTTCCCGCGCTACGCTATAATGAGAGCGTGAAACTTTACCTGACATACGAATACGACGACGGAGCGCATTCACAGGTAAAGACCGTCAGGTATTTTGCGGGTTCAAACAACGCTTCCATAGCTTCAGGAAGCACAGCGACATACGTGCACACGCCGTATATACCCGAGACAGGATACTCGATCCAGAGCGCCTGGTACGAGATACGAGGGCATTACTATTCCCCGATTGCGGGCACAGATCTTACTTCAAATATCAATTTAAACGGAACGAATCTGCAGGCAGGCGTGAAATTAGTTGAAGGAGCTGCGCGCACTGACGATGATTTTCTTTATTTTTATGAACCATCCTCGAACCCGAATATAGGCTCGGGAAATACCTTGACCATAAACGTAAACGGTTCAGCCGTATACTGCCTGGGCGCGGAACTGGTCATAACCTATTCGTTTAATTATCTGGCAAGCGCAAACCTTATACAGACAGTCAGGCGTTACCTGGGCCAGACGGATATCATCACAGGCGGCGCGGAATCACCCGCAAAGGTTTATATGCAGACAATATATTTCCCTGAAAAGATAGTTTCGCCTGCCATAAGGTCTATTTATGCTGTTTTCAGGACCACGAACGCGGCGAACACAAGCTTTAACATCGGGCAGAACGGGTTGGATACACTCGCGTTCGCTGCTGAGGGATCCGCGATGGCAGAAGGTCCAATAATGCTTTATAACCTTACGCCCCAGTACGGTTCTGCAAGTGACGGGACAAATGTCGTTGTGGGTTCCTGGTGGAGCGCTTTGGGCGGCGGGAGCAGGAGCGCCGAGATAGTTTACACATACGAATATCCAAAGAATCCCAGCCAGGTCCAGAAGACTGTATTTTTCGGCGCAATAACCGGTAACGCTTTGCAAAATACTTACACGACTTCAGATACTAAAATATTGAAAACTAACGTGTATCTCCCTGACGATGACCTTGGCTCGATTTTGAGTGCATGCGTTTACGGTAAAATGTTCACCAGTTACGGCGCAGCAGACGTGCGGTTCAAGATAGGGGTAAGCCCTGCGGACGCAGACTACATCACGACCAATCAGGACGCTGAAGCGCTCTATTCCGAAAGGATAAAAGACGCGTCAGGTACGATCACAGGGGCAGGAGAATATGATATAAGGATGGCCGCAACCACAACAGCCAACAGCCTGGTCCAGTCTATAGGAAGCGCTGTTTCTTACCTGACATACCTGGTGGACGCGGGCGCCGCCAAAAAGGTGAAGATAACAAGCCCTGCCAGGACTCCTGATGCAAACTACCCGTCTGATTCTATTTCCGTTGAGGTATGGAACAAATACGACGCGCGCGTTACAACCTTCAGCGGCACTGTAACGCTGGCTGTTTCTTCCGGGACAGGGAAGTTTTCCGCTTCCCAGACCCCCTGGTCAGATACCACTGTTGTTTACCTTTCCTCTGGCCTGGGAGCTGTTTATTACAAGGACACAACCCTGGGAACTTACACGATCACTGCTTCCCGCGCCGGCCTTAATTCAGACACGCAGTTCATTTACGTGATTTTGCGCGCCCCGTCTGAGACCGCTTCCTCATTTACGACCGATACCTGTTCGCTTCTTGCTGACGGTATTTCCACGGCGACTGTCTCGGTTTTTATTAAGGACGGGTCAGGCAAAGCCATACCCGGCAGGCAGGTCACTGTCCAGTCAATCCGCGGCGCTCAGGACACCATAACAATGGTTTATGCCACGACTGACATTAACGGCCAGGCAACCGCGACTGTAAGTTCCAACGCGGGAGGATTGGATACTCTGACCGCTTTATGCGACGGGTGCACTGTCCTGCAGAACATAATCCTGAACCCTTCTTTTGAAGAAGGTTTGGGCGCCCTGCCTGACAACTGGTCAGGCCCGGGAGGATACGCGGCGTGGGACCTGGCGGTAAAGCATTCCGGGGATAAGAGCGCCAAGACGCAGAACAGCCAGCAGGTCAACTGGGCGAACTGGGAACAGATCATCGCGGTCACCCCGGGTTCTTCGTATGAGTTCAGCGGCTGGATAAAGACCGGTACTGTGGCAAGCGGGGCAGGAGCGGCATATTTCATCCACCACCTTGACGCGGGCAGCGGCAACATTTCGCAGAACTGGACCTCGTTCCAGGGGACCGACCAGGACTGGACATTCTATGCATTGTATCCTGTTGCCGAATCCAACTGCGTGAGCTTCAGGATAGGGTGTTCTGTTTACCAGCCCGCCGCCTTAGGCTCAACCGCCTGGTTTGACGATATAAGGCTGAAAAGGGTGCCGACCATCACGTTCCTCCTCAATAAAAAACTTGCTATCGTTACCCCGCCCAGGAGCACTGCCAGTGACGCGGTTTCAAATTCTATATGCGTGCAGGTGCAGGATATGGACGGCAACAAGGACAACACTTACAACGGTCAAAGCGTTTTCAGCTCTTCAATAATGTCAGGAAAATTCTCAGCCACCGGAACCGGTGGCTGGTCCGCGTCTAACAATATCACGCTCAACATCGTGAACGGCGAGACTTACGTTTATTATAAAGATACCAAAACGGGTTCCCCGGTCATTACGGTGAGCGCCGGAGTTCTTCCTGACACAGACCAGACAGAATCAATAACCCCTGGGGCTTTCAGCGAGACAATATCTTTTATAGTCCTGAGCCCGTTCTCTATCATTGCAGACGGGATAAGCCGGTGCACGGTTACGGTCTTCGCGGCTGACAAATACAGAAATCCTGTTTCAGGACTTACGATGCTGATAACCACAAGCCGTAAGGGGCCCGTGAAATACGACACGATTACCCAGCCGGTGAGCCAAACGGACGCGAGCGGACAGGCAACAGGTTCGTTTGTCACAAGTTTGGGCGGGGATGATACCATAAACGCGTTCGTGCAGGGCAATACAGCGAGCCAGATAACGCTTTCATTCTACACCGGCGCGCCTGCAGGCCTTTGGGATTTCAACGAGGGAGCTGACAGCTTTGCGTATTCGCTTTACGACGTCGGCGTTATAAACACGGGTTCCTGGACAGCTGGAAAATACGGATACGGCCTGAACCTCGGCGGGCCTTCTGATTCGGCGCACGTAAAGGTCCAGCCTTCTTCTTATCTTGAAAACGCGACAGATTCAAGTTACAGCTTTG
>Ga0210016_1003107_pt1 | contig 14821 bp, 7 predicted proteins | sample CryGeyCG2014_300_FD_185454 | JGI IMG/M metagenome (GOLD analysis project Ga0210016, IMG submission 185454) | Groundwater microbial communities from aquifer - Crystal Geyser CG02_land_8/20/14_3.00 (SPAdes) (version 2) | ecosystem: Environmental > Aquatic > Deep subsurface > Groundwater | place... | reverse complement strand
GCACCGAATAACACGTGGCCGGATGATGACAGGGTACGGTTGCCGGATACGTGGTATGAAAACGATGTCGAACATGCCGGGATTTTCGACGCAGATGCTTATGCCGTGGCATTTGAAGCTCCGCGAAACACTAACCCAGGCATTGCCAACGTACTCCCTGTAGCATATAAAATCAAAGGCGTGGATTACACCGGAGAAAAGGAAACAACAACTCCAGTAACCCCTACCGGTTTTGTGCTTGCTGACGAAAAGATTAGTGAAACGTTATCGTTTGCAATAACTAATATTGGAAGTTTTGATACTACCGATATATTAGAGGTAAGAGATAGTACTAATGTATTAAAGGCTGCAATATCTGTAGCAGATTACAACCTTGCAGGTGAAGGATATATTTTTAATCTTACTGATGACGTTGCTGTGACATTAAAATGTAGAGCATACCATAGTGGTGCGACTGGTGTTGTATATAGTAGTTATTCAAACACAGATACCGAGACACCAACAAATGCCGTCACATACCCGAACCCGCATAAGGTAGAAAGATCACAAGCAACTTATGGTCCTACCGGCGTTGAGTATGATCCTGACTATATTGAAACTGCAGCTGATGACCTGCGCATCGACGAGGAAGTCGGAGACCCGACAGATCCCACCGTTGGCACGCTTGTCCCGTCGATTGTTGTTACTCCGGCAACGTGGACGTCCGGTCCTACTATGGGCGACGGCCAGGCGGTTATTCACATAACGGCCCCGTCTCCAACTGCCGTCATATACGCAAGGTACAGGCTGTATTCCGACGTCAACTGGTCCGCCGAGAGTGAATTGTTAAAAAGAACAGGTTCCGGAAATATAACAATAACGGGACTTACAAATAACAGCGTTTACGTATTTTCAGGATACGTAAAGGAATCCGGCGTCGAATCATCATGGCTGGCATGTCTGAACGGTGTCCCGATAGGTCCGGCCGCCGACACTGACACGGACGACAGGGAAATGGCATCTGTAGTCACTTTCCAGCAAATGTGCGCAATAGTTGAAGTTGCAGAACTTGATTAGTAGGTAAAATTTAATGGGAACATTTACTGGAGACAAAGTATGCCTACACCGTTTTTAAAGTCGCTTGCATCCAAATACGGAAAATCGATGTCCTGGCTCGAAAAGAAGTGGGCGGCCCTGAAACATGGGATCGACAGGAATTACAAGTACTATTGGCCGACAGTCGTCAGCAGGATGAAAAAGCTCGTCTCTGGCGGAAAATAGAGCCTGGAGACTATAGATGGCCGAACAAAACCAGAGGGTTCCGAGACCGGACTTCGACAAGATAATAACCTCTATCAAGGGTCTGTTCCCAATTGTGTCAAAAGGGAAGTCCGTTGATATTGATGATATAAAACCAAAAATATCAGTTTCTCCGGACGACACAATCTCCCAAGTGGAGTCAAAACTTAAGGGCAGGACGTTCGGCAATAAAATAGAGGCAACGCTGTCAATTAAAGACAGTGATGGAAAGCTGATAGACAAAGACAGGATCAGCCTGCTTACCGTTCCAGAGCTCACAAACATGTTGTCATTTATAGTCGACGGGAACGATTACCAGGTTCCGCTCCAGCTGCGCCTGAAACCGAACCTGTATTTTGAAAAAATGAAGACCGGCGAGTTCAGGGCCAGGTTCAATACAAACAAGGGTAAATCATTTTCAGTTCAGATGAATCCGGCAACAAGGCAGATATTCGTTGATGCCGGCACAAGGATAGGGATATACCCGCTCCTTAAGCTGCTGGATGTCGACGACGAAAAGATAAAGGGCGAGCTCGGCCAGGATTTTTTTAAGTCGATATCGTCGGTAAACACAGACAGGGAGCTGGCAAAGGCAACAAGGGCATTTCTCTTTAAATCAAAATATGGCCAGGACTCTCCGGAAAAACTTAAACAACAGTTTAAAAACAACATAGATATAGGTGAATATGCGCGAGCAAGGCTTAACGTAAAAACAACCGACATGTCAGGCGATGCACTGCTCGGCGCGGCAAGAGAGCTTTTGGACGTATACAAGGGTAAACGTGAAATAGACGACATCAGAGACCTGAAGCATAACGGGATATACGGGGTTGATGATTTTCTTGCTGAGAGAATATCGTTAAAAACATTAGCCAACAAGTATAAAAACAAGGTTAAACAGCGGCTTGCCTTTAACGATAAGGTCAAAGACGTTGTTTCGCCGTTAAGTTCGCAGGTCCTTGGATTTTTCAGGAACGACGATACAGGCATTGTGCAGTATGCAAAACAGATAAATCCGGTATCGATATTGTCCGATGCGTCAAGGGTGATACTCACCGGCTCCGGGGCTATATCGGACCCGAATAAAATAACGCTCGACATCAGAAACGTGCATCCGTCATCCTATGGGTTTATTGACCCCGTGGCAACTCCGGACAACGCAAAAGCCGGCGTTTCGCTGTACTTGTCCGCCGCAACACAAAAAGACGGGAACAAGCTCATATCAAGGATGTATAACGCAAGGACCAAAAAGAACGAAAATGTATCGCCTGAAGACCTTGCAGGGAAAACGGTTACGACGTTTGACGAGGTCGGAGGCAAGAAGAAAAAACTTATCTCTTTTAAAGACGGCAACGTTGTTCGGGTTGGGATAAAAGATATAGATTATATTATATCGCCGATACAGGCTTTTGGAATCTCAACACTACTTACGCCTTTCCTTGCGTCAAACCAGGGAAACAGAGCCATGATGTCCGCCAAGATGATGTCCCAGGCCCTCCCGTTGAAAGACCCGGATGAGCCGCTTGTGAAGTCAGGCATCCCAGGGATTACAGGTGACCTGGAGGACATTATAGGCAGGGGGATATCCCACGCGTCCCCTGTGTCAGGCACTATATTAAGCATCAAGAATAAAAAAGACGTTGGTTATGTGATTACGATTAAGGATGACAAAGGCAAAAAGCACACCGTACAGTTTGCGTCCGAGTATCCGTTTAACGAAAACACGTATATGAGCGAAGACGCAATTGTGTCTAAGGGTGACAAGGTAAAAGAAGGCCAGCTGCTCACAAAGACAAGCTTCTCCAGCAAAGGCGGAACTCTTACCCTCGGTAAAAACCTTAAAGTGGCGTATATGCCTTACCTGTCAAGCACTTACGACGATTCTGTTGTTATAAGCGAAGCGGCAGCAAAGAAGCTAACGTCGCTTCATATGTACAAATATGAGATCCCCAAAGAATCGGTATATGGGAAAAAGAAGTTTATAACTGCAATGCCAGGTTCGTTTAAACCAGCAGACATCAAGCATTTGGACGAAAAGGGTCTCCCGCTGGTGGGTTCAAACATAGAGTCCGGGCAGCCTATCTTTCTTGCCCTTGACAAATTCGCCCCCACTCCCATTCACCAGCAATTGTCGACAATAGACAAGCGCTTCCTGAAACCGTACAGCGACAGATCCGTTGTATGGGAAAACCACGTAAGCGGCAAGGTTGTAAATGTTGTCGACAGGGGTAAGGAATATGTTGTTTATGTTAAATCAGAGGAACCCGCGCAGGTAGGCGACAAACTTGTCCAGAGAACGGCGGCAAAAGGAATTATATCAGAAATAATGCCTGATGACAGTATGCCCAGAGACAAGGCCGGCGATCCTATAGATATCATACTTAACCCAATAGGTATACCGTCCAGGATCAATCTCGGGCAGGTCCACGAAACACTCACCGCAAAGGTTGCCAACAAAAACGGCAAGCCCATTTCCGTGTCGCAGTTCGGCCAGGACAATTATGAATATGTCAAGAAATTGCTGAAGGACAACAATGTAAGCGACAAAGAAGATATATTTGATCCGAAAACTGGCAGAACAACAAGTGCAATGCTGGGATATCAATACTTTCTTAAACTAAACCATCCTGTCCTTAAAAAATTCTCTGTCAGACAGCGGGAAGGCTATTCGGTTGACCAGAGGCCGCTCAAGGTGTCCGGCACCAAACATAACGCAAAAAGCCTTGACGCCATGTCACTGTATGCGCTTATGTCTCATGGTGTTGACAATTTCCTGGAAGATTCTCTGCGCAGAAGCTCGTCGGACCCGGGCTTTTGGGCTGCCTATGAAAGCGGTCTCAGTATCCCTCCGCCGCAGCCATCGTTTGTTAATCGGCAATTCTTGAACTATTTAAGGGTTGCCGGGGTAAATACCGAAGAATCCGGAGACAGGATTAAATTTTCTCCGATGTTGGATAAAGATACGGACAACATATCGTCAGGAGAAATTGTAAACCCTTTGTCCGTAAAGACTAAGAATCTGTTACCCGAAAAGGGCGGCCTGTTTGACGAGACCGTAACCGGCGGGCTGCAGGGGCAGCACTGGGCATCTATTAAGCTTAAGGAGCCGGTCCCGCACCCGCTTTATGCTGAATTTATTAAAAATATAATAGGTGTTCTTGGCCACGATTATAACACAATGAGCGGGGCCGAAATCAAGAAGGTGCTCTCAGACACAAACGCAGCCTCTCTGGCGAAGAAAATCTCCGCAAGCCTGTCCAAGGCCAAGGCCCCGAGAAGTGGGCTTGTGAAGGCTGTGAAGGCTCTCAGGGGTATATCCAGGCACAAAATGAGTCTCGGTGACCTTGTTATTACGAAAGTCCCGGTTTTGCCGCCTGTTTTCAGGCCGCTGTACCCGCTTGCCGACGGGACACTTGAAGAAAGCCCGATTAACAAAGCATACAAGAACCTGTTGATGGTTAACGAGATAAACACCGGCACTATGACAAAAGACCAGAAAGCGGAGTATTATCAAAACCTCCAGGATGCAGTCTCCATAGTAATCGGTATGCACGATATATCGGATGGCGACTTCAGGGAGGGCAAGGGGGCCGTAAGCTTAATTAAGGGCGTAAGAAACAAGTACGGAATGTTCCAAAATAAGCTGATCAAGAGACGTCTGGACTATACCGCGCAGTCTGTTAGCGTGCCGGACTATACGCTTGGCATTAACGAAATGGGTATACCGGAGAATATGGCCTGGGGGCTGTTCGCTCCTCATACGACAAGAAGGCTGTCGCAGCTCGGTTTCAAGCCGACAGAAGCAAGGGAGATGGTTGAGCAAAGGTCGCCTGACGCAAAGAGGGCGCTCGACCTTGTAATGAAGGGCACTCCAATTGTGGCAAACAGGGCGCCGAGTCTGCACAAGTTCTCCATGATGGCGTTTTTGCCGAAAATAGTTTCAGGCGATGCCCTTAAAACAAACCCGTTAATCAACGAAGGATTTAACCTGGACCACGATGGAGACAGCATATCCGGACCCATGGTGGTGAGGGACCTGGGCGGGAAGGTTTTTGCGCAGCACATAAGCAAGATGAACGGCGGCAAGCATTTATTCACAAACGGCAATGTTGACCAGTACAGCGTCAAGTCGCTTTACGTGTTAAATGGAGACGGCAGGCTTGTTTTGCCGTCATCGTTTTCTGAACACAGGAACGTTAACTTTGCGGAAACCTATACGTTCAGGGGTATGTATATCGGACTTGCCACAGATAATTCGCTGTTTGCCGTCAACAAGAACATGGACACAGAAAGGTGCAATCCGTATTCCGGGCAGCCCGTCCTTGTACATGCGGCATGGAAACAGCAGCCGTGTTTAAGCGAGATATCGAGAGAGGCTGCGGCAGACGAAGCCATCAGCCTGAATAACAATTCATCGTTATGGAAGGTAAGCGATTATTGCATATTTGGCCCAATGCATATCAGGGTAGCCTTTGTAACATCAATGTTAAGCTCAATAGAGTCAAACGATCTTTCCGTAAGCGCGCTCGTGCTGCCGGTAGTCGACCTTGCCCTGAGGTCTGTGGGCATAACGGCTAAATTTATTGAACGCGGCGATGCCAGGCATTATATATATTTTAACAGAAAAGACATGTCTGCATTGTTTAACCTGGCAATATCCGAAAATTTAAGAAATATTATAGCCTCAAGGATAATAGACTGGGAGGTTGGGCTGCCTGAATGTATATCCGAGATAATAGCTGAGGATACGGGTGTTAGTTTTATCGGCAGGATATCGGCAAAAACAACTGAACTGTGCGATGCGGTTGAAATGTGCAGGTCAAATGACCCGCTATATTTAAAATGGTTGAATATATATGAAAATAACTGGAAGTATGATTTTATAACAAAGATAAACGATTTCTACGTTAAATCTGTTGCGTATGATATTACCCTTGACGATAAGGTGTTTGTCGCAAACGGAGTTACCGTTTGGGACACAATGATGCTTCATGTCCCGATAACCGAAAAGGGAATAAGCGACGCAAAGACGATGATACCGTCGCTTAACCTTGTAAACCCAAGGACAAACGACATCATAAACACAATTAGAAACGAAGGCATAATAACGCTGAACCTTCTTACCAGGCAAAATGGTAAAAACACATCGCATAAGTTTAATGATATACATGAAGCTGAAAAAGTCTATAATGAAAAAAAGATAGACTATAACGATATTATTCGTATAGGCGGAAACAAGACGTCATTTGGCGTTGCACTGATAAGAGACGCTCTCCCGAACGCATATAAATCAATCAAGCTGCCTGAAACAAGGAAAGAATGGAACGTCGTGTTCAGGAGGCTTGCCAATGGCCCGGCCAGTGAATATGAGTCCACCATAAACAAACTCAGCCACATAGCGTTTGGCAGGACGGTTGACGTTGGGTTCTCTATAGGGTTAAAGGACATAGAGCCGGTTGCCGAACTTGAGAAACTATCGAGGAAATATGAGGTTTCACCGCCAAAAGACCTTGACGCTGTCAGGAAGCACTTTGATTCAGTGGTGAAGAACTCAACGTCTAATATTGCCTTTATGAGCCGAGTCGGAGCAAAGGGCAGCACTACAAATATAAGACAGGCGCTCGCGGCTCCGGTTCAGGTCCAGGATATTAACGATAAACCGATACCGCTGTTTATCGGTGGAAATTACAGCAGGGGTCTTAAGATGAGTTCGTATCTCGCAACGGCCCCGGCAGTCAGAAAGGGCATAGTTGACAGGTCATTAATGACCGCAGAGCCGGGCGCGTTGTCAAAGGAACTTGCCGCGTTAATGTTCTCATCATCTATCACAATGGATGATTGCAAAACGCGCAACGGCATACAGGTTGACGAAGTCAAGGACCTTGTTGACAGGTTTCTCGCACATCCAAAGGATGGTTATAAATACAATACGATAATAACTCCGGATATTGCAGTCGCGCTTGCAAACAGCGGCGGAGCTGTCGTAAGGAGCCCGGTTACGTGTGAGGCTGGCAGCGGTGTGTGCAAAAAGTGCTACGGATATCACTATGGCGGCAAACTACCCGATATAGGCGACAATGTCGGTGTTATGTCAGGACAGTCGATGTCGGAACCTACGACCCAAATGACGATGAGATGCGTATCCGGCATAGTATACGATAAGGAATATAACGCCACAGCCATGGAGGACGCGTTTGACAACACTACGTCTGTTAACGATATTACAAAACATGGCTCCTCCAACGTTAATGTAATGGCGTGGTCAAAGCATAAGCCCGACGGGCCTATTGTACTGATAAAAACAAATTCAGGCAACAGCATGGTGTGTCAGGCAAATCACCCGCTATGGGTTATAGATTTAAGAAATGCCGTGCCTTGCGGTCACTATAGGCATCTAGTGCTCGACGACGACGGGTATCATTGCAACCGTTGTAGAAAAAAGTATGGCAGGGATATTCTTGACAATGTCTATGAGTTTGAGTTGGAACAGGCTGATCAGCTTCGGGACTATCACGCAATTAAACTATGTTTTAACGATGTTTCCGGTACCGCAGCGGATCCGGGCATAGATGGGTATATCGCCGGGTTGTACGCAGGCGACGGGTCCTGCAGAATAGGTAACAGAAGAGAAATGCAAGATCTTGTCAGGGGAAAGGCGTACAATAAAAGGTTGAAGCCCGGCTTTAATAGGTATAGCAAGGAATGGCTTATGTTGTTCGTGGCCGGTTTGATAGACAGCGACGGAACAGTATATAACAGAAACGGTTGTACGGTGGCAAAGATATCAACCACGAGTTATTATTTGGCCCAGCAGATAGAGATTTTGGGACACGTATTAAAAATAAACGTGAACATCCATAGGTATATGCCGTCAAAGAAAGGCATGATAAAACATAAAAATCAGCCCTTTAATGTTGAACTCAGGTTTCCAGATATAGATAAATGGAAGCCGTTGTCCGTAAAGCTGTCGTCTATAGAATGTCTTTGTGCAAAAAAGAATTTGTTTTGGCCCGGCTCCGGCTTTGTGAGGGTTGTAAGCGTTAAAGAGCTGCCGTTATGGGCACAGGATGTTTACGACCCTGCGACTGAAACCGCAGGATATATTTGCGGTATGCTTAGAACACACAATTCTTTTCATAGTGGCGGTGCCGGCGGAGCTGGAATATCATCCGGGTTCACCAGGTTGAAACAGTTAATAACGCTTCCGAACAAACTTGCCGACCAGGCCGTGCTGTCTCAATCCGGAGGCAGGGTAACAAAGATAACAAAAGACGTGTCTGGAGGTCACAATGTATTTGTCGGCAAAGACAAGACGTTCATACCCCCGACATTAAGCCTTGGTGTAAAGAAAGGCCAGAAAGTAAATCCTGGAGACAGGCTGTCGTCTGGAGACATAAACCCGTACACCGTGCTTGAGACTACTGGGTGGGAAAACGCAATTCAATTTTTAAGAAAAGAAATTCTTGACCAGTACCAGAAAGCCGGTATAGAAATGCGCAGCCGTCCCGTAGAGACCGTCCTGCACGGCATCGGGAATATATATGAAGTTACGGACCCGGGCAATACCGAGTTTACCCGCGGAGAGTTTATCAACAAAAGCCAGATTGCCACCGGGATGAAGGTCCGCAGGACAATAAAGGGAAGCCGGGCGGCCAACCTCGCAATGAAAACCGATCCGTTTGAAAGACTGGCGTTCCAGAGACTAGAAAACGCAATACGGGAGGCCGGTATAGAATTCAGGGAGTCGGAACCGTACAAATCTCCGTTGTCCACGTATGTTACTGAAAAGAATGTTTCAGAAAGACGGAAACTTTTAGCTAAAAACAGGAGCGGCAAATAGCCGCCCCTGGCAGTGACCAGTCCGTCATCAGGTCAGACTTTAAAAACCCCAAAGGGATTTTTTTGCTGTGGTGATGAATTGCCGTCATCGTCGTCGGATGAATCATCGCAATTTTTATCACAGCCGTCCTCCTTGCAGTTACAACTGCTTTCGGTCTGGCCAGCAGTAGCCGATGGTATGTTGTATTTTTTGAGTATCTTTGCCTCTATTTCGTCTGTTATTTCCTTGTTCGCCATCATTTCAGTTTTTATTTTTTCCTTGGTCTTGTTGAACTCAGACTTCTGTGTCATCAATTCATCAAACTTTAATTTTGTTGCGGGCAGGACGCCGAAAACAGCGGACGATACCGCCGAATTGTCCCCTATAACGTCCATTATCCTGGAGATAAAGTCCGCATGAGACTCAAGTTCCTCGTCTGACAGCTCCAGAACCACTGAAACAAGCTCGTCCTCGTCCGCGCAGTACTTGTCGTGGAGCATGATTTTCAACAGCTGGTTCTCAAACCCGATAAGTCCGTCAAGAATTTCAACTGTAGTAACCATAGCGTCTATGTTGCGCCGCTCCGTGTCGCCGAGAGTCCTTATCGACGTAAGAATTTCGCACCTGATGCTATTCCCACTCTTTGGCATTTTTAAGCCCTCCTGATAGAATGCTTTCGAGAAATCCGTCCATTTTCCTGATTTCAGTAAACTGCCTTACGGTGCCATCGAAGACCATTTCAACTTTCGATCCAGACAACCCGTTTCTGTTTTTCAAAACGTGAACATATGCTGTTCCGGAGTCATAATTGGCCGGCTCGTACACGGACGGCCTGACCAGGTATAACAGGACGTCAGCCCTTTCTTCTATAGACCCGCTTTCCTTGAACAGCCTCATTGTCGGGTTTTGCCATATCTCATCAGCATACCTGTTCAACTGGCTGGCACACATTATGCACCTGTCAAGGGTTTTCTTCATATATTGAAGAGTGTCGGCAATGTCGGTTATGCCAACCTTTATTTCAGAATGACTGGTCCTTATCTGCTGTATGTAGTCCACCATTACAATTTCTATTTCCTTATGTTTTGATACAAGCCTTGACGATATGGAGCTTATTTCTCCTATGGATATCCCGGGTTTGTCTATTATCCATAAAGGTTTTTTTCTGAACTCGTTTGCGATCCCGGATATCGTGTCTCTTTCTTCGTCCGTAATTTCATCTGCCTGTATTTTTTGAGTATTAATTTTTGCCTCAGTACAGGCCATGTTGAGGATATAGTCTTTCGCCGTCACTTCGGTTGTAATCAACACAATCCCTATATCGTTTTTGATACAATTAAGCGCTATGTTGGATATCATTGAAGATTTACCCATCGACGGCCTGGCGCCTATAAATATAAGCTCGTTCCTATGCATGCCGCCCATGCACTTGTTAAACTCGCTCCATGGGTACTTCGATATGAGAGTATAGCGCTGGTTCGGGTCAGGCAGGGAGTCTCCGTGATATACGTCCACGGATGCCGATCCTGCAACATGCTTTGTCAGACTGGACACTATATCCTCTATCGGTTCATCGATCTCGTCGATTTTCCCGACTGCATCAACCAGGTTGCGCTTCAGCGAACGTCTGGCATACGCATCTTTTGCGCACGCCACCGCCGCTTCAAGCCCGCGCTGGTTTAATATTTTCTTATATTTGCCGCCATATTTATTAATGACGTTCTGGTTTATCCATTCTCTCGCGTCGTTGCCGACCGCCATGTTGTTTGAGAGTAGTCTGGATATTACCTTCCTTACAGTACTGTTTTCCGACATGTCCGGAGACAGTTCGCTAATTGACATTATGTCGTTCTGTTCATATTCTCCGTTGGCAAAGAAATCCAGTATTGATATTAACACAGGTTCGATATCTGTCACAGCTGCTCCTTATGGTACGAAAACAGTCTGCTACAAAACAACCTCCTCGTTTTCAGAGGTATGCACCTTTGTAAGCTTGATAGCCAAAAGCTTAAGGAGTCTGTTGCTTATGTAGCCGCTGTATTTGCTTGGCGGTCTCTTCCCGCATATTATAATAATACCACAACTTATCGAAATGTCAAACATAGACACCCACGAAGACGTATTTGTAAGCGGGTCCATATCAAAATTATCTATTAATTTTATCTTTTTAACCAACGTTCTCCAGTTGCCTGGCGGGTAGTCGCAAAAATCAATAGAGATTTGACGGTTAGCGTCGCAAAAACCTGCGGCAAGCTTTTCAACAATAAGTTTTGCCAGCGTTGTTTTGCCTGTGAACGAATCACCGTATATGTATGCCCCGTGGTGTTCCTTTACCTTATTGATCAGTTCCTCGTTTATCGTCGTATCTTCCATCTAAAACCTTCTTCCAATTTAAATTTCTAACAAGCCAATTCATCGACACCTTAAACGTTGTATTCTGGCCGCGGAGGAACATGGAATTTGCTATCCTCGCCTCTATGGAGTCCCAGCAGTTGATTATCGATGTCCTTGAGATCTTTTTCAGATTGGATGTGCTTATTTTATATGGGACAAGGTTAAGCTGGCTTGCGAGCACGTTGTATTTATTGGCAACATCCATAGCCTGTGTGTCAACGTCTATGTCCTGGACGCCGATTTGTCTTTCCCCAGCGTACTCTGACATATCGGCATTTCTTATCTTATCCAGCATGGCCAGGGCCTTTCTTGTGCCGACTATGCCGAGATTTTTTAAATCATTAACTTCAAGGTTTCTTTTTTCAACATCATGCAGTACAGCTTTCGCAAGCGCCATCAGTCTCATGTTCGGGTCCATGTCTTTCAGCACCCCTGAGCTTATAATTGAATGCGGGCAGCTGGACCTTGTTGACGAAGTGTCTATGGTTAGTTCCGGGTTCGGCTTGTCTATATAATAGCTTATGTTGTCCACCAATAGTCTCGGGTCGCTTAATTTACACATTCTGGAATATTTGCATGTGCCGTACTTGTTTTCGCAATAATCGTCATTTGACGGGAATGATGACTGCAGGAAAAAGTTAAGAAGCCCTATGCTTTCGTCTATGTACTTTTCGACGTCGCGCAGCCTCTGTGCCGTAATAGGCATATCAAATATGCTGACCTTGCCGCCGGAGCACCACTCCAGGACTCTTTCCTTGAATTCGGCCGGGGTTTCCTTGGCCCTTGGTTTAATCGTGGGCCTTGGGGCAAGAATGTACGTTATTGTGCCGTATTCCAGGCCGAGGAGCCACGCGTACAGATTGGGCTGCCTGGACCCGATAAACTCAGCTTTGTTCTTTTGCGTGCATTTTAATTCTATTATGTGACGTTCGCCGTCGAACATGTCGACTTTGCCGGCGATTGTTATGCCGCCGTGATCCCTCGTCAATTCCATCTCACTTTTATATGACTTTAATTTTTCAGTATCCATATTGTTGAATATGGCGTTGACGATACCCTGCGCCATAGCCTCTCTGAACGCGTCTTTGAATTTGGGTTTTTTGCCTGAAAACCTGTATTCGTATTCGGCATGAACGTTGCTGCCGACACTCATCGCATCTGTCTGCGGCACCCTTATTCCCATGATAGTTGAAAGCTCAAACAACCTGGGACATGACCTTAAATTCTTCATTGAGCTGTACGTCAAAGTAAACATCATCCTGCCTTCCTCGATAACAACACAAACCGTGCGGAGCGTTATGCCCCACACGGCATGTGTTTACAATTATTTTCCAGATTTACGCCTGTTGTCCTCCTTGCAGAGCATCTGGCAATTCTCGGTGGTTGTTTTGCCGCCTTGATGCCATGGCGTTATATGGTCGGCTTCCATTTCCTCTATCTTGAATTTTTTGCCGCACACGCAGCACTTCTTATCCTGGCGCCTGTACGCTTTGTCTTTCTGGTTGTTGCTAAAGGCGCGAATATTAAGGTGTTTTTCTTTGCCGTTCAATACGTAATAGTAGATCCCCTTTTTATTTGTCACTTCGTCGTCATCCATATACTTTACAACTGCAGTTTCGAGCTTCCATGGATCGAGGTCCTGGTCCTTGAAGGTATTGTATAGTTCACCCCACGCGACGCCCTTCATTTCACGCCGGTACTCAATAAATGCGCCTTTGACCCACGCGACAACTGACTCAAAGTATTTCTCCAGCTCTTTTGCGTCGGCATCGTGCTGGTGTTTCGCCATGTAACCCTCTATGTCGCCGTCACTTATCCACTTGATTGCGGTTTCCAGGTAGTCCTGGCGGATAGCGGTTCCGTTCAGGTATTTGTGTCCAATGTCATATGCTGGGCAGCCGGTTTTACTGAAGTATCTCCTTACTTTGGCCGTCCATGGTCCGGCGTATACTGCGTTTCTTAGCTCCTGTGCCGTATGCTCTTCGCCGGCAATGTTGATGGTTTTGAACCATGCCAGTTTTTCGCTGTCCGTGCCGCTGCAGAAATAGACCATTACCTTATAGTTCAGGACTTGTTCCTGTTCGTCGTCCTGCATGTTGTAAAAATATCTTTTCTTAAAGACAAAACTACTATCCACATACTGACAAATGGATATAGTGCGCTGTTGGCCGTCGATAACTTCAAAACGACCATCGTTGCGCACGGCCCAGTACATTACGCCAAGCGGCAGGTTTCCGGTAATGGTGTTGATAACCGCATTGCGCTGTTCGTCTTTATAGACGAACTCTCTCTGGAACTGCGGACGAATATCCAATTTGCCGCCGTATCCAAGGACGCCATCCTCCCCACCGTCCTCGTAACCCTTTACTAATTCACGAACTGAGATTTCTTTTAGTTCTATTTTCATGATATTTTTACTTTCCTTTTCGTTTTATGAGAATGCGTTCGTATATCGCTTTGCCTTTTACTGTTGGACCGATGTGGTCTATAATCTCAAACTGTTTTGGGTTGTATTTGTCCAGAAACGAAATCGGTACGCCCATTACCTCATAATAATCCTTTGGGATGTTTTTGACTTTACTTATCTCAATAGCGTCGTAGTTGTCATACTTGGGGTATTCATCTGGATCGTAGGTTTTGTAGAGGATCAGTTCTTCGTTTCGTACTTTATGTTTTAGGTTGGTAAACCAGCGTATACCACTAACGCGAACATATTTTCTGCCGCTGCTGTCAATTCTGCCTCCTGATGCCGCCAGCGGGCAGTGGTCGGGAATCCCAAATTCCCTATCACCGCTTTGTATGCTCGGCCCAAGCCACACTTTATTGTTTTTTATCAGCGGGAATATTTCTTTGTATTTAACCGCATTAAGATTTCCCATTATCAGAAACTTCTTTTTATATTCCATCAACTGGGCCACGTATTCACGGAACAGACTAAACGGCGGGTTCGTCACAACGATATCGGCTTGCTTCAGAATGGCTATACATTCAGCGCTCCTAAAGTCACCGTCGCCCTTTAATTTATGGATACCGATTTCGTCAGGGTCGGGGACGCGGTTGCCGTTCTTGTCTCCATAATATTCGAGGTAAACGGCCTGCTCGGAGTCGTTTTGGCTGTGCAGGTCTCTGTCCTTGTTTTTGTAGCATGTTGTAATCAGTTTTTTCAACCCCAGCTTTTCGAAGTTGTGCGAAAAGTAGAAGAAAAAGTTGCTTGCCCGTGGATCATCACAATTACAGTATACAACTTTGTTTTTAAAGTGGCACCTGTAATGTCTCAGCTCGTTTTCAATGTCTATAAGCTGTGTATAAAACTCATCGTTCTTTGCGCTC
>Ga0210016_1003104_pt1 | contig 14824 bp, 14 predicted proteins | sample CryGeyCG2014_300_FD_185454 | JGI IMG/M metagenome (GOLD analysis project Ga0210016, IMG submission 185454) | Groundwater microbial communities from aquifer - Crystal Geyser CG02_land_8/20/14_3.00 (SPAdes) (version 2) | ecosystem: Environmental > Aquatic > Deep subsurface > Groundwater | place... | reverse complement strand
ATGTCGTACTTTTTTACCTCTGTTAAAGACATAGTAATGTTCGTATCCATGTGATTTTAGTGATTTAGTTGATTAAATAACTAAATACCTTATCACATCAGATAGGACATTTCTATATGACGCTAGTAGGACATTATCATAAAATTTTCACAACGTTTTAATATTTAAATAGTTTTAGAAAAAAACCAAGCAAAAACCCGCTTAACCAATTGGCGTTGCGGGGTCAAAATCAAACATCAATTTTTATGAGCTTATTTTTCCTGCCCAGCTAAAATTTTTTTCGGCCAATAATATTGCCTGTGCCAAAAAATATGGCAGACAGCCAGAGCGGCCGCCGCCAATCCGGATTCCACATGCCACCAAAGCAAGCCGCGATACCAGGAAAGAAAAATTTTATAATCCAACAAAATCGCTAATAGCAGACCGAGCAATCCGGATGCCAAAAAAAAGACCAGCAACAGCCAATTCCAAAAACGGCGCTGGGCAACGCCGCTGATAACGCCGCGGCGGACCAGTCCGGAACTGAATAAATTGGATGCCAGAAAAAAAATAAAAATCATTATGGCATGGTAGCTATCCATCATATCACAATATGATCGCTTTAGTCGGGCAGATATTAATAGCCACGGCCAGAGCGGAGGAAGACAAATTAGACGATAAAGCGACAACTGCCCGCCTGGTTCCGGAATCAAAACTGAAATGTTCCGGATCAAAACGAACGCATTTGCCACAACCAATGCACTTATGGCCATCTATCTGTAAAACGGCAAGCTCTGCTCCTGGCGTCCCGTCAGGACTGATCGCTTCGGAATCGCCCATACTATTTTCATCCATTGGTTCAATTTTACCGCAAGCGGATAAAAGAAAAAGCAAACTCAAGCAATATGTCCAATAATAAATTTTAACTTCTTTGATAATCATAAATTTATTTGAGAGTATCATATAATGATACGCCGAAACCAATTTTTTTCTTGCGGAGGCGTAAACAATTAAAAACAAAGGACGAGCTTTTCTGCCCGTCCAAAAAATATTTCTAACAAAAAATAAATTAAAATTTATCTAATATAAAATAAAAATATTTAATCTCTCAAACAGATCCCAATAATTTTTTACTAACGCAAATTATGCTCTTTGTATTTATCAATAGCGCGGACCAAATGATCCTTAACCTTGTCAACCGCTTTGAGCAATTCTTTTTCCACTTTTTCCACACGTAAAATCTTGCCAGGCAGTTCCAAATTGACGATCGCTTGGTAGATTTCCCCGCTTTGCTGGCTGCCGACCGTCCGCTTGATTTCCACGTCGCAATTGATCGCTTTAACGCGGCCGAGGTATTTTTCCAGCCGGCCGATCTTTTCCAGGATATATTCTTTGGCGTCCGCCGGCAATTCAATTTTCCACGCCTTCAAATTGATATTCATATTTTTTAGCTGGCGATTCTATCCCAAACAGCCCGGAAAGCCTGGCCGTAACGGGCAACATCCTTGAAAGTTACGAACAGGATCAGGACCATCAGAAGGATAAAACCGATATTATGGATAAGCGCTTCCAACTCCCTTCTAACCGGCCGGCCTTTGATCTTTTCAATGCCCAGGAATAAGAGGCGGCCGCCGTCCAAAGCGGGAAAAGGGAGAATATTGATGATGGCCAGATTGATGGACAGGAGGGCGGTGAATTGGAGGATATAAATCCAGCCGAGTTTGGCCACCTGGCCGGTCAGGACCGCGATGCCAATCGGTCCGGCCACCTCCGCGGTCACACCGTGGCCGAGAAAAATATTTTTCAACAGGTCATAGAAAGCCGAGATGATCGCGCCGAGAAGCAGGACTGTCTGCCGCAAACCCTCCCCCAAGGCCAGATAGATCGGATAGGAAACCGTGCCGATTTCCGCGATCGCGATGCCGATGCCGGGCGTATCTTTGGTCTTTTCGCTTTTTTCCGGCACGATCGTCTTTTTAAAAGTTTTTTCGCCGCGCTTGAATTCGTATTCCAAGGCTTGGCCCAGATGGTCAGCGGTCAAGGCTTGAAGGACTTCGCTTTTTAGCATCGACTGGCCATTGACCGCCACGATTATGTCGTTGGGTTTGACGCCGGCCGCCGCGGCCGGCGAATCCGGCCAAACGCCGGCGACATGGATCCGCGCATCCGCAATTTTCGCGCCCGGGCCGATATTGTCCAAGTTCTGGGGCATGCCGATGGAATAACCGATAACAAAAAGTACCGCGGCCAGCGCCAAGTTCATGCTTACGCCCGCGGCCAAAATCGCCCCCCGCCGCCAAGCACTCTTGGCCGTAAAGCTATCCTGGTCCTGACTGTCGCCGTTTTCGCCTTTAATTTTCACAAAACCGCCCAAAGGCACCCAATTCAAGGAATAAATCGTGTCTTTGGCCATAGCCGCTTCCGCCGGGGTATAAACCGGCTCGCCCCGACCGCGGATGATCTTCCAGTGGCTCGCCGCAGGGGGCTGGCCGGCACTTAATTTTTGCGCTCCGATCAGCCGGGGCGGAAAACCAAAACCGAATTCTTCCGCTTTGACGCCAAAACGGCGCGCGACGGCGAAATGCCCAAGTTCATGTACGAAAACGAGGAGACCCAAAATTGCTAAAAATATTAATATGGTCAATAACATAATAAATGCTGATATGAAAAGTTAGTTCAATAATTTTCAATTTTCAATGATCAATTTTCAATTAATTTTCATTTCTAAATTTAAAATTGAAAATTGAATATTTATTGAAAATTGAAAATTTAAAACGCTTTTTCACGAATAATTAAGGTGGCACCAGCTTATTAAGTGTATCGCCTGCGGGTGTTATATCGTCATTATCTCTTTTTCTTTTTTATCCCTAAATTCCTTCAAAATCTCATTCTTTTTCTGAACCTCTTCGTCCAATTCGCGGATAAAACGAAACTTATCATCTTCACTGATCGCTTTTTCGCCAAAAGCCGCTTCAATTTCCTCTTTGACTTGCTCGCGGACTTTACGGACGCCGATCCGGGCCTCTTCCATTTTTTCATTCAATTTTTTGACCATTTCCCGCCGGTTTTCCTCGTTCATCATCGGCATCGTCAAACGTAGCTTGTCCCCCTCGTTGACCACGGCCAAACCGAGATTTTCTTCCGTAATCGCTTTTTCAATATCTTTGGCGATCTTTTTATCCCAAGGCACGACAATCAGGCTGCGGCCGTCCGCCACGTTCACGTTGGCCAAACCGATCAAAGGAGTCTTGACTCCGTAAGTCTCCACCCGGATACGGTCCAGAAGCCCCGGATTGGCGCGGCCGGTGCGCAATGAAGAAATCTCATTTTGAAAATAACTGATTGATTGCTGGAAAGCGCCTTGATGTTTCTGTAAAAAATTATTCATAGGACTTTATATTAATACAATTTAAGATAATGTCAACAAACAAGCCTTATTTGACCGGAAACCAGACGGCCAGATAAACAACGTTGGGATTTTCCGGATCAATGGCCAAGCGCCAGCCGTTCTTGCTGGTGGGGAGCCGTTTGGTGATCCAACTGGCTCCGCCGTCCGTTGAACGCAAAAAAGCGGTATTCGTGACATAATATATTTCCTGCGGATCTTTCGGGTTAACGGCGATACCGTTGATCGATGCTTTTTTATCCGGCGGAATCAATTCAATGCTCTCCCAGGTGTCGCCCCAATCGGAAGAACGAATCAAGCCGAAACCGGTCGCCAGATAAATCAATCCGGGCTTGGCCGGCGAAATGACCATATCCTTGAAATCGCGGCTATCCGGAAAGTCCTTCAAACCATTGCTCAAATCCGTCCAATTCTGCCCGCCATCCCGGCTCCGGTGGATGCCTTTTTTCTCTGTTACGGCAAAAATTATTTTACTGTCAACCGGGTCAATCAACAAGCGGATGATATTATTGTCCAGGCGGGCGATCGTCGCCCAACTCTGGCCGCGGTCCTGGCTACGTACGACTTCGCCACGGGCCGTGCCGATATAGATCTTTGCGCTTTGGCCGTAATCAATAGCAACTGTGTTGACGGCGATTTTTGGATCGCTGTCGTAATAAACTTGCGACCAGGAACGACTGCAATCGGTTGACTGGAGCAAACGGTTGCCCACGGCCGCGTACAAAGTGCATTTATACTGGGGGTCAACCGCCACGCTCCGGATAGTCGCGTTGCCCAGGCCGGCCGCCATCTGCCAACTGGCCGCGCCGTCATAAGAATAGAACAAGCCTTGGCCGACACTGCCCAAATACAAACCATTGTGGTCGCTTGGGTCCATTACGAACGTATTCACGCTGACCGCACCCAGGCTGCCTGGCCGGCCCGTGACCGTGGGGATCAAGGCCGTTTGCTGCCACGTCTCGCCTTTGTTGACGCTTTTAAAAATGCCGGCATCAACGGCCTGGTTAGCCTGTCCTCCGCCTAACGAGCAAGCCGACAGCGACAAAACCAGCCAAATGGGGGCGCCCGCCAAAAATATTTTTTTTAGCATATTTTTTAAAAATTTTTCCCCGCCCGCTTAAAGGCGGCTTAAATGAAATAAAATGTTCAAAGAAAATTTACCGCCAAATTTTCCAAAACCGTTTTCGGACTGACATTGGCGCGCAGATATTCACGGCCGGCCCGGATCGCTTTCTGCCACGAGAGAATCGCGGCCGGCGCAAAGCGCCCGACCAAAGCGGCAATCTCTTCCTGGCAAGGCTCATGCTGGATCAGATCTTTCTCGCCAAAATGCCAAAGCAAGGCATCGCGCAAAACCCCCTGCCAGCCGTCCAAAATCCTCTCGGCCGTCCGGACCTGCTCCTGACCTTTGGGAACGTCTTGGAACAGGCTATCAATCATATTAAAACGGCTGTTCAAATCCGCTGGGAAAAAAGACAAAAGGACATTGATCCGCTGGCGATAAAGCAGGTAAAAATCTTCATCTTCAAAAAATTTGCTGGCCAAGGCCGGCCGGCCCGCGGCCAAACGGCTGAAGATCAAAGCCTGGCTGCGCGGCGCCTTCTTTTCCTGCACCAAGTAATCATAGAGCCGGGCCGCCGGCACCGGCTTGAATTCAACCACTTGCGAACGGGAAATGATTGTCCGCGGCAGGCTGTCCGGCGCGGACGTAATCAGGATGATCAGAACATTGGCGCGCGGCTCTTCCATGGTCTTCAAAAGGGCATTGGCCGCGTCTTCGGATAAGTACTCCGCGTGTTTGATAACGCCGATCTTGTATGAATTCAAAAAAGAGCTAAGACCCAGGATTTTGTTCAATTCCCGGATCTGGGCGATGGAAATGTTTTTTTTGTCTTTGTCTTTCTTGACCAGATGGAAATCGCCATGCCGGCTGTCTTCGCCAAACAAGCCGTCCGCGCCGCCGGAAAATTGCCGGCAAGCCGGGCAATGTCCGCAAGGCAAAACCGCGCGCTTAGTCTTTTCCTCTTGGCAGAGCAAGATGCGGCTGAAATGCAAGGCGGTCGTGGTTTTGCCCAGATTATCCGGACCGGAAAAAACATAGGAACCGGACAAATTTCCGGACAGGATGACTTTGGCCAGATAATCCTTGATTGGCTCATTGCCCACCAGGGGCCAGGAAAAATTTGTCTGTCGCTCCAGCATTATGAAAATTTAGATTCTTTGGATAATCGCGTGGATTAAATATCATCAATTAATATTGGCCTGGAGCCAACTTGAAACGCCACAGGTTTTTTCGCGTAAATAAATCTGATCCGCACATATATTATAGCACGGCTTGTCTTTTTGGCAAAACCTTTCAAAACCTAATAATCTTGAATCTTTCCCCCTTTTTTGTTATATTGCCTTTATGCCGAATAATTTGAAAAAAATTTTCCTCCTGACCGGCGATATCGCCATTCTCTATATCGCGCTCTATCTTACCCTTTTATTGCGCTATGGTTGGGGTCAAGCCGGTGGCGAGTGGTTCAACCACTTATTGCCTTTTTCATCTATCTTTTTCGTCTGGCTGATTATTTTTTATATCGCGGATTTATATAATCTGCATCTGGCGATCAATAACTGGAAATTTTTCCAGCGCACCGCCAACTCTTTGGCCGTGGGCATCCTGCTGGCCTTCAGCTACTTTTATCTGAACCCGGCTATCAGCATCGCGCCCAAAAGAAACCTTTTTCTTTTTGCCGCGATGTTTGCTTTGGCCTTTCTTGTCTGGCGGCGTTCTTTCAACGCTCTCTTGAAAAATTATCTGCCGAAAAACAAGATTGCCCTGATTGGCGGCGGAGAATTAGCCAAAGACCTGCTCAAAGAACTATCGGCCAAACCCCATCTCGGATTCGTGCCGGTCCTGGTCATAGCCGGACTGGAAAACGGCGAGCAAGACACCCTGCCTCTCGGGCTAGCGGATGACAAAGATCCCGACATTGCCCGGCTGGACGATTTCTCCGCCCTGCCCGCATTGGTCAAAAAAGAAAAAATTTCCACCTTGGTTTTAGCCGCGGATCCGCGCCAATCACCCGCTTTGCGGGACGCCTTGTTCGCCTGTCTGCCTTTAAAGACCAATTTTGTCCGCTTGGCAAATTTTTATGAAATGATCACCGGCAAAATCCCGCTGGACGCGATTAACCGGATCTGGTTTTTGGAAAATCTCAGTGAAGGAGAAAAGCACGCTTTTAACGTCCTGAAAAGAACATATGACCTTTTCCTCGCGCTCGTTCTGCTGGCGGCCACTTGGCCGGCCTGGATTCTGCTGGCCGCGCTGATCAAGCTGGAAAGCCGCGGACCGGCCTTTTTCCTGAGCCGCCGGCTGGGCAAGGATAACCGCGAATTCAATCTTTATAAATTCCGAACCATGCGCGAAGAAAAAAATGACCGCTCCCCAACCAGGAATAATGATCCGCGCATCACCCGTCTGGGCCGCTTTTTGCGCCGGTCCAGACTGGACGAATTGCCGCAAGTCGTCAATATCCTGAAAGGAGAAATGAGTTTTGTCGGTCCGCGGCCGGAAAGACCGGAACTGGTTAAAAATTTGGCGGAAAAAATCCCCTTTTACCGGGAAAGACTGTTGATTAAGCCCGGCGCCACCGGCTGGGATCAAATTTCCGGCGAGTATCATTCCCCCTCCTATGAAGACACGATAAAAAAGCTCCAATACGACCTCTACTACCTTAAAAACCGCTCTGTTTATCTTGATCTCTCAATTATCCTAAAGACGATTGCCACCGTCATTTCTAACGGGGGAAGATAATAAACCAATAAAAAAGCGCACATCTTGCCAGATAGCGCTTTTTTATGTCCCTCCTTATTCAAGGACCGTAGCTTCCCCAAATACGATAGGGGAATAAATCCCCTCCAAGGAAAAGAGGCGGACAAGAAAATCTTTTACACACCTTCCCAAAGAAGAAATTCATTCTGTTTTTAGTCCCTGATGTCAAAAAACTTTTTCTATATTTTTATTTTAACACTTTTTTATATTTACGCAAATACTCAATTTTCTTCAAAAAACTCAATTATTATAAACATATTAAAAAGTTTTCCACAGCTTACCAAAATTTTTAATTAACTTATCCACCTCTTGGCCGGACAAATTATATTCCTGATAAAATTTTGTTAAAAAATTATTTACCGGCCTGAAAAATTGCCCGTGAGAAAAAATTCTGGATTTTTGCTCCATTTCCGTCCAAGCAACCTGAAAAATAATTCGATCGGCCGTAACTAAATTTTTTAGCGCCTTTTCCAAAGAATTCTTGCTTTCCGCCGGCAAAGAATATTTTTTGTTGTATTTTGCCAAGGACAGGATTGCCAAAATATTCTTGGCCGCCAGACTTTCATAGAAAAAAACTTTATAACCTTCTGGCTTATTCAAATGGATCTCGTCTTGCCAATATTTGTCGTCTAAACTTAAAGAAATATATTCTTTTGCCTTCTGGGCTTTTTGTTGAAAAACCGGATAAGAGAAGTTGATTGAGGAAACCAAGACCATCGCCTCTTTTTTCAGCTCTTGGGGAAGATTGGCGCGATAAGTATCAGCATTAAAAATTTTCCCCGCGGCCATGGTCTGCTCGAAAATCCCATCACCTTCACGGTCAATGTCCACCATCACCCCGGCCTGGCCGGACTGGAGCTTGTCCCAATCAACGCGGTATTGATGCGTGGTGCTGGCTTTGATCGGAATGCCGGCCGCCTGGAATAAAGCGATTTCTTCGTCTTCATAATCAAAATGGATATCCAACGCGTATGTCTCGGCCGCTAACTTAAATGGGTCGGGTTGGCCGATTACTTCAATCCTTAATTCTTTATCCGGCTTATTTCCCTGGAAATAGACCGTGGCCTGCCCTTCCACAGGCAGGTAAAGCGCTAAAGGTATTTCTTCTTTTGTCTCGCCTTGGACAGAACCGGTCATCCGGCCGGCCGCGTCCACCAAGTGCAGTCCGGCCGGACTGTGCAAAATGGCGGTCATCCGGCCGGGCAATTTTATCAGCTCCGCGCTGGATTCAAATATTCCGTTTCCGCCCTGGTCAAAACTCAGAAGAATCCCGGCCTTGCCCTGGTTGGAAATTAATTCCGACCAATCAATCGTAAAACGATGCGTGTCAAAACCGGAAATATTGATATTTTTCCCAAAAACCCGAGCGCGCCGATCCGCGCTGTTGATATGCAGGCTGATAAAAGACAAAGGCGAATTGTTCAAATAAAATCCCCAAGCGCGCTGATCCGAGCCAGGCGGAATATTCCCGCCTTCAGAGCTTATTTCCCAGTCATATTCCGCGTCTCCGCCGGCACCGGCCACTTCACTCTCCGATTTTTCCCCGTCCGCGTCAAAAATGATCAGCCGATTCGTGGCTGGCGCGCCAAAAAAAGGCACAGACAAGCCGGATTGATCCGCGGGCGTAACATAAGTAATGTTATTAACCGGATCGTAGTAGCGCAGAGTCGGGCCAACGGCGCTTAAGCGGACAATTTTTTTGGGATATTCCGGCGTAGCCACCGGTGCAAAGGCCTGGATTGAACCGTTTTGAACGCTAATCTCCCGAAAAGCGCGCGGACTGCGGCCGTCCTTGGTCGCGCTCGGAGTCTGAATAAATAAAGGGTTGACATCTTCGGGCAAATAAAGATATTCCGTGTTTTCTTGATCAAAAACGCGATTGTCGTGCGTATGTCCGCTTAAGACAAGACGGACATTGGATAAATTTACAAAATCAAGGAATTCGCTGTAATTTTGGACAAATGAAGCATCACTTAGCGAACTATAAGGGCAAACAGCGGCGGTGCAAGCGTCCGTAAAGCCGGTCATGAGCGGATGGTGGGTCAGGATTATTTTCGGCTCAACCGGATCCAGTCCATTCAGAGCGGAGATGATTTCATCCGACAAGCCGGCTCCTTCCGGTCCTTGGTCATGGCCGTCGCCATACTCATAATCAGGAATATAATCCGCGCCCGTATCAAGGCCGATAAACCGCACGTCTTTGTGTGTGAAGCTGTAATTCAAAGAATCGCCGGGCAAAAGATAATTTTCTTCATTCAGGCCGGGCTGACTTAGATAATTATGATAACCGGCCAGATTGTCATCGCAATGTTCTTCGCCCAATCCCAGCAGGCCGCATTTCACATTGCCGGTGGCATCTTGATAACGGTCATGATTGCCAGGAACGAAATAAGCATTGATGCCTGTCTGGGCTGACCAGCCTTCAAGCATGGCGGCATAATCGCGCCACCATCTGGAATCGGAATATTCCACCAAATCGCCGCCGATCAGGGCGAAATCCGGCTTGCCTGCCAAATTGCTGACCGCGTATAAGGCGTCGGCCAAGCGCGGATACGACAATTCTTCATGCCATTTGTGCCCGGGCGCCCAGTTAGCGCCGATATGGGGATCAGTCAGATGAACAAAGGTAAAATTATTTTCTTCCGGCTCATCCGGAATTTCATAAGTTATTTCCAAATAAGGATCTAAATCAATACCAGGAGTTTCAGAAAAATTAACTAAAACACCACTATGAGTGCCTTGATTTAAATTTTCTATTGAATAATTTAAAACATCGTGCCCTTCTCTTAAACCAATAAATGTATAACCACCTCTAGTTATCCAGCTAAGGCCATTTTGGTTTAAACTCCAATAATTATCCCCAATAATCATTTCTTGTATCATTAATCTATCGCTTCCCTCGGTTGGATAATTTATTTCTCCACATTTGCCATAATCTTCATAATACAATTTTGAATTTGATAATTGCGATGAATGAACAACTACCAAAAATGATTTATCATCTAAAAGGTCGTAAAAATCACTAATATTAAGAAATAAATTTGCTGATAAAATATTAACATTTTCAGATAAATTTTTTGTATTAATAGGAAAATAACCTCTTCTTATCAAAAATTTATGGTTTTCCCATCCAGATGCAATTGAGCCAGATTCAATCAACCAATCAGCAATCGGCCAATGAGCATCGTTCCCTATTTCAGAGTCGTGAGCAGTTTGCCAGTCATAAAAATCTTTTTGAATCCTTCCATCACCACTATCTGCATAAAATTTTTCAGTTACTACCTTAGCTAAAGCTGACTGACAAGAAAAGAAGATAAACATTCCGGCAAACACTGTCGCGAAAAATAATTTTTTAATCATATTTTTTACCAAAGGGCCATGCAAAATTGCATGGCCCCGTCCCTCCTTAGTAAAAAATGCGCCCGGAGGCGCAGTTTTTCCTCCTTATCTGAAATTAAATAGTAGCAATAATAGATACTATTTAATTAATTTAATTTTAATTCTTTTTTTATTTCTTATCAAGACCATAAAAATTATCTAAAATTTGCTAAAATTAATTTTTAAGCTATAATTCTATTATAATTATTTGCTAAACCTGTGGATATCTTAAAAAAAACCACCGAATCTTTACGCTGGTCAGAAAAATGGACAAAAACCGATATGGTTTATCTGACCAAAAATGGCTCGTGGCTAACTCTGGCACAGATAGTATCCGGCGCGTCTTCTTTCCTTTTGGCTGTGGCTTTTGCCAATCTTCTGCCCAAAGAGGACTATGGCATTTATAAATATGTCCTTTCCGTTGCCGCCCTTCTCACCATTCCCACTCTGACGGAAATGCATTCGGCTGTCATCCAGGCTGTGGCCAGAGGATACGAAGGCGCGGTGGTCAGGGCGTTCAAAACGAAATTGAAGTGGGGCTCTTTTTCCACGCTGGCCGCGATTATCCTGTCTGCCTATTATTGGAACAAAGGCAATGATGTGCTCGTTGTCTCATTCCTTTGCGCGGGCGCATTCCTGCCCCTGTCGGAGGCGGCCAATCTTTTTTCCGCTTTTTTCAGCGGAAGAAAAAATTTCCGCGCGGCTTCGCTGTATAACAATTTCGTGCAAATCGGACTCACCGGCCTGATGATCGCTTCTTTATATCTTCTGGACAAAGTCCTTTACGTGATCATTGCCTATTTTTCCGCTTACGCGCTCTTGCGTCTGCTGGCCTACCGGCGAGCCATTAAAAAATACCGGCCGAACCGGGATGAAGATGGAGATACCATCGCCTATGGAAAACATTTGAGCCTGATTTCCGTTTTCGGCTTTCTTTCCAGTAATCTGGACAAAATCCTTCTTTGGCATTTTCTGGGTGCCGCGCCGCTGGCCATCTATTCATTCGCCCTGGCGCCGGTCAATCAGATTTCCCAATTACTCAAATCAATCATTCCGCTGGCTTTCCCCAAATTCGCGGCTCAAGACAGCGCAATTATTAAAAAAACTTTACCGGCCAAAGCGTTAAAGTTTTTCTTCGTTATTTTGCTCGGCGTGCTTGCTTACATCTGGCTGGCGCCATATTTATTCCGAATATTCTTCCCTCAATACCTGGAAGCAGTTAATTATTCCCGCCTTTGGTCTTTGGTTCTCCTGTTTTTCCCGCAAAAATTGATCGGCGCCGCCCTGCAGGCAAAAAAACAAACGCAAGCGCAATATGTCCTTTCAATTTCAAATTCTTTTCTGAGGATTATTTTATATGTTTTATTACTTCCGGCTTTCGGTCTGAATGGCCTGATCATCGCCAATATCATTCCCTACGCTTCAAATACTTTATTACTGGCGCATTATTTCAAAAAAATTTAATAAAAACCGACTATTTATTATATTGGCGATAAAGCGCCAAGATTTTTTCCACTTGCGTTTTCACGTTGAATTTTTCTTTAACGCGGGCATAGCCGGCTTCGCCGAACTGACAGGCCCTTTTTTCGTCTGACAAAATTTCTATCATTTTTTCCGCCATTTTTTCAAAATCAAAAGGATTGACGACATAACCGGTTTGTCCGTCAACAACCGCCTCTTTGGCGCCGCCAAAACAGGTTGCCACCACAGGTTTTTTGGCGGCCATGGCTTCAAATATTGTCCGCGGTAATGAATCAAGATAAATAGACGGAATTATTGACAAATCACAAGCGCGGAAAGCGATCTTCATCTGCTTTTGGTCCAGCCAGCCTAAATATTTTATATTTTTACGCAAATCATCATCAACATCTCCCACATCATGGTGGGCGGCAATAGCCAAAACCACTTCAGGCAAATTTTTTTTAATGATGGCTAAACTTTTCAAGATCACGTTTAAACCCTTAAGTGCTGATAAACGACCGGCAATAAAAATTATTTTTTTGCCGGTTAAATTTTTTTCTTTTTTAAAAAAAGCGATTTCCTCCTGTGTAACCTGATCATACTCGGCCGTATCAACACTGTTATATATCACTTCAATATTTTTAAAGCCATTATTCAAATAAGCTTTTTTTATTTCCTCGCTTACCGCGATGATTTTATAGCAATTATTATTAATCCAATGCCGGATTAATAAATTCCGACCGGGCAGATAAGCTTTTCTGGCCTGCTTCAAAAGATCAATCGCTTTAACTCGGTAATTATATTCTCTTTTTGTACTAAAATCTTTTTGATCAATATACCACCAATATTTTCCATAAGTAAAAGGCATAGTGTCGCGAGCCGTAAAAAAAACCGCTTTAGTATATCTTCTGGCTAAAACTAAACTATAAAAAGAGATATGGCTTGAAATAATTTGCGCATGAACTACGTCTGGCTGATATTCTCTGAATTTATTATTTAATATTTTTAATATTTTTAAATTATACAAACAATATAAATTCCGTAATTTGGAATTGAAGCTTGAATAAATAAAAAAAACATCTATGCCATCACAAATTTTATATTGCAGATCTTGGTCTTTATTCTGTGTAGTGCTTATCACCAGCATTTCGTGTCCAGATTGTTTTAAGGCCTTGACTAAAACATTGGTTGATACCTCGCCTCCACCAAGATAAGCAGGCGGATAATGGTCAGCCAAAAAAATTATTCTCATTTTTTTACAATCATCAAGTAATTAATAGTAAATTTTTCTTTGGCTGGACTTTTGTCCAGACGATCCAATAATAACATCAATCTACAGTAAAATTTAGACCAAACTGCCAGAATATTTAACCTTATTGGCTTGTCTAAATATTTAAGCCAAAAATACTTAATCAATATTTGAGCTCGTAAAGCAAAATACCCGCCAATAGGCTCAATTTTGATTTCTTGAAAACCAGCTTCTTCCGCCAATTTACGCAGTCCATATATAGTATAACGAAAAAAATCCGCTGGCTCTTCGTGTAATTCATTAAAAAAAGGGGCGGAAATGATTGCCACCCCCTCCGGTTTCAATATTCGGTAAAATTCGCGCATCGCTTGGGCAGGTTTGTCTAAATGCTCTAATACTTGGGTACAAACAACCGTATCAATGGAATTATCAGCCAACGGCACATCGTAAGCCGAGCCAATAATATCTGGTGCAAACTTTTTATCAATTTCTAAGGTTAAATATTTCGTATGATTATCAAAAATCCAGCGATAATCTTTGCCTCCTGAACCGACATCTAATACTGCTCCTTTGGCCAATTGCTTAATTTCAATTAATCGACGGTTTAATAAAATTCTTCCAATTTTATATATTTGAACCATAATATTCTCTAAATTGGTTAATAAAAAATTAGCTCCCACTCTAAATTTTCTTTTAAAATTAACTTAAAAATTCAAAAAATGACGATATATTAATAATTATTCTTTTTTTGAAATATTGCCCATAATTCCCTGTGGGAACTATAATAAATTTTCAAAGGTAAAAAATTCATTTTTATTAAAAGGGCATTAAGCTCCTTTTCCGAAAAATAAACCCCGTAATACCATTTTAAGAAACGAAAATTACCACCAAATGCCTTGTTCCCTCGAAATTGCACCTTTGCAATTCCGCTAGGCTTAAGTACTCTTTTAATTTCTAATAAATTATGCATAACCATTTTTTTTGTTGGAAAATGCTGAAAAACAATATAAGAAAATACTAAATCCACTACATTACTTTTAATCGGGTAATTATCTCCATTATTTTCATAAAAATTAATATTTTTTTTTCTAATCTTTTTTTGCCTTTTATAATCATGTTTTTAGAAATATCAATTGCGTAAATTTCATTAAAAATGTTTGACATAAATTCAGTCATTCTGCCATTACCACAACCAATTTCTAGGGCAACAGATTTTTTAAAAATAATATTTTTTGATAAAATGAGATCATTAATAATTAATTTTTTTACATCAAAAAAACCACTTTCTTTATATTTTTCTTCATCTTTTTCTTCAATGTCAGAATATATATAATAATCTGCATTTTTTTTACTTAAATATTCCCATTTCCATTTTTGCAATATTAAAAACATATCTTTACAATTATTTAATTATATTTAATAACAATCCCTTCGCCGGCGAAATATCGGATTTGCCAATTATGATCTGGCTATCCGCGATAATCTCAGCTCCGGTTTTTTGCGTGATTGCCTGGCTCATATCCGGTGAAAA
>Ga0210016_1003101_pt1 | contig 14829 bp, 13 predicted proteins | sample CryGeyCG2014_300_FD_185454 | JGI IMG/M metagenome (GOLD analysis project Ga0210016, IMG submission 185454) | Groundwater microbial communities from aquifer - Crystal Geyser CG02_land_8/20/14_3.00 (SPAdes) (version 2) | ecosystem: Environmental > Aquatic > Deep subsurface > Groundwater | place... | reverse complement strand
CTGATTTTGTCGAAGAACCCCATAGTGGAGTGATAGCCGATGCTAAAATTAAACCGTTAAATCTAACAGCAAAAGGAAGCAGGGAGAATAAAGAAATTTCTACAGAAATAGTAAAGGAAGAACCCAAAAAATTTCTTAAAGATTTAAATTTAATTCAGACAAAGAAATTAAAAAACCTCACCCTGATGGAGCTTTACGATAAAGAGTTTCATTGGCATCCGGTAGTGGAAGAAAAATTTGATTTAAAAAGATTAGAGAAAACCATCTTTTTTGCCCACGAGGCCCGTCCTCGTAATTTTGAGACACTTTTGTCGTTAAAAGGTATTGGACCTAAAACCATCCGTGCTTTGTCTTTAGTTTCAGAAATAATTTATGGAGCAAAACCTTCTTATGAAGACCCAGCAAGATATTCTTTTAGTGTGGGGGGCAAAGACGGGACGCCTTTTTTTGTGCAAAAAGGAGCATATAACGAATTATTAAATGTGGTTGAAAAAGGGATTAAAAAAGCAAAAATTTCCAATCGAGAAAAAATCGAAGCTCAAGGAAGACTGAAGACAGCAACTTTATGAAAAAATACGCCTCAAAAAGATGTCACCGTGGCAGGCTGGCCTATCGAACGCCCGACCGTTTTATTTATCAAAAATGCCAGAAGATATCGAGAATCAAAAGCAAGAAGAAGTAACATCCATATCCACCCCCCTCTGGCACCCTTGGAGAGTCTTCTTTTGGGAGGCTGTTTTATTTTCTTTAACCTTAGGATTGGGAATTGCCACTGCTTTCAAAATAAACAAAATTTTGGAGATTCAAAAAATTGCTCTCCCCCAAATTTCTCCCGGAAAATTCATTTTTTATTTTTTAATAGCCACCTCATTTGTTTTGCTACTTTCGTATTTGATAAAGTTTAAAAGGGGTAAAGGAATAATTTTTAAAATTCTTTTCGTTTTTGCTGTTTCTTTTGGTGGGCTACTTTCTCTCGAAGCTTGGTTATCAGAACCTATTTCTTTAATTGTTATTGTTTTTTTAATTCTTTGGTGGTGGAAATTTCCTTCAATTTTAAATCAAGACATTTTAATCATTTTGGGAATTGCTGGCGTGGGGAGCATGTTGGGATTAAGTTTGAAACCAGAAATTGTATTAATACTTTTGATATTTTTTTCAATTTACGATTTCATTGCCGTTTATAAAACAAAACATATGGTGAAGATGGCCAAAGAAATGATTGAAAGTAAGGCAGTTTTGGCTTTAATTATTCCTTCAAGTTTTCGAGATTTCCGAGGAAGTTTGGGCGAGGTGAGGCCTGGAGGAAAGTTTTTAATTTTAGGCGGCGGCGACATTGTTTTTCCTTTGCTTTTTTGCGCCTCTTTAATCCCAGTTGGAATTTTAAATTCCTTAATTGTCGCCATCTTTTCCCTGATTGGCCTTTTCATCGGCTTTTACTTTTTTACTCATCAAAACGTCCGCCAGCCAATTCCCGCCCTTCCCCCAATTGCCCTTTTTTCAATAATTGGTTACTTGATTACGAAGATTTTATGAATAAAAAAGCTGAGTTAGAAAAACTAAATCAAGAAATTAGAAATTGCAAAAAATGTCCTTTGTGGAAATTGAGAAAAAATACTGTTCCGGGAGAAGGACCGGCGAATGCGAAAATTATGATTTTAGGGATGGCTCCAGGAGTTGAGGAAGATAAAATTGGAAAGCCGTTCGTAGGAAGAGCAGGTAAGTTTTTAGATAAATTATTAAAAACGGCTAAAATTGAAAGAGAAAAAGTATTTATTACCTCACCATTAAAATGTTTGCCTCAGCTACCGCCAAATCGAAAACCTAAAAAAGAAGAAATCAAGGCTTGTCTATCTTATTTAGAAAAACAAATTAAAATCATTAACCCTCAAAGATTTATTTTATTAGGTGAAGTTGCTTTTTCAGTATTTTTCCCGAATAAAAAACTCGGAAGTTTCCGAGGGAAATTGGTTAAAAAAGATGGAAAGTTATATTTCCCAACTTATCATCCAGCAGCCGGTATAAGATTCCAAAAATTTAGAAAGATTTTAGAGAAAGATTTTAAGAAAATAGGGGAAACCATTAAAGGTTTTTAACCATATAAGTATTTTTCAATTTGTATCCTAATTTCCTAAAATAATCTCTAACTCCTGCTGCTGAAATTACAGCGATTTTATTTAGACTAAATTCTTTTTTGGTTATTCTCCCCGCTTCCTTAATTAGTTTTTTCCCAAGACCCCGATGTTGAGGGGCTAATCTTTTTTCAGCAACCGGGACAAGTTGACCATAGGTATGAATTTCGCGGACTATCGCTTTATTTTGAGAAGTGATTCGTAGGCGTAACAAACTATAAAGTTTTGTTCGGTTTTTATTTTCGAAACTTAAGAAAATTTCTTTTTCGCTTGAAGCTTCATAATCTTCTCTAAAGAGATAAACTTTCTCCTTCGGGTCATAATTTTCTCTAACTTCCCGACATCTAATACATTTGCAGTGCCAACCCCCTTCTTTCATTTTTTCCGCTAAAATCTGACGCAAATTAGAAATTTTAGCCGGGCCAGTGACAATACTACGAGATGGAATATCCCTGGTTATTCTTTGAATTCTGACATAATAAGGGATTTTCTTTTTAATTGACTTAATAAGATTTATTAATTGTTTCTCAGTATATGGTTTATATTTTCCAGCTTCCCATAATTTATACAAAGGAGCTACTTTTAATAGGGCGCAAGGATAAATCTTTAGAAGATCTGGTTGAAAATCAGGATTTCGAAATAATTCGTCAAACATTTTCTCATCGCGTTTTAAATTAGAACCGGGGAGATTGGGCATCATTTGGTACAAAACCTTAAAACCAGCATCTTTTAAAAGTTTTGTGGCTAAAATTGTTTCTTTGACTCCGTGTCCTCGTAAATTTATTTTTAAAACATCGTCATAAATTGATTGGACTCCCAACTCAACCATCGTTACCCCCAATTCTCTTAAATGTTTAATTTCTTTTTCGTTAATAAAATCAGGCCTCGTTTCAATTGAAAGACCAACAATTCTATGTTTTGCCCTCTCATTTCTTTTTTGCTTCTCCTTTAATGTTATAATTTTTCGCGTCAGTTTCGCGTTTCTGTTTCGCGTCAGTTTTGCGTTACACGCTGCAAAGCAGCGTGTAATAAACCAAGTTTGGTATCTTCTAGGATAATAACTCCATGTTCCACCAACAATTCTCAGTTCAATTTTATCTGTTGGATGCCCCTCATTTTCTAACATTTCAATTCTTTTTTTGACTTGTAAATAAGGGTCAAATTTCAATCTTTTTGCTCTCTCAACCGCCGGTTCTCCTGAGACATAACTTTTTGGAATTCCTTTTTCAATCGGACAATAAAGACATTTTCCTGGACAAGGATAAGATTTGGTCAAAACAGAGATATTAATGATTCCAGAAAGAGAACGGACCGGTCGAGTTTTGAGTAAATTTTCAATTTTCTTTGATTTTTTTATTCTTCCCTTTCTCAATAATTCGTGATAAGCTTTTAATAGCTCAATATTACTCTGGCAAGGGATTTTGTATTTTTTAGCAATAATTCTTTTGAAAAAAGCCAAATCAACCGAATTTTTTAGTCGGCTTTTAATAAGTTCTTGAATCGTCAATTCTAAAATATTCATATTCAATGAATTTTCAATTCATTTCAATCTTCAATAAATTTTCAATTTATTTCGATGGATAAAGAATACGCTAAATATTTATTAGAGAAAACTCGCCAGGATTATAACTTAATTGCTGAAGATTTTTCAAGGACCAGGGGAAAAATGTGGGAAGAATTAAAGTTTTTAGAAGAATATATTATTGATGGAGAAAAAGTTTTGGATTTGGGATGCGGGAATGGTAGATTATACGAGCTATTTAAAGAAAAATTTGTTGATTACTACGGAGTCGATAACTCAGACAAAATGATTGAGATTGCTAAAAGTCGTTATCCTAAAATTAAATTTCAAGTAGCTGACGCTTTAAATTTACCATTTCCAGAAAATTTTTTCGATAAAGTCATTAGTATCGCGGTTTTACATCACATTCCTTCTGAAGAATTCCGCCTCCAGTTTTTAAATGAGATAAAAAGGGTCTTGAAACCAGAAGGAAAGATAATTTTACTTGTTTGGAATTTAAGTATTTGGAAAAGCTTCTTCTTTTTTTTGAAAAACTGGAAACTTGATTTTGGAGATGCTTTCATCCCCTGGGGAAAAGAAGTTTTGCGTTATGTCCATCGTTTTTCAAAAAATGAACTGAAAAAATTAGCAGAAAAAGTTGGGTTTAAAGTAAGAGAAACTAAAATTTTAAAAAGACCGAGGAGTAAAAAAAGCAATATTTTATTAGTGGCTGAAAAATAAAGAAACCCCGCTACGGGGCCCCTAGCAAAGTTTCTGCTAAAATTATATAATAAAACATCTAAAAATCAAGCCCCCATAGCTTAACGGATAAAGTACAACCCTCCGGAGGTTGGGATCTCCGTTCGATTCGGAGTGGGGGCACCAAATTGTGGATAAGTCCAACTTGACAGAAACCTCTGAGAAATTATTATTAAAGTGAGGGGGTGCGAGATGTAATTCTCTAAGGACAAACGGTTCTTAATGAAGGAGGCTGATCGCAATTGCCTGGTTAATGTCCAGCCAGACCTGAAGGGAAGCCAAGCTCGTTGAGGCTGTTCCCCCTCACTAAAGAATCCCACTGCCTTCGGTGGGGTTTTTTAGTCTGGTAATTTATGTTAAAATAAAATTGTTATGCCAAAAGAAAGATACGAAATTGTGGTTTCGGGAGCGGCTCAAATTAGCCACTGCTGTAAAGATATTGAAGCAATTTCCAAAGAGGTTGGTCGGGAAATCGCTCGACAAAACTGTAATTTGGTTACTGGAGCAACAACCGGTGTTCCTTATCTTGTTGCTTTGGGTTGTAAGGAAGCTGGCGGGTTTAGTATTGGTTTTTCTCCAGCCACTTCGGAAGAGGCTCATTTAAAAACCTACAGACTTCCTTTAGAGCCTTTTGATGTGATGATTTATACTGGAGCTGATTATGCTGGAAGGAATGTGATAATGACTAAATCAGCAGATGGAGTAATTATTATTTGTGGCAGAATGGGAACCTTGCATGAATTTGCCACTGCTTTTGAGATTCAAAAACCAACCGGGGTTTTAGAGGGGACGGGTGGGACAGCAGATAAAATAAGGAAAATTGCCACCGGTCCTTACCGAGGAGTTAAAAAAATTATTTACGAAAAGAACCCTAAAAAATTAGTTAAAAAATTAATTGAACAAATTAAAAAAGAAAAAAAGAAAAATTCTAAATACTAAAGGTCGGCGCTTCGGCAAAATAATTAATAATCATTAATTAATATTTATGCCAAACGAAGAAACTCTTCCTGAAGAAGGAAAATTAATTGGCAAAGTCACTCACTACTTTGGGAACATCGGGGTAGCAGTTTTGGAACTCACCGACACCCTGAAAGTCGGCGATACGATTAGAATAGTAGGTGGCGAAACCGATTTTACCCAGACTATTGAATCAATGGAAATTGAACACCAAAAAGTTGAAGTCGCTAAGGCCGGCGATTCAGTAGGATTAAAAGTAGGCCAAAAGGTTAGAGAAGGCTACAAAGTTTACAAATTGTAAATTTCAAATTTTATGGAAATTGAAATTATTTGCCAGCTACTTTTGGCTACTTTTTTGGGCGCTTTGATTGGGTTAGAAAGGGAAATAAAGAGAAAAGGAGCTGGACTCCAAACTTATAGTTTGGTTTCTCTGGCCACCTGTCTCTTTGCTATAATTTTATTTCAATTCTTAAATCTATCTTCTGGGAAAGATACAATCTTTAATCTCGCCGGACTTATTCAGGCAGTTGCTATTGGCCTTGGTTTTATTGGGGCAGGGGTGATTTTCCGACAACCATCAGGAATTGTAGGATTAACTACCGCCGCCGGTTTGTGGGTGGTAGGAGCTATCGGAATAGCCACCGGAGCCAAACTCTATTTTCTGGCTATTTTTACCACCCTTCTAGCCCTCCTAATTCTATCTGGCTTTGGCTTATTAGAAGAGAAATTTTTTAAAAAATAGATATTGAGAGGAAAACTCTATGCTTTTCATTGCCGATTTCCATTTGCACTCAAAATACTCAAGGGCGACATCGAGCCAGATGAATCTGGAAAATCTGGATAGATGGGCAAAAATTAAGGGAATTAAAATTTTAGGAACAGGAGATTTCACTCATACCGAATGGTTTAAAAATCTAAAAGAAAAATTAGAGCCGGCAGAGACCGGGCTTTTTAAGTTGAAGAATTCTGATTCTCCAACTCGTTTTATTTTGACTACCGAAGTAAGTTGCGTTTATTCAAAAAAATTCAAAGTTCGAAAAATCCATATTATAATTTTTGCTCCTTCTTTTGAAATTGTTGATAAAATAAATGCTCACTTAGGCTGGATCGGCAATTTAAAAGCCGATGGCCGGCCAATTCTAGGTTTAGACGCCAAAGAATTAGCCAAAATTGTTTTAAATATTTCACCAGACTGTTTAATTGTCCCGGCTCATTGCTTGCTGCCTGACACTTTTTTGCATTGTAACCCCGGCTTAAAAATGATAAAAGATATTTCTATCGGTGATTTAATTTACACCCATAATGGGCGATATCAAAAAGTAAGAAAAGTTTATAGACGTCCTTATAAAGGAAAAATAATTAATATAAAGCCATATTATTTCCGAATTGGATTAAAAACCACTCCCGAGCATCCTTTTTTTGGAATTAAATCACATAAATATTGTCCCACTATGGGTTGCCAGATAATTTGCAAGAAAGACTGTGCTGCCATTAAACGTAGAAGATGTCCTCATAGATATTTTGAGAACTATCAACCCCAATGGATTCAAGCAAAAGATATTGAAAAAGGAGATGTTCTTATTTTTCCCAGATTTAATAATATTACAAAGGATATAAAGGAAATTAGATTCAGTGATTATCTCTCCAAAAAGCAATTTAAAGTTTTTGAAGATAAAATAGCTTGCACTCGAGGAAGGATAGATAAAAAATTGTCCAATACAGTAAAAGTTGATAAAGCTTTTTGTAGATTGATAGGGTATTACATCTCAGAAGGCTACACAGACAACAGGGATTCAATTTCATTTTGTTTTAAACATGATGAAAGAAAATATATTCGGGATTTGAAATTCCTTATGAAAAAAAGCTTTGGGCTTTCTTCACCGAGAATTTATAAAAGAAAAAATGCTGATAGTATAGAAATTATTTATTTTTCAAAAATTCTAGCAAAAATTTTTAGCCAACTTTTTTATAATAGCGCTAATCTCAGAAGAGCTCATACAAAATGTTTACCTTCTTGGATGTTAAATTTACCATTAGAAAAACAAGTCGAGATTTTTAAAGGTTGGTGGAGAGGAGATATGGGTTGTACTTCTTCTAGAGGATTAATGAATCAGATGAAAATAATTTTACTTCGATTAGGAATAATTCCTTCTATTAATGAACAGTCTAAAGAGGACTTTAATGAGAAATATATTCATAAAATAGGGAATAGAGTCATCCATGCTCAGCATGATCAGTTTATTTTTCATGGTCTTTCATTTTTCCAGGATTTGTTTGGATTATTAAAAGACCCTTGTTTTAATCAAAAAAGATTTAAGACTAAACTTGCTCGAAGACATGGATGGATTGATGAAAGATATATTTATATTCCAGTAAGAGATATTGAGATAGAGAATTATGAAGGAAAAGTTTATAATTTAGAAGTTGAAGGAGACAATTCTTATCTTAGTGAATTTGTCACAGTTCATAATTGCATGACTCCATGGTTTGCTATTTTTGGTTCAAAGTCAGGATTTAACTCAATTGAAGAATGCTTCGAAGATTTTTCAAAGTATATTTATGCAATGGAAACCGGTTTGAGTGCGGACCCTAAAATGGTTTGGCGAATTCCGGATGGCCGGAATGTGGCTTTAATTAGTAATTCAGATGCTCATTCGGCGCAGAAAATCGGCCGGGAAGCTAACGTTTTTGATACCGAAATTAGTTATCCGGCAATCTTTGAAGCAATAAAAACAAAAAATCCGCAGAAATTCTTATACACTATTGAGTTTTTCCCACAAGAAGGAAAATATCATTATGATGGCCACCGGATGTGTGGAATTTCTTTATCGCCTGCGGAATCTAAAAGATATAACAATATCTGTCCAAATTGTGGAAAACCCTTAACTATCGGCGTTTTAAATCGAGTTGATTCTCTAGCTGATAGACCAGAAGGTTTTAAACCAGAAAATGCCATTCCTTTCAAAAGTTTGGTTCCCTTAGCTGAAATAATTGCCGATGCCTTAGGCGTAATGGAAAGCACAAAGCAGGTTGAGGCAGAATACTGGAATTTGATTAAAATTTTTGGAAATGAGTTTAAAGTTTTACTTGATACTTCTCAGTCAGAATTAGAGGTAGCCACTTTGCCAGAAATTGCCGAAGGCATAATTCGGGTCAGAGAAGGAAAAGTCTTTATTGAGCCGGGCTATGATGGCGTTTATGGAAAAATCAGAATTTTCTCCAAAGGCGAACAAAAAATGGTCTCCCGCCAAAAAACCTTATTTTGATATGACAATTGGTATTCCCCAAGCTTTAATTTATTGGAAAAGACCTTATTTCTGGGAAACCTTTTTTAAAACGCTTGGTTTTAAGGTTTTGCTTTCTCCTTCAACTAATAAAGAAATTGTTGAAATGGGGGTGAAAGTGGCTGATCCTGAAACCTGTTTTTCAAATAAGGTTTACTGGGGTCATCTTTTGTGGCTTGATGAAAAATGCGATTTGATTTTTGTTCCGAGGTTAAAAGCTAACGAAGAAAAACTAGAATATTGTCCCAAATTTTTTGGATTACCAGATTTAGCCAAAATTTTAGTAAAAACACCTATTTTAACTGAAACTTTTGATGAAAGGAAAGAAAAATTTGAAAAAACTCTTGAAAAATTAGGAAAAAAATTGAAAAAAAATGGTAAAGAAATAAAAAGAGCAGCCGAAGCTGCGTTTTTAAAGGAAAGGGGACTGAGAGAAGAAGAAAGACAAGGTTTTTTTAAAAAAATTCAATCTAAGAAACCAAAAATTATTTTAGTTTCCCACCCCTACAATTTATATGATGATTATGTTAATTTAAGAATGAAAGAAAAATTGGAGAAATTGGGCGCAGAGCCAATATTCATTGACGAAATCCCAATCAGCATAAATCAGTCTAATCAGCATAAATCAGCGTCTAATATAAAGTTTCATTGGGAGTTTGGCAAAGAAATAATGGAGAAGATTTCTCAAGTTTTGAATTACGATATTACTGGAGCAATTGAGATTTCCTCCTTTGCTTGTGGCTGCGATGCGGTAATAAAAGAATTTGTCGAAAAAGAATTTAAACAAAATAAAATTCCCTTTTTATATCTAATGATTGATGAACAAACTGGCGAAGCCGGAATTCAAACCCGGTTAGAAGCCTTTATGGATACTATATGAAAAAACCAATTATTACCTTTGCTAGATGGGGGAATTATACCATTGCTTTTAAGACCCTTTTTGAACAGTTGGGTTTAGAAGTTATTCCTCCAGAAAAAACAAATTCTCAAACAATCGCCGAGGGAGCAAAAATTGCTCCAGAAATGTATTGCTTTCCAATGAAGGTAACCTTGGGTAATTATTTACCCGCTTTAAAAAAGGGAGCGAATACCATTTTTATGGTTCAAAATGTTGGAGGATCTTGTCGTCAAAGATATTATGGAGTAATTCAAGAAAAAGTTTTAAAAGAGGCAGGCCACGATATTAATTTTTTAGATTTCCGAGCTGCTCCAAAAGATATTTATTCTGCAATAAAGAAAATTTCCAATGCTTCTTTTTTGCAGATAGTAAAGGCAGCCAGATTCTTCTTCAAGAAATTAAGATTGATTGAAAAGATTGAAAAAATGGCCCAATATTATCGGCCGAGGGAAATTGAAAAGGGGATGACTGATAAAATCTTAACTGAGAGTTTTTCAAAACTCGAAGAGTTAAAAAAAGAAAAAGATTTCCCGAAGCTAAAAAGAGAAATTTTGAAAAAACTCTCTGAAATTAAGATTGAAAAAAACAAAGATATGCCCAAAGTTGCTTTGGTTGGTGAAATTTATACGGTTTGCGATCCGACAATAAACTTTGAAGTCGAAAGCAAATTAGGAAGAGAGGGAATCGAGGTTCACCGGGAAATGGATATCACCTATCATCTAAAGAAATTGATTTTTCCCTGGAAAGATTGGATAATCCAAAGAAAAATAAATCCTTATTTAAAATCAACTGTCGGTGGCCACGGAAGAGACGCCATTTACGAAATGCTCCACTATATAAAAGAAGATTTCGATGGAATAATTCATCTTCTTCCAATGTCATGTATGCCCGAGATTACGGTTCGGCCAATTTTGGAAAAAATTCATCAAGAATCGGGAATTCCTTTTTTATCTCTGTCCTTAGATGAACAAACCGCTGAAGCTGGGATCGACACTCGGCTCGAAGCTTTTATTGATGTAGTCAGAAATCATCATAAAAAGAAAAAACTATGAAAACTTATTTAGGCATTGATGTTGGCTCACTGACTTGCAAATTTGTTCTGATTAATGAAAAAAATGAAATAATATTTTCTAGTTATTTTCGAACTGAAGGAAATCCAATTGGGGCTATTCAAAAAGGCTTAAAAGAATTAAAAAAGGAAGTTGAGAAATGTAATCCCGGGGTTGAAATTGTCGGCGTAGGAACAACTGGATCAGCCAGGTATTTAGCCGGAGTAATTACCGGAGCTGATTTAATCAAGAATGAAATTACTGCCCATGCCAAAGGAGTTTTTTGTTTTATTCCCGATGCCAGAACAGTAATTGAAATTGGTGGTCAAGATTCGAAAATTATTATCTTAGAAAACGGAGTGGCAGTTGATTTTGCGATGCAAACTGTTTGTTTAAAAGGAAATACAAAAATAACTACTAATCCAAGTTATCTCCAGAAACCTATTCAAGAATTAAAAATTAGTGAGAAAGTCTTAACTCATAAAGGAGAATTTAAAGAAGTAGAAGAGCTATTTGAAAGAGATTATCAAGGCGAAATGATAAAAATAGAGACATCGAATTTGAAAAAGTTAGAAATTACTCCTGAGCATCCTATTTTAGGAATAAAAAGAGAGAATATTAAATGTTATCAAAGTTATTCAAGAAAAAATATTGCCATTTGTAAACCTCCAGAAGAAAGAACTTGTAAAAAGCAGTGTTTAAAATGGAAAAACTTTTCTTGGGAGCCAAGATTTATTTTAGCCAAAGATTTTAAAAAAGGTGATTTTATTGCTACTCCTTTACCTAATGAAATTAATAATTCTTCCTCAATCGATTATTCAGTGGTTAAAACAAAATCTTGGATAAGAACCCCTTTTAATTTTAAAAAAATAAATAAGTTTATTTTTAACCCGAACCTTTTGAGATTTTTAGGATATTATCTGGCTGAAGGAAATATTTCCTATTGCTCAGCTCGGTGGAATAAAAAAGTAAAATATCCTGCTGGAGTTGCATTTGTATTTAATATTAACGAAGAAAAATATTTAAGAGAGATTAGGCGAATTATTTCTCAAAATTTCAGTGAGCTTAATGTTAGAGTTACTAAAAAACCCGAGCTTCATTCTTTAATAATTGAGATAAGAAGCAGAAGTTTAGCTGAGTTCATGAAATATTTATGTGGAGCAGGGGTGGATAAAAAAAAGTTAAGCAGTGAATTAGTAAATTTAGAGCCGTCACTCCAAAAAGAAATTTTAAAAGGTTTTTTCCGAGGTGACGGGCAATTACGCAAGAGATTAAAAAATACTCCGGGTTCAGACAAAACAGGAAATAGATACGTTGCCTCAACTGTTTCTGAACCTCTGGCTTATCAATTATACTGGTTATTATTGAGAAATAAAATTAAATGTACTATAAGAAAATCTTATTCGAAAACTAAAGGCGGAAAATTTATTTATTTTATTTCTATCCATGGAAAAGAACTAAACAAATTAGAGGATAAATCATTAGTTAATCCTCAAAAACAGGGTTATAAATCTTTTATTCATTCTAATTGGTTATTTGATCCGATCAAAAAAATAAAAAAATATAATTTTAACGGAAAAGTTTATAATTTAAAAGTAAAAGAAGATAATTCTTATGTAGCAAATCTTTCAGCGGTTCATAATTGTGCAGCAGGAACCGGAAGTTTCTTAGATGCACAATCTTTTAGACTTGGGATTCCGATCGAAAAATTTGGAGAGCTTTCTTTAAAATCTAAGAAGCCGACTGTTGTGGCTAGCCGCTGCACGATTTTCGCTGAATCAGATATGATTCACAAACAACAAATAGGCCATCTGACAGAAGATATTGTGGCTGGGCTTTGTCAGGGGTTAGCTAGGAATTTCTTGAGCAATGTTGCCAGAGGGAAAAATATAAAGCCACCAATTATTTTTTTAGGAGGAGTTTCGGAAAATGTTGGAATGAGAAAAGCATTTGAAGAGGCCTTGGGCCAAAAAATCATTATTCCTCCTTATAATACGGTAATGGGAGCATTTGGAGCAGCCCTTTTAGTAAAAGAAAATCCGCCAGGAAAAACAAAATTTTTAGGATTTGAAATTTCAGATAAAGATATCAAATGTACATCTTTTCAATGCCAGGGTTGTCCCAATCACTGCGAAGTGATTGAAGCAAGAATGGAGGGGAAGGTGATGGCTCGTTGGGGAGACCGTTGCGGCAAGTGGTCAAATTTAAATGTAAATAGTATTTAATATGATAGAGGAGTATCAGTTCGGCTCAATTACTATTGATGGAAAAACCTACGATCACGATGTTGAGGTTCGCTGGACCAGCGAGATTTTAAAATGGTGGAGAGAAGAATCCCATGTTATTGACGTTGAAGATGTAAAAAGAGCGGTTGAGCAGAATCCCGAAACAATTGTCATTGGGACTGGTGAAAGCGGAATAGCTAGGGTAACGGAAGAAGCCAAAAAATTCATTCAAGGAAAAGGAATTAAATTAGTTATCGACAAAACCGAAGAAGCAACCAAAACCTTTAATGTTATTAATGAAGAATCTGTATTAGAGGAAGGGAAACAAAACAAAGTAATCGGTCTTTTCCACCTCACTTGTTAAATGTATCCTAGTTATTTGAATCTTTCAAAAAAGGAAATTGATTTTAGGATTGAAAAGCTTTTTAAAATTTTGGAAAATTGCGAAATTTGCCCGAGGAGATGCTGGGTTAATCGGTTGAAAGGAGAAATGGGGTTTTGTAAATTAGGAAGGTTACCAATGGTATCTGCCTACCATCCTCACTTTGGTGAAGAAGGTGTGTTAGTAGGAACGAGAGGATCAGGTACCGTTTTTCTATGCTCATGTAATTTAGCCTGCGTTTATTGTCAGAATTATGAGATTTCTCAACTAAGAATTGGCAAGGAGATTTCTTTCGAGAAATTGGCAGGAATAATGATAGAACTTCAAAACATGGGTTGCCATAATATCAATTTAGTTAGCCCCACTTCTCATGTTCCGGCAATTGTGAAATCGTTATCTATTGCAATAGAACAAGGTCTAAAAATTCCTCTTGTTTACAACACCAATGCCTATGATTCTGTTAAGACACTGAAATTATTAGACGGAACCATCGATATCTATATGCCCGATGCAAAATATTCCGATGATAAAATTGCCTTAAGATATTCCAATGACCCGAATTATTTTGAGATAATGAAAAAATCGATAAAGGAAATGCATCGGCAAGTTGGCGACCTGGTCATTAATGAAAAAGGAGTAGCGGTTAAAGGCTTATTAGTAAGACATTTAGTTTTACCAAATAATTTGACTGGGACAGAAAAAATCGTTGATTTTTTCGCTAAAGAAATTTCCAAAGATACTTTTCTTAATGTAATGGAACAGTATTTTCCCTATTTTCGTGCTAGAGAATTTCCTGAACTCAATCGCCCAATTACCAAAAAAGAATATCAAGAAGCAATCGAACTCGCTAAAAAAGCCGGTCTAAAACGACTCTATCTTCATTAATAAATGAAATACAAAATTTTTGATAAAGAAATTACAGGACCCTTTACCATTCCGGCAGGAATAGTAACTACCGAAGCATCGGCCGTTGAGAAAATTGCTAATGAAATTCCAGAGATAGGAATTCTAACCACAAAAAGTATTGGGCCAGAACCCAGAGAAGGATATAGAGAGCCTGTCATTGCGCAAGTCGCCCCTCTTTCTTTCATTAATGCGGTTGGTCTATCTAATCCAGGAGCCAAAGAGTTTAAAAAGAGAATTTCAAAAATAAAGATAGGAGCCAATAAATTTTTACTTATTTCAATTTTTGGAAGTAATGAGGAAGAATTTAGAGAGGTAGCCGAAACTTTAATAGATTTTGCCGATGGTTTTGAATTAAATATTTCTTGCCCTCATTCTGGAAAATATGGCCAAACGGTTGGCAGGGATACAGCGATTTTAGAAAAAATAGTAAAAAATATCAGTTCTCTCGGGAAACCAGTATTTGTGAAAGTTTCTCCAAATTTAAATGTGAAAGAAACAGTAAAAGCAGTGCTAAAAGGCGGAGCATCGGGTATAACTGCCATAAATACCAGAGGACCAGAATTGTATTTATATAATGGCTACCCCGTTCTTTCAAATAAAGTTGGGGGGATATCCGGAAAGGCAATTTTAGAATTAGGAATATCTACGGTGAAACAAATAAGAGAGTTAACTGATTTACCAATGATTGCCTGCGGCGGTATTTCAACTGCCAGAGAGGCGAGGGCTTATCAGGAAGTAG
>Ga0210016_1003099_pt1 | contig 14830 bp, 10 predicted proteins | sample CryGeyCG2014_300_FD_185454 | JGI IMG/M metagenome (GOLD analysis project Ga0210016, IMG submission 185454) | Groundwater microbial communities from aquifer - Crystal Geyser CG02_land_8/20/14_3.00 (SPAdes) (version 2) | ecosystem: Environmental > Aquatic > Deep subsurface > Groundwater | place... | reverse complement strand
AGTTCACGCACACCTCGGTTCCGGCCGTCAGTCCGCTCAAGACGCCGAAGGCGGCGTCCACCGCCGTTGGGGTGAGAACGTCCTCCAGCACAGCCTTCAGGCTGCCTGGGACGAGCATGCCGCTCGCGCTCGGGGTCGGCAAGAGGACGGCAGCCGTAGTGTAGGCCACACGGTAGTTCTCAGAGTAGTAGGTGAGTCCGTTGTCGTCTCGCCAGGCATACGAGACGCGAGAGTAGTCGCCTGTGTTGGCGCCGGGCGCGCTGACTGTCACGCTGGGAGAGGTCAGGATTGGAGCAGTGGCGCTGCCCAACACTTCCTGGTAGACCGTCACGCTTCCGGTCGCCAGCGGCGCGAAGTTCAGCAGGATCAGCCCGCCGGCGTTCACGGTCTGCTTCTCGCCCACGATGACCTTCGCGTCGTTCAGCGCATCCAGAACGTCCGCTTCGCTAATTGGGTCTACGTCGTCCGGCAGCGTGTCGGGATGGATGTCGTCGGTCGAGTACATCCGCAGCGCGCCGAGCATCGCCAGCCGCGGCTCATACTGGCTGAGGAGGCTCTCCGCCAGCTTCGAAGCCACCGTCCGGTTGTTGGTGGTCTCGGTGGTGCGCATGCCCGCGGGGAAGATCCGGACAATGGCGGTGATGCCCACTAAGAAGAGCCCCATCGCCACGAGGATCTCTACGAGGCCGATGGCTTGCTCGGAGCGAGTTGAGTAACGTTTCATGGCGCTCACCTGCCGGCTGCGGAGGGGCACCCGGTCAGCGTTGTGCCGCTCAGGGCTGGGTGACCCAATCGTACGGCGCCGCTTTGACGTCTGACTTGACGCTGCCGTCCTTGAGCAGAACGATGTCCAGGTCGTCGCCGGTCGGGTCGGAAAGCGCGGAGGCCCGGTGGTAGACGCAGTGGGTGACAATCGTGGTACCGGGGCAATTGCGGTTCGCGAGGCAGGGGTACTTCTCCCACGAGGGGATGCCGGACGGCCACGACAGCGGCGGCGACGGGGCGCCTATGCTGTGCTGGTAGTACGGTGAACCAGTATACGGGTTGAACTCGATGCCTTGCGCGTCGGTCGCAGCCGCTGGGACGCGGTACCCCCAGTAGTTCCAGATGACCTCTTCAGCCCCGAGGTACTCGGCCCACTCGTAGCTGCTCCGTTCCAGCAAGTCTCTCCCGCCGAGCTGCGTCGGTCTCTTCGCCGTCAACGCGCTCGGCGTCTCCTGGTCGGCAGGGCAACCCGCTTCATCCTTGTTGGTCAGGTATCCGCCGGCAGCAACCTCGAAGAGCGACGCGGCGTGGCGCTTCTTGTCGTTGCGGTACATGGTCTGGGCGATGCCGACCTGCTGCAGGTGCGCCGCGCACTTCACCTTGTCGGCCTTCTCCGCGACGCCGTTGTAGACGGGAACGATGATGGCGGCCAGCACGGCGATGATGCCGATCACAACCAGCATCTCCGTGAGGGTGAAGGCCGATTCACTACCACGTTGTCTTGTCACTGCAACCACCTCCGGGGGGGGCGGATTGTACCCGAAATCGGGGTCCAGAGGGCGCCAGCACCCTCGGGGTCTGGGGGCTGGCGCAGGCCGAGTCAGAGCCACTTAGGCGGAATGTCAGGAATGGCCCGCAAGGAGCCACCACAACACCGAGGGGTCGTAGATCCTCACAAGCGCCGGAGTAAGCCACTGACCGAAGAAGAGAACGGCGAGGGCTCCCCCAGCCAACATGGGGCCGAACGGCAGATAGTCCTTCCCGTGCTTCCGCCTCGCGATCAGCAGTATTATACCGACTGCCGAACCGGCGGTCACCGCGACCAGGAAGAAACTGAGCAGGTGGGCCGTCAGGCCCAAGTGTGCGCCGACAGCCGCCGCCAGCTTGACATCCCCGCCTCCCATGCTCTCCTTCCGGAACAGCCGAGTGCCGATCCAGCCCACAAGAAGAACCACCCCCCCGGCGAACAGCATCCCGGCAACCGACTGGGGCACGGCTGCCTGGAACTCGTGCCCCGGCCACGGCACCGGGACGCGCAGCATCTGCGTCTGGTGCCGCACCAGGAGGGCGAGATCGTAGCCGACGCCCGCAAGCGCAGCAACCAGAGTCAGCTCGTCCGGGATCAGCCAGCAGTCGAGGTCGGTGAACACGGCCGCGAGGAGCGCCGCCGTGAGCACCGCATAGGGGAGCAGTTGCCACGTGAACCCGTACCGCCACGCCAACCCGGCGAAGCACAGCCCCGTCAGCAACTCCACCCCGAAATACCGCCAGCTAAACCACTGACCGCAGTAGCGGCACCGGCTCCGCAACACCAACTGGCTGACCAGTGGAACCAAGTCGGTGAGGCGCAGGCGGGTATTGCACCAGGGGCAGTGAGACGCGGGGAACACCACCGACTCGTTCCGGGGGAGCCGGTAGATGCACACATTGAGGAAACTGCCGACGGACGCCCCCACCAAGAAAGCCCAGGAAGCGAAGGCGGGCACGACGAGGCTGGGGGAGAGCATGGGGATTTGCGATTTTGGGTTTGCGATTTTGGATTTGCGATTGGCCCGCACTTCGCCTGCTGATGGGTGTAGAGCGCCCTCAATCCAAAATCGCAAATCGAGAATCCAAAATCGGCTACGACTCACCGCTGAGCTGGTTGATCACGGCGATGAGCGGCAGGAACATGGCGATGACGATGAAGCCGACGATGAAGCCCAGGATGACGATCATGATAGGCTCGAGCGCCGCCGCGAGGCTCTCCAGGGTCGCCTCGACTTCCTGCTCGTAGAAGTCGGCGATCTTGCTGAGCATCTGGTCCAGGGCGCCGGTCTCCTCACCAATGGAGATCATCTGGACCACCATGGGCGGGAACAGCCCGCTCTTCTCCAACGGGTCGCCGATGCGCTCGCCCTCCCGGATGGCGGTGCGGGCGTTCAGGATGGCTTCCTGCAGGATCTCATTGCCGACGGCGCCGGCGACCGTTTCCATGGCCTGGAGAATCGGCACGCCGCTGGTGAGCAGGGTGGACAGCGTCCGGGCAAAGCGGGCGACGCTGATCTTGTGGTTCAGCTTCCCGAACACCGGGACGCGCAGCTTCACCCAGTCCCATTGTCGCTTGCCCATCTTCGTGTTTGTGTAGGCTTTGAACGCCAGCGAGAAGGCGATCACACCGGCCAACACCAGGTACCACCGCTTGAGGAGGAAGTCGCTCATGTGCTTGAGCATGATCGTCATGGCGGGCATCTTGTCTTCGCCGATGCCCAGTTCCTCGAACAGTTGCATGAACTTCGGCAGGATGAACGTCATCAGGAACAGCACAATGCCGGTAGCGACGAACAGAACCAGAACCGGGTAGGTCATGGCGGACTTGATCTTCCGCCGCAGGTTCATGTCGGCCTCAAGGAAGCCGGCGAGCCGCTCCAGGGTCTCGTCCAGCACACCGCCGACCTCGCCGGCGCGGATCAGACCCATGAACAGGTTGCTGAAGACCTTCGGGAACTTCATCAGCGATTTGGACAGCGTCGCGCCGCCCTCGACCTGCGTCTGGATCTCGCGGATGATCTCTTTCAGCTTGACATTGGTGCTCTGGTTCTCCAGCACGGCCAAGCAGCGAACCAGCGACACGCCAGCGTTGATCATGGTGGCGAACTGCCGGCAGAAGATGGTCAGGTCGCCCAGCTTGACCCGACCGAAGGAGATCAGCGGCTTCTTCGCCGGCGCCCCCTCTTTGGCGGCGGCGGCACCCCGGGCGCGCTTGACACCGGTCACCCAATAGCCCTGCTCACGGAGCCGCTTGACGAGAATCTTCTCGTTCTCGGCTTCGCTGGAGGATTTGACGATCTTGCCGGTCTGGTCTTTGGCGACGTAGGTGAAGGTCGGCATAGCACCTCACTCCTTGGCCCGCCACGGGCGGGCATGGTTGGCGGTCGGTTTTGCTTGCCGAGGGCGGCCTCGCCGCCCGTCTCGGCCGGGGAGCCTGCGTCCTTGACGGTCAGCCGACGCCGGGACTGGACATCAGCTTCTTCAGCTCTTCCTGCTGCACGGCGCGGATCATGGCTTCGTCGTACGTGATGAGCCCCTTCTTGTACAGCTCTGCCAGCGCCTGGTCCATCGTCTGCATACCCATCTCGCCGCTGGTCTGGATGATGGAGTTGATCTGATGCGCCTTGGCTTCCCGGACCAGGTTCCGGATGGCGGGCGAGGCGATCATGACCTCGATGGCAGCTACGCGGCCGGGGCTCCCGGCGCGCGGCAGCAACTGCTGCGACAGCACCGCCACCAGGTTGTTGGAGAGCTGCACGCGGATCTGCTCCTGCTGGCTGGAGGGGAACACGTCGATCATGCGGTCGATACTTTCCGCAGCAGTGTTGGTGTGCAACGTGGCGAGCACCAAGTGACCGGTCTCCGCCATGGTGATGGCGATGGCGATGGTGTCCAGGTCTCGCATTTCGCCGCAGAGGATGACGTCCGGGTCTTCTCGCAGGCAGGACCTGAGGGCGTTGGGGAAAGACAGCGTGTCCTGGCCCAGTTCCCGCTGGTTGATGATGCTCTTGCGGTGCGAGTGCAGGTACTCGATGGGGTCTTCCACCGTGATGATGTGCAAGCTGCGCTCGCAGTTCATCATGTGGATCATCGAAGCCAGGGTGGTGGACTTCCCGGAGCCCGTCGGGCCGGTGACCAGCACGAGCCCGCGGGGGCGCGTAGATAGCTCGACGACCACTTTGGGCAGCCCCAAGTCGCTGAGCGTCGGGATCCGCTGCGGAATCAGCCGGAAGGCCGAGGCGACTGTCCCGCGGTCTTTGTAGGCGTTGACGCGGAACCGAGCGAGGTTCTGCAGGGAGTAGGAGAAGTCCAACTCCATGTTGTTCTCAAAGCGCTGGATCTGTTCGTCGGTCAGGATGTCGTAGATCAGCCGCTGAGAGATCTGGGGACTCAAACGCTCGTAGTTGGTCGCCATGAGTGCGCCGTCCAGGCGCAGGGTCGGCGGCACGCCCACAGCCATGTGGAGGTCCGAGGCGTTCTTCTCCACGACGATCTGCAGGATTTCGTCGAGGTGGATGTCTTCCAGGGAGAGTACCTGCGGCTTCTTGGGCTGGGCCGCTTGCGCTTGAGGCTGCGGTCTCCCGAACTGCTGCGGCTGGGGCTGGGTAGCAGACTGCTGCATCCGTGTCCTCCTGGGGCGGGTAACGCTTGTGCGGTTCGCAGGTTTCGCTTGCGTCCAAATACAGAGAGCCCGCGGGCTCGCCCTCGGCGGGCACAACTCGGTGGCTGTGCAGCGGCGGCTGCTCAGTGGCCAGCGGTGAGAACGACGCGCATGATCTCCTCGAGGGTCGTGAGCCCATCGAGGATCTTCGCCAGCCCGTCTTCCTGCAAGGTCTTCATGCCGTTGGCGATGGCGGCTTGCTTGATCTCGGACACCGGGGCACGGCGCACGACGAGGTCGGCGATCTCCGCATTGATCTGCAGCAGCTCGTAGAGGCCGAGGCGTCCCCTGTAGCCGGTGTAGCGACAGTTATCGCAGCCCTTGCCCTTGAACAGTGTGCCTTCTCCGCTCTTCTTCGGGTCGTACCCGAGGATCGAGAGCGCTTCCGGCGTCTCCTGGTGAGGTTCCTTGCAGTTCTCGCACACCTTTCGCGCGAGCCGCTGCGCCATAACGCCGATCACCGAGGCGGAGATCAGGAAGGGCTCCACGCCCATGTCGACCAACCGGGTCACAGCCGAAGCGGCGTCGTTGGTGTGCAGCGTGCTCAGCACCAAGTGACCGGTCAGAGAAGCCTGGATGGCAATCTCGGCGGTCTCCAAGTCGCGGATCTCGCCGACCATGATGATGTCCGGGTCCTGGCGGACGAAGGAGCGGAGGGCGTTGCCGAAGGTGAGCCCCGCCTTGCGGTTCACCGCGACCTGGCTCAGGCCCGGAAGCTGGTACTCGACCGGGTCCTCGATGGTGATGATGTTCTTCTCCACCGAGTTGATGATGTTGAGCACGGAGTACTGCGTGGTCGTCTTCCCGCTCCCGGTGGGACCGGTGGAGAGCACCATGCCGTTCGGCTGCGCGCACAGGACTTCGAGCCCTTTCTGGTCCTCCGGATACAGCCCCAGCTTGTCCAGCCCGATGAGCACGCTGCTCTTGTCCAGGATGCGCATGACGGCCTTCTCGCCGTTGGTGGTCGGGATGGTGGACACCCGCATGTCGTAGTCTTTCTTCTTCAGGCGGATGTGGATACGACCGTCCTGCGGGATACGGCGCTCGGCGATGTTCATCTCCGACATGATCTTCACGCGGGAGAGCAGCGGCGCCTGCACGTACTGAGGCACCTTCATGACCTCGTGGAGCACGCCGTCAACGCGGTACCGGACCCGGGTGTTGCGGCGTTGGGGCTCGATGTGGATGTCGCTGGCGCCGTCGAGAATCGCCTGCTGGAAGATGGCGTTGACGATCTTGATGATGGGCGCCTCGTCCACCAGCTCTTTCACGTCGTCGATGTCGCCGCTGTCTCGCAGCCCGAGGGCGGTGCCTTCCGCTTCGTCGCCGGCGATGTCAACATCGCCTCCACCCATCGCCTTGAGGGCGTTGCCGATACTTGAGTCAAGGCTCTGGAAGTCGCCGCCGCCTCCCTTCCCGGCCAGCATCGGGTTCATGCCGCCCTTCGCGCCTCCGCCGCCGCCCGGAGTGACAGGAATGCGCGAAGTGATCTGCGCCGGTGCCGCCAGAACCGGGCGAACATCGTAGCCGGTCGCCATCCGGAGGTCGTCGATGGCGAACACGTTCTTCGGGTCCGCCATCGCGACAATGAGTCGCTTGCCGTCGAGCCGAAGGGGCAGCACTTGGTGCTTCTGCATCAGGTCTCCGGGCACCAGCGCCAGGACCTTGTCTTCGACCTTGACGGAGCTGAGGTCTACCGCAGGCACGCCCAGTTGCTTGCTATAGACGTCCAGGAACATGCGCTCCTCGATGAAGCCCAAGTCCACCAGCACTTGGCCCAATGGCTGCGTGGTCTGCTTCTGGACTTCTTCAGCCTCCTTGAGCTGCTCCTCCGTCACCATCCCCTTCTCCAGGAAGATCTCACCGATGGGCTTTTTGGCGATACTCATACTGACCCTTCCTCCTTCATCCGGGGCAGGGAACGTCCGACACGTCGCCCGACTTCGGGGACGGCGGAGCAACTTGGGCATACCGACGAATGCGCCGAGCGGTCTGCGGGTGGAATCTCAGTGCAGGGAGAGGATGGTTGCATTCGCAGACCTGCCGGATGTTGGCTGGTAATTATAGCACATGGCGTGGTGCAGGCAATGCGCCGCGACGGGCCTCCCTGCCGGCCGTTTAGGTCAACGACTCTGTCTCCACCGGGACGCGACGTAGGACTGCGCCGATGAGGCGTTCCAGGAACCGCATCACCTTGGTGGCGATGAAGTCCTTCCGCGTGATCGGGGTGACGAGGACGGTGAATAGCCCGAGTCGGTTGCCGCCCAGTACGTCCGTGAACAACTGGTCGCCTGCCACCGCCACCTGCTCGGCGCTGAGGTTCATCTCGGCCAGGGCCAAGCGGAAAGCGCGTTGGCTGGGCTTGACAGCCTTCGAGACGTACGGGATGCCCAGCGACTCACCGACAAACTGCACGCGGCTGTCGCCTGCGGAGTTCGAGATAATGCAGAGCTGCACTCCGTGCTCCCGGACCGTCTCCAACCAGGCCCGGGTCTCCGGAGTCAGCCGGGTGGTGTTCCACGGAACCAGGGTGTTGTCCAGGTCCAGGATCAGCCCGCGGATGCCTCGCTGGCTCAGCAGCTCCGGACTGAGCTGAGCGAGCGAGTCGACGCGCGCGCGAGGACGCACGTATCGAGCCACAAACTGGAGAATCGCGAAGCTGCTGTCGGCTGCCATAGTTCAGGACTGCGGAGGGGTCTGTTTTGCCGCCCGCCGGAGGGCGCCCTTCGCAGCCTCGTGCGCTGCGAGCGTCTGGCTGAAGACGTGGCTGTGGTCAGGACGCGCCACGAAATACAGGGCTGGGGTCTGGGCCGGCACGAGGACTGCTGCCAGTGCCGAGCCGCCGGGACTGGCGATGGGCCCGGGCGGCAGGCCGGCGTGCAGATAGGTGTTGTACGGCGATTGTACTTTGAGGTCGCGGTAGAGCAGTCGGGCCTTCCGGTGAGGCAAAGCGTACTGCACAGTCGCGCAAGATTCAAGCTTCATCCCCAACTGCAGGCGGTTCAGGAACACCCTCGCCATCAGCGGCTGCTCCCTGGGCAGCTTGGCCTCCCGCTCAACAATGGAGGCCAGCGTGACCACTTCGTGGAGCGTCAGTCGCTGCGCTTTGAGCCGCTTGGCGTCCCCAGCCAGGACCACCTCTTCGAAGCGTTTCAGGAACATCCCGAGCAGCTCGCCCTCCGACACTCCCAGGGGCACCTGATACGTTTCCGGGAAGAGGTGCCCTTCCAGACTGCCGGCGGGCGCCCACGCGGGTCGAGTTGCCAAGGGGTGAGTTCCCGTCGCCAGCGCTCGGAACGTCGCGGCGCGGCCGAACCCGCCCTGCTCAAGGCGCTCGGCGACCTCGGGAATAGTAAGCCCTTCTGGGAGAGTCAACTTGCGGACGTACACCTTGCCCGCGGCGAGCTCTCGGAGGATCGGCACCGCCCCGTCGGCGCGGGTGAACCGGTAGCCGCCGGCCTGCAGCCGGTGATCCAGCTCCAGCTGGCGAGCAGCCAGTTGGAACGCTCGCTCCTCCCGGATGAGGTTCTCGCGGCGCAACTGCCGAGCGATGCTGGCGACGCTGGACTTGGGCGGGATGAGGACATAGTGCGGCGTGCGGTCGCCGGGCACCGGCGGGGCGAGCGCAGACTTCACCTTGCGCTGCGCGACCAGCAGCGCCGCCGCCACAACCACCATGCCGACACCACCGATGAGGAGGACACGTCTCATGTCGCGTTTGAGTCCAAGTAGTGCTGCAGGATGAAGGCTGCCGCCACTTTGTCGACGCGGGTCTTTCGGCCCTGTCGAGACACGTCGCCCGAGAGCAGAGCGCGCCGCGCCTGCTGAGTCGTCAGCCGCTCATCCGCCTCGATTACCGGCACCGAGAGCGCCTCCTGGAGCTTCGCCGCAAAGGTCCGCACCCGCTCCGCCTGCTCGCTCGGCTTGCCGTCGGTCCGCAGGGGCAAGCCTACCACAACCGCCCGCACTTCCCGGTCGGCGACCAACTTGGCGAGCTGAGCGATGTCGGCAGCCTGGTTGGTGCGCTCGAGCGTACCGTGGGGCGAGGCGGCGATCTCCAGCGGATCGGTCAAGGCGAGGCCAATGCGGCGGTCGCCCACGTCGAGTCCTAACAATCGAGCCAACAGATCCTCCGGGAATGCGGAGTGCAGCGGCCAGAGCGCGCGCAGCGAATGGAGGGTCCCCTCAACCTGCAGGGCCCAGTGCCACCGGGGGCGGCTCCTGCGCTTCGAGCAGGACATACGCGAATGCAGCCCCGCACAGGAGAGAGAGCATAGCGACCGAGATGAGCCCGCTATCGTTGAGAACAAACGCGGCCGCCCCCGCCAGCGGGACGGACTGGAACGCTGCTCGGAGTGCCGGGAACCGTTCCCAGACCTCTGCCAAGAGGCCAACGGGTCTGTACACGAAGTACCCGAACAGCGCGAATCCAGTGAGCAGGACATACGACAGCGGAGTCAGGCTCATGAGCCAGAGGTTATGGTGCGCCTTCCGGATCCAGGTGGACCAGAGCGAGCCGACGCCGGAGTGCTGGAGGGTGGACCATACCCCAGCAAGATGCGTCCTGTCTCCAGGGCTCCGCCAGACGTCGGTGGCAATCACCAACAGCGCCACGCCGACCAGCGCCGCTCCCGCAAAGGCCAGTCGGCGCCAGAAAGAGAGCTTCGGGCGGGCCACGGTGAGCGAGGCAAACGTCAGCGTCGCCGCGCACGTCAGTGCCCCGCCGAAGTTGGCGCCATAGGCAGGCAGCCCGACAACCAGCACGGTCGTCGCGAAACACCCAGCGGCCAGCGCCTGCAGCGCCTTGTTCCGCTCCCAGCCCAGGCCCAGCGACAAACCGCCCCCGACGAGCAGTAGGACGCCGGCCAGCACCACGCCCACCTCCGCATTGCCGATCCCGTAGAAGCGGCCGTAGATCGCCCACTGACCCAGCAGCGAGTTGCACATCAGCGCGCCCGAGTTGGCGGCATCTGTCAACAGGGCCCAGGCGACCAACGCCGCCGCCACACACAGCGACCCCAGGTGCCGCCCCCCGGCGACGTAACTGAACGCGCCGATCAGGAGGGAGCCACCCACCAGCCCCGCCGCCAGTAGCAGCCGGTTGTCGGGCGCTACGGGCGAGAGCAACAGCACGGCGAGCGGAAACGAGATCGAGGCCAGCAGCAGCACGCGGGCACGGCCGACGAGGCGCTCGGCAACGCGGCGGCGGAAGAGCAGCACGACAGCCGCGAGCAGGACGGCGCCCAGCCCAAGCGCCACGCCGGCGGGAATGACGGCTGCGTAGCCGCCCATCTGCTTCGCGTTCTGCGCGTCGAGACGAGTGAGGGCGCGCCACGCCGACTGGCTAGGGGTCGCGAGCAGCCTGGCAGGATGGCCCGCCATCATGGCGGGGACCTTCCCGCCGAGGAGGGCGATGATCGTGGGTGCCAGGTCTTCGTTGGACAGGAGCCCCGGGCGGCGGGTCGAGCCGGAGGTGAGCAGACCGGCTTCGCGCCGGGGGCGCACCAAGATCCACGGCGTCAGTCTCAGCTTCGTTGGCTCGAGGTCGGCGGGCACTGTCGAGACGAGGAGAACCGCAGTCTTCCACGGGTTGATCCGGCCGAGCAACTGCGTCAGCGCCGCATCCATGCGCAGCACTGCCAGGCGCCGACCCAACGCCTGCCTCTCGACGGAGACCGACTTCGCCGAGCGCACGCCGGGACCACCGAGGTCGACAGCCACGACTTCGCAGGTGTTCAGCAGGCGCACGAATTCTGCGGCGACAGCCTGTTCCGTCTCTGGGCCAACGCGCGCCAGGGAGCGCTCTACCGTGCCATTCGGGACGAGTCCCAATCGACTCATCAGCAGTGCGGTGGCGTGCCGCCGAGGCTTGCCGCCAACATCCGAGTTCCCGTATGTGCCCGCATGGCACCCATGAGCTGCCAGCCAATCGCCAAGGGCCCCGACCTGCGCCAGCGTGTGGCCGCTGGCGCTCGTCTGGCGCGCTCCGGCAGCGCCGAGGTTCACGACAGAGCCGGCTGGCACCCGCCTCCCGGTCAGCCGCCGGAACTGCTCGCCCGCCTCAGTACCGTGCACCTTCCGTTGCGCGTCGAATGCCTGCGACAGGGCAGGCGTCGCGCTGGCCCGCCGGCCTGCGCCCAAGGTAAGGCAGGCGCTCTGCGGTGTCACCCGGCCGACCACCGTGGGGCTCATCAAGCCGACCGCTCCCTGCCCTTTGACGGCCAGCGCACCGACCCCGGGCAACTCCAGCGCCAGGCTTTGGGGGAAGGGCAGCCGCACGCTGTTCCGACCGCGGCTCGGGCCGGGCAGGAGGTCGGGGAGCGTGAGCCCTTCTGCCAGAAACACAACGACTTTCGCCCGATATGCCGCTGGCGCGCGCGCAGCCTCGGCGCCCGCACTGGGACCGAGAAGCGAAAGCAGCACCACAATCGGCAGGGCCGCCTGTCGTGTCAGGCACAGAGGTCGCCCGAGTCGCGCCCGACTGAGTTCCCTCCGCACAGTTTGGCTCACTCTATCTGTCCTTGGACCAGAGAGGCCACCTGCCCCAACGCCTCCGCCACCTTCGAGGCGTCCTTGCCGCCGGCCTGTGCGAAGTCCGGGCGCCCGCCGCCACCGCCGCCAGCGATTGCCGCCACTTGGCGGAGCAGGTTCCCCATGTGCGCGCCCTTCGCCAGGGCCCCCTTGCTGGCCTTGGCGGCGAACAACACCTTGCCGCCCGTCACCCCGCCGATCACTGCGACGCTGGGGTCTGCCGACCCTGCCAACTGCTCGGTAGCGGCACGCAGCGATTCCGCACGGACCTCGTCCATGCGGGTCACGAGGACCTGGATCCCGCCGACTTCCACTGCGTCGGCCGCCAGGGCTTGTCCCTGGTCTTGCGCGCTCCGCTTCACCAACGCCTGGACCTCCTGCTGAGCCGACTTGAGGTCCGCTTGCAGCTTGTCAATGACCTGTGGAACGCGTTCCGGCTGGGTGCCCAGTGCTCCGGCGACCTGCTTGAGGATCGCTTCGCGTTCGTTCAGGTGCGCGATGGCCGCCGGGCCGGTCAACGCCTCGATTCGGCGCAGGTTGGAGCCGACGCTGCTCTCGCGAAGCAGCTTGCAGACGCCAATGTCGCCCGTCTGCGCCACATGGGTGCCGCCGCACAGCTCCTTGCTGATGGTACCCATCTCCACCAGCCGGACCGTCTGTCCGTACTTCTCGCCGAAGAGCGCCATGGCGCCCGCGGCCTTGGCTTCGCTCAGAGTCGTCTCGCGCGCCGTCACCGGAAGCTGGGCGGCGATCTGTTCATTGACGCACTGCTCGACAGCGGCCAGTTCCTCCTGCGCAGTTGCCTTGAAGTGCGAGAAATCGAAGCGAAATCGGTCGGCGTCCACCGCCGAACCGGCCTGAGCCACGTGCTCTCCCACCACCGTCCGCAGAGCCGCTTGGAGCAAGTGGGTGGCCGAGTGGGCCCGCCGGATGGCGTTGCGGCGGGATTCGTCTACGCACGCCTGCACGGCTGTGCCCAGAGTCAGGCCGGCCGCGTTCTCCACCCAGTGGACAATGGCCTCGTGCGACTTCGTCGTGCTCAGGACAGCCACTTCGCCGCCGGCGTGGTTGAACACTCCGGTGTCACCCACCTGGCCGCCGCACTCGGCGTAGAACGGCGTCCGGTCCAACACTACGCCCGACCCGGACTCCGAGTCGTACACCGCCAGGACAGTGCCGTCGGCACGGCAGGTCTCGTAGCCGACAAACTCGCTTCTCTCGCGGGCGTGCACGTCTCCCGTCTGCCAGCCCTGGGCGAAGGAGCTGCCCGCCCGGGCGCGTTCGCGCTGGGCTTCGAGCTCCGCGGCGAACCCGTCGAGGTCGGCCGAGAAGTTGCGTTCCGCGGCGACCTCGGCAGTGAGTTCCGCGGGGAACCCGAACGTATCGTACAGCCGGAAGACCTGGGCACCCGGAATCCGCGTCTCCCCCTTCTTCTGCAACCCGGCCAGCACGTCTTCCAGCAGCGCCAGTCCCTGTTCGAGGGTCTCCTGGAACCGCTCCTCTTCGAGCTGCACGTACTGCTCCGTCGTCTGGCGGTTGGTCGCGAGTTCGGGGTAGGCGTCGCCCATCACGTCGATGACCGTGGGGATCAACTTGCTGAGGAAAGGCTCCTCGATTCCGAGCAACCGGCCGCGGAGGGCGGCTCGGCGGAGAAACCGCCGCTGCACGTAGCCGCGGCCTTCGTTGGACGGCCGGATGCCGTCGGTCATCATGAAGACGACCGCGCGGAGGTGGTCGGCGATGATGCGCATGGCGATGTCGGTCTCAGGCGCGCTGCCATAGCCGCCGAACGAAGCGCCGGTCTCCTTCGCCACCGCTTCGAGCCGCTGCAGCAGTGGCCAGAACACATCGCCCTCGAAGATCGTTTGCTTCCCCTGAAGCACCGCGGCGACACGCTCAAATCCCATCCCGGTGTCGATGCCGGGGCTGGGCAGCGCAATCAGTTCGCCGCCTTCCTGCTGGTCGAACTGCTGGAACACGAGGTTCCACAGCTCGCCGAACCGGTCACAGTCGCACCCCGGCCGGCAGTCGGGTTTACCGCAGCCGTACTCCGGGCCGCGGTCCAGGAAGATCTCCGAATCGGGTCCGCACGGCCCCGTCTTGCCCACCGGCCCCCACCAGTTGTCCTTCTTGCCGAACCGGAAGATCCGGTCGGGCGCGACGCCGATGCGGTTCTGCCACAGGTCGTGGGCTTCGTCGTCATCGAGGTACACCGAGAACCACAGCACCTCCCGCGGGAGCGCCAGCACCTCCGTCACGTACTCCCAAGCCCACTCGATGGCACCCTGCTTGAAGTAGTCACCGAACGAGAAGTTGCCCAGCATCTCGAAGAACGTGCAGTGCCGCGAAGTGTGCCCAACCTCCTCGATATCGTCGGCGCGGCACGCTTTCTGGCAGGTCGTCACTCGCCGGCACGGCGGCTCCTCCTGCCCCATGAAGTAGGGAACGAAGGGTTGCATCCCCGCCGACGTCAACAACGTCGTCGGGTCCTCCGGAACCAGCGAGCCGCTGGGGAGAATCAGGTGGCCTTTGGATTCGAAGAACTTCAGGAAGCTCTCGCGTAGTTCGGTACCAGTCATCTTGCTCCATGCACTCCGGGGGAACCACGCATTTTACTGCGGCCCGAGCGAGGGGACAACCCGGCTCCGGCGTTTCCCGCCCAAGCGCGTCCTCGGGATTGGCTACTCCGCGGAGCCTCACGAGCCTCAGGGTCGCCTTCTGCTCTCTGGGCAGACACCGGGGAGTGCCCCCTCGTGCGTGCACCGACGGCCGATTGCCCAAGGAGCACCCCCGGGGGCCGCCCTGCACCGGCGTGCCAGATCCTGACTGCCCGCGAAGTGGTGATGCCTCGCTCGGCGCAGGTCTGGGGTGCCCGCTGCGGGCCACCGCGCCGCCCGCCGGACCGCATGGTCTCCGGGTCTTCGGGAGACCTTCGGTCGCAGGGGTGTCGCGGTCGGGAGACCGCGACACGGCGAGCGGCACATCACCGCACCGCTCTTGCGTCCCGCCCCCGCTTAGGATAGACTCTTTCCCCAATCCCCCGTCAGCCGGGACCTCGGCGAGTGGTGGAAGTAGTTGTTTCGGCGACGGGGTAGAGGGTTTGCGATGCGGAACGTGCGTCAG
>Ga0210016_1003096_pt1 | contig 14835 bp, 18 predicted proteins | sample CryGeyCG2014_300_FD_185454 | JGI IMG/M metagenome (GOLD analysis project Ga0210016, IMG submission 185454) | Groundwater microbial communities from aquifer - Crystal Geyser CG02_land_8/20/14_3.00 (SPAdes) (version 2) | ecosystem: Environmental > Aquatic > Deep subsurface > Groundwater | place... | reverse complement strand
CATCCATGCTAATGAACAAATTTGGACAATCCAAATTGATTTTACATTGCCTGAATTTATTCATTAATATTCTTAATCGCTTCGCGATTAAGACAACGAAACTTAGTTTCGTAATTCAAAGTAATTATAATAAGCTTATTATAACATATTTTTTAATATTAATAAATAAAAAAAACTTGGCTTTTGTCAGCCAAGTTTTATATCATGAAAAAGACTTATTATTTATTATTTTATTTTTTTCTGTTTAAATCTACTTCCACCACTGTTTTTTTATCGCCATTTTCAGCCGGAAATTCAACATCAACTGATTGTTTTAATATATGATGGCCGACTACCACCCCTCTCTGGCCGTCAACATTTACTTTTGTGCTTATAGCCGGCAATTTCTTGGCTAAATCTTTATAACCGTTATTTTCATAGGACAAGCAACACATCAGCCGTCCGCATATGCCGGAAATACGCTCGCTACCGCGGTGGGCGCATTGCTGGATTTCCGCCATCTCGGAAGTAATTGACGTCAGATCAATTAAAAATTTCTGGCAACACAAGCGCCGGCCACAATGGCCGTAATCTCCGGATATTTTTGCCTCGTCCCTAACGCCTATTTGTTGCAGGCGAATAGTGCGGCTAAAATGCCTGACTAAATCTTTGACTAATTCCCTAAAATCAATGCGGTTATCAGCGATAAAAGCAAAAGTGATGCGCGACCCGTCAAAGGAAAAATGAACATCAACTAATTTTATGGGCAATTCTAATTTGACGGCTGTTTTTTTGCAATAATCCAAGGATTCATTTTTTTTCTCTTGGCTAGCTTGCTTTTCCAGATCCGCTTTCGTGGCTTTTCTTAAAACCGGCTTTATTTTTATTTCTTCTTTTTCTCCATTGGCCTCTTCGCTGCATTTATCTTTATAGGGGCAATCGCACTGAGCTTCATTAATTTTGATATTAGATTTATCTATAAAGCCGGCGACAGCGCCGATTTCTATTCCTAACTCTGTTTTTACAACCACTTTATCGCCCTTAGCTAAATCTAAATTATTTGGATCAAAATAATATATTTTGTCCCAAGGGCTGAATTGTATTTGCGCTAATTTCATACAACTTGTCTTAAATATCACATAATAATTAAAATATCTGCTATTGCCTATTATATACTTACCCCCACACCCAAATCTTTGGTGTGGGGGCTTGCCGTAAGGGTATACGCCTACGGTCAAGGTGTGAGGGTTTACAAACTATAGCGGATAAATTTTTCCACTTTTACACCGCCTAATACATCTTCTACTTTCTTTTTATCGTCTTTGACATATTCCTGCTTGACCAAGCAAACTTCTCCATAATATTTATTTATTCCCCCGACTAATATTTTCTTAATTATATTGTCCGGCTTGCCTTCTTTTTTAAGCTGTTGCCGGTAAATATCTTCTTCTTTGGCAATCTCTTCCGCTGGCACATCGTCCGGAATTATATATTTCGGGTTAGCGGCGGCAATATGCATGGCTATATTGTGGGCCAATTCGTTTTCACCGTTTTTATCCAGGGCCGCTAACACTCCGATTTTTCCGCCCCCATGGGCATAAGCGCCGATTGTGCCGGCTGACGCCAAAACAGCGTATCTTTTTATGCCTAATTTCTCTCCGATAACTGCGCTTAAATTTTTTAAATTATCAGCCACGCTATTGCCGTCCTCCATCGGCGCGGACAGCAAAACCTCAAGCGAATCTGTTTTTCGAGCCTCTGCGATATTTAATATTTTTTTAGAAAATTCCTGAAACTTTTCACTGCGCACAACAAAATCTGTTTCCGCATTAATCTCCACTATGTACCCTTCCTTGGCCTCATTATTAACATTAACTAAAATTATTCCTTCGCCCGCTTCTCTATCGTCTCTTTTGGCGGCCTTGTCAATTCCTTCTTTTCTTAATATTGAAATCGCTTTATCTATATCGTTATCCGCCTTAATTAAGGCATTTCGGCAGTCAGCCATTCCCGCTCCGCTCAAATCGCGCAACCTTTTTATATTATCCATGATTATTTCCATATTTTAAATATTTATTAATTTATTTTTGATTTTTCTTTCCTTCATTAATGGCCTCTTTAATGGCATTAAGCACCAGTTTAACAGTCTTGGTGGCATCGTCATTAGCTGGAATAATATAATCTATGCCATCGGGATTAACATTAGAATCGCAAATAGCAATAATCGGGATATTTAATTTTTTCGCTTCGGCTAAAGCGGTTTTTTCCGTTTTAATGTCCCAAATAAAAATTATATCCGGAATTTTTATCATATTGGCCAAGCCGCCTACTTTCATTTCTAATTTAAAAATTTCCCGGTCAAATTCCAGCCGCTCTTTCTTAGTGTATCTTCCCAGCTTACCCTGCCGTTTTTGTTCGGATAAATCTTTATATTTTTTTACCAAATTTTTTATAACTGAAAAATTAGTCAAACATCCTCCCAGCCATTTCTCGGCCACGTAAGGCACGGAAACATCCTGGCACATTTTTTTTAGAGTTTTTTTAACTTGGGGCTTGGTGCCGACGAATAAAATAATTTTGCCTTGGCTTATTGAAGTTTTGATATATTCCAAAGCTTTGGCCAGCATCATTTGCGATTTGGCCAGATCAATGATATGGATGCCGTTTCTTGAGGTAAAAATAAAAGGATCCATTTTCGGGTGCCATTTTGAGGTGCGATGCCCAAAGTGCATTCCGGCCTTAAGCATCTCTTCCAATGTAGGGATTCTAGTCATATTTTTTTCCTTTCTGCCTCTACCCTTGTTTACCCCGAATGTTCGGGGCAAGGAAAAATTTAAAGGGTATGGGAGATTATTTAATTAATTAATAATAAAAATTAGCCCCTAAATTGAAAGAGGCTAAATGCTCTTAAAATAAACTTTTTAAAGGGATTACCTTTCTTTTGCTTTCCTCTTCTATTCGCCTTAAATTATCTTCAATCATTCTTTTATTTACTTTACAATCCTTTATTCCTGAATAATGGATTTTCTCGCATTCTTGACATCCAGATTCCTTGTTAACTTCTGTATTATTATTTTCATTTTCAGTCATGATGCTTCCCTCCTTCTTTCTTTTGATATTTGTAATAAAAATGAACTTTTTGTTTGGACATTTTTTGTATTTTTGTTATTATTATATTATATTATTATAGAATATTGTCAAGGCATATTTATCTTCTTAAATTATCTTCTTGAAACACCTCGGATATCTTTTAACGGTTTTTTAGCTAAAATTTATTAAACACGGCTAATTTCGAATTTTCCCACATAGTTCTTTCAATTTTAAAAAAAAATATGTTAAGCTAATATTAAAAAATTCTTTTCGGCCCTATCGGGCATTTAATCGGGGCAAATTTATTTTTTTATTTTTTAAATATCAAACACATGAGTAAAAAAAGTTACATTGTTATCGCAGTTATTACAATAACAATAATCATGGGGGATGTGTATAATAATTCAAACAAGAAAAGCGCAATAAGTCTGCCTGTAGGGGAAAATCCACCAAAAAAAATACTACAACTGAAAAAGTTACTGGAAAAACCGGCAACTTTGAAAATTCACAACTTCTTGAGATTGCAAAACAATATGTATTAAAAAAACCAAAGATTTATTGGCTTAGTGAAAAAAAATTTGTATCCTGGGATGATTACAAAGTATTAGGGACTGATTTTCAAAAAGTTAGTCCAGAATGGATTGTTTCTCACAAAGCTTCAATTTAATATATCGAACCAAATAAATACAAACCACCGTATGATAATTTAAACGATAAATATATGATTAGCTGGTTTTTTATTCCGGGTTGTGAAGAAAATCCAAATAGATCAGATAGTCCGAATTGGTTCAACAAAGACGGTCTTAATTGTATGGGGGGATATTCATTGAATGTTATTCTAAATTCAGATGGCACAACCAACAGAATAGACATGGATGCGGTTAATTAGAGACAAAAAAAATTCTCCGATTAAATTTTCTTAGAATATGCTATAATATAAAAAATTTCAAATTTATTATTTATAGTAAGTCTTATGCAAAATCAAGAAGAGCAAAACACTCATCTCTCCTTATTCAAAGGCAAAAATATTCGTCGCACTATTTTTCAAAAAGAATGGTGGTTTTCGGTTGTGGATATCTGTGGCGTATTAACTGATAGCCCTGACGCTGGTGCTTATTGACGAAAGTTAAAACAAAGACTAATAGCCGAAGGAAGTGAGGTCGTGACATTTTGTCACGGACTGAAATTGGAGGCTAACGATGGTAAAAAATACGAAACCGACTGTGCTAACACCGAGGGCATGTTCCGTATTATCCAGTCAATCCCCTCGCCTAAAGCAGAGCCGCTTAAACGTTGGCTTGCTAAAGTCGGTTATGAGCGCGTGCAAGAGATAGAAAACCCGGAACTAGCGACCAAACGTACAAAACTGCTATACAAACTCAAAGAATATCCCAAAGATTGGATTGAAAAACGAATGCGCGAAATCGCAATTCGCGAAGAATTGACTGATGAATGGCAAAAGCGAGGAGCGGAAAATGAAAGGGATTATGAAATTTTGACTGCCGAAATTTCGCAAGCAACTTTCGGAATAAAACCGAATGAATATAAAAAAATAAAGGGATTAAAACGTGAGAATCTCCGTGACCACATGGATGACTTTGAGCTTATCTTGACTATGCTTGGCGAAAGAACGACAACTGAAATTCATCGCACAAAAGATTCAAAAGGATTGCCACGATTAAAAGATGACGCTCGCGTTGGCAGACAAATCGCTGGCACAGCCAGAAAACAGATTGAACGACGAATTGGAAGACCAGTCGTCTCTAACAATAATTTCCTTAAAAATAAGATAATTAAAAAATTAAAAAATTAAATTTGCCCCAATTAAATCTTTCGCCTTCGGCGAAAGCCGAAAAGAATTTTTTATTACATCATATAACAACGAGTATCCGGTTGCGGCTTCGCAGAAGCCTCCACGCAAATTCGCCTAATCGGCGAACTTCGGATACTCGTAACGTTATGTGAAATTTTATTTGCCCTTAAATTTTTTTTAGATAGCCCTTTTTTGAAATTTTTTTACAAAGAAAAAACCGTTGCTTCCAATATTTTTTGGATAGCAACGGTCTAGGAATTGTCGTCGGTTGGAATTATGCCTAATCCTCTTCTTCGGACATGATATCGGCAAGATCGACACCCTCCATTGGGTCAGGCTTGCATGCTTGACTGAGACATTCAACACATCTCAGTTCGCCAAAGGGACAATTTTTTTTCATTTCCTCCGTAACGGTAACTAAAACTATAGACTTTTTCATAAAAAGAACCTCCCTTGTTGGTTTGTTGGCCGTGTCGCCAATGTAAAAATTTTTCAAAAAATTATTTTTAAGATTAGCCAAATTTGACAAAAATCAAATAAAATTATTTTTGCTAATTTTAGATAAAAAAATTTAATTGGCGACAGTACCTTGTTGTTAAAATTGAATTAGGAAATCCAGCATCAAAGTAGTATAGCAGGAAACCGACAGTCTGTCAAGGCAACGCCAAAAAATTGAAAAAGGGCTTAAATTAAGGTATTTTAAGGGCAAATAAAACATTGCCTAACACAGAATAAACGGTTAAAAAATTTTGCGCAATTATATTTCAAGGAGTGCAAAATTTCCTCACCCAAATTGCGCTGACGAAATGGCAGGTTTGATGATATAATAGAGATAAGCGATAATTAACAAATTTAATCAATAATCCACGGCACAACTTCGCATGTGCCGATATGTTAGGTGAAATAAATTTTTTAAATTCTTCCACAAAGGAGGGCTGTATGTCAAGAAAGAAAAAAACAAAAAGAGTAAAAAGAGTAAAAAAACAAACAATTCCGAGGAAAGTATTAAGAAGAATTGAGACGAAGAAAAGTCTTGCTCTTTTGAAAGGAATACCACATCGAACTATGTATTTATAATATAGCTTCTTCTAAAAAATCTTTTTAACCTTCTTTATAGAAGGTTTTTTTATGTCTTTGTATTTTTATCAATATTAAAACTTTTTCCAATTAATAATTTTTTATTTTCCATTAAGCACTTTTAAATTTTTGATAAAAAGCGGTTTTCTCTTCAAAGAAAACGGCTTATTAATACATGGTCAATTATTGCAAACTAGCTGTCGCAAGCAACTCAAATGGAATAGATTCACAAGGGACTGTTGCTAGTGCAGGACTTCCATAAGCTGATGCTTCATACATATATGCAAAACAAATATCTGTTCTCGGATCCTTAATATAGAATATTTTTTAAATTACTTCGTTGGCCACACCCGGGGAACCTGGCTCCTGAGAACATCCGACATTGAGAGAATAAAGTAGTAAAATACTACATACTGCAAAGCGCTTCAAAGAGCTTTTCATAGAATACCTCCTTTTTTGGTTTTATTAGACGCCAAAATTAGCATTCAAAGTAATATAGCAAAAACGTCCAACCTGTCAAGAGTATTATGTTTTTGTCCTGCTCTTAAAGCCGAATTTTTCAATGGCGATGGTTATTAATAATCCGACCGGCCAGATAATTTTTAAAATATAATACTGCCAAGCCGAATGCCATTTTTTGAAATATTTAAGCTGACTGTCGCGGAAATATTTTTGCTTTTTTATTATCTCCACCTGCTTAAAGCTTTGGCCGACAAAATCAATACACTCGGCCACCGGCGCATACCAAACTTCCCCACCTTTTTTATAAACCTGCCGGCAATAATCAACTTCTTCAAACCAAAGAAAATACCTCTCGTCCAATAAGCCCGCTTTTTCAATCGCCTCGCGCCTAATCATAAAAAATCCTCCTCTGATAGAATCAATTTTTTGCGCTTGGGAATAATCAAAATCTTTTCTTAAATATTTATGCAAAATATTAGGAAATAGATGAGGCAGTTTTAATGCTATGGCCGCTTGGTCCCAAAAAGCCGGAAATTGCCGAACATGATTGATGATCTTCCCGCTTTCGTCCAGTAAGCGGCAGCCAGCCACGCTGGCTTGCTTATTCTCGCGCATCCAAGCAATCATATTTTTCAAAGTATCTTCTTCCACCATCATGTCAGGATTAAGCAGTAAAATAAAATCTCCATTGGCTATTTTTATGGCCTGATTATTGGATTTAGCAAAGCCAAAATTTTTTGGATTAGCTATCAGCTTCGCTTGCGGAAATTCCTTTTCAACCATATCCACAGTTTTATCAGAAGAATTATTATCCACTACAAAAACTTTAAATTTAAACTCACCTCGGCTGTTATATAAAGCTTTTAAATTCTCTTTTAATTTTTCCTTGACATTCCAGGAAACGATTATTATTGATAAGTCCATGTTTTTATTTTCATTGCGAGCGACCCGCGGGAGCGAAGCAATCTCGGAAAAAGGTATAACTTCTGTTTTAATATTAAAGTTTTTTTCTGCTCACCGAGATTGTTTCGTCGTCCCGCCGCTCGCAAGCGACGGGACTCCTCGCAATGACAATTAGTATTTTATAATTCTCTTTCTTAATTTATATAATTTAACATACTGCCCCAATAAATATTGCTCAAAAATTAATACAAATAAAAACATTTTTAAAGCGTACCATATTATAGCCAGTTTATTTTTAAAATTCTGCGGTTTCCAATATTTAATAAAAATAATATGCTGGTTTAAAAAAGCCCAATTTTTCGCCTGCTTGCTTTTGTTTAACCTATTTAAAGCAATTTGCCAATTATTATTGCCTTTGGCGCTTATGGTCCGGTCATGATAAACAACCGCTTCGCTCACAAATTTTGATTTATAGCCGGATAAAAACAAACGGTAAGCCAAATCGCAATCCTCCTTATACATAAATATTAATTCATCAAAATATTCACTTTTTTCTCCCTCTCCTCGGCAAGGAGAGGGTTGGGGTGAGGTCTTAACTTTTTCCAAAGCGCTCAAGCGATACATAGCCGCCGCGCCGGACGGGCCTAAAATTTCTGCTTTATCAAACCGGCCATCATCTTTTTGCTCTTGCCCCAAATCTTCAAACCTTAATCCCGGTTGCAAAACAATTCCGCATGTATCAATAATTTTTGTTTTTCTATTATTGGGAAAACCCCATTTAAATATTTTGGGTGAGGCCGAACCCAGCGCGCCGTCTGCCTCCATGGCTTGAACCATTTTTTCAATTGCATCCGGCTCTAAAATCATATCGCTATTTAATGATAAATAATACTTTGCCCCGGCCGCCATCACTTGGCTTATTATTCTATTATGGGCTCGGGCAAAGCCCAAATTTTTTCCCGCTTGCTCAATTTTTATTTCCAAATAATTTTTTTTGATAAAATCAAAACTCTCATTATCTTTATCTTCCATATCCGAATTATCTACTGCTAATATCTTATAATCTTTATATGCCTGCTTCTTCAAGCTATCTAAAAAATACGGCAAGTACTTATAAATTTCCTTGCCATATATAATAAAACCGATTATTAATTTTACTTCTTTGCCATCCATAATTATTTATTAGTTATTTTAAATATTTTTGTCATTCCTAGCATAGCCGAGGAATCCCTTTTAATAGTGATAAATTTTTTAATTAATAAATATTGTTTAGTGTGATGGATAAGGGAATCCCTGCCTACCGGCAGGCAGGTCTCCACTCCCCCTTCGGCAAGCTCATGGTTCGGTCGAGATGACAAGAAAATTATGGAATAATATTAGACATGGTTATATCACCAACTTATCCTGCAATTTATTCTTTGCCAGTATCTGCGCTTCCAGCAAGCTGTCAAAGGTGCCGGCATCCAGCCATTCCCCTTTAACCATCGCCACTGCCAATTCTCCTTTCTTTAAATAAAAATTATGGAGATCGGTAATTTCCAGCTCTCCCCGAACGCTTGGTTTTACATTTTTGGCCGCGGCCACTACCCGATTGTCATAAATATAAAGCCCGGTGATGGCATAATCTGAAATCCATTTCTTCGGTTTTTCTTCAATTTGAACCGCTTTTTTGTCTTCATTGAATTTTACTACGCCAAAACGCTCCGGATCTTTGACTTTTTTAGCGAATACTTTTCCGCCCTTTTTAAAACTCTTAATGTCTTTGGAAAAATCATCTTCAAAAATATTATCCCCCAGTATCATGCAAACATTTTCCTCGTCAATAAAATTTTCGCCGATAATAAACGCTTCCGCCAACCCCTTGGGCTTATCTTGAATTTCATAAGTAAACTTAACTCCAAACTCATGGCCGCTTCCCAGCAAATTCAAATAATCACCGGCGCATTCCGACGCCACGATAATTAATATTTCCTTAATGTCGGCCTTAATTAAAGTATTTAAGGGATAATAAATCATCGGCTTGTTATAAACCGGCAATAACTGCTTGCTGGTTACTTTGGTGCAGGGGCGCAGCCGAGTGGCTGACCCGCCTGATAAAATTATTCCGCGCATATAATTTTTGAATTATGAATAATGAATAATGAATTTTTATATTTATTCGTTATTCATAATTTATTATTCATAAATAATAAATAATCTTTTAACGCATCCTGCCAATCGCGCATTGGTTCTATCTTAGTATTAAGTAGTACTGAATATTTCGGCCTCTTGGCTGGTCTGGAAAATTTATCACCAGATACTGGATTTACTTTAATATGCAAATCTGCCATTTTAAACAATACTTTAGCGGCCTCGTACCATGTGCATGAACCGCTGTTGGTTATATGGTAAATGCCATATCCTTTATCGCTATTAATTAATTTTTTTGTGGCTCGCGCTAAATCCGGAGTATAAGTAAAACAGCTTACTTCCGCATTAACTACATTTATACTTGCCTCGTTAGAATCTTTACCGGATAATTCTGAAACTTTTTTCAGAATGATGTCAAAGAAACTCGGCTTAGCCAGTTCGCTTTTACCCTTGGAACCGAATAATTTTGAAGTTCTGATAATATACCATTTCAAGCTCTTGTGGCTTAATTCAATTATGGCTCTTTCGCCTGCAAGTTTTGTTTCTCCATATTTGTTAATCGGGGAAGGCGCGTCATCTTCTCTATATCCTTTCTTTTTCTCGCCCTTAAATACATAATCCGTGGAATAATGAATTAATAGGCAGTTATTTTCTATAGCCGCCTCTGCTAAATATCCAAGCGCTTCGCCATTTAATTTTTTTGCCTTTGAAAATTCATCTTCATCAGCTTCACATTTATCCACGGCATTATAGGCGGCGGCATTAATTATCGCCTCCGGCTTGATATCGTTTATTTTTTTAATTACCAATTCCCTGTCGGTTATATCTATTTCATCCCTGTCCCAGCTAATTACATTATTTCCATTGGCAAAGACTTTTACCAATTGCTGACCTAAATTGCCTTTGGCTCCTAATATTAATATTTTCATATTTAATAACTTTATAACTTTTTATTTTTAACTTTTAATTTTCTCCACCAATTTGTATTATTTTTATACCAATCAATTGTCTTTTTCAGCCCGGCTGTAAAATCAACCTTTGGTTCCCAGCCTAATTCCTTTCTTGCCTTTGTATAATCTATGGCATAGCGCCAATCATGCCCTTTTCTGTCTTTAACATATTCTATCATTTCTTCTCCTTTATCCATTAATTTTAATATTTTTTTTGTAATATCTATATTTGCCAATTCATTGCCGCCCCCCAAACAATAGGTCTCGCCCAGACGGCCTTTTTTAATAATAGCGTCAACCCCGGCATTGTGATCGTCAACATATATCCAGTCGCGAATATTTTTACCATTACCGTAAACCGAAACTTTTTTTCCTTCTATTAAGTTAGTTATAAATAATGGGATCAGTTTTTCCGGATATTGATAGGGACCGTAATTATTAGAACAATTGGAAATTGTAATGGGCAGCTTGTGCGTATGGAAATAAGCGCGGACAAGGTGGTCAGCAGCGGCCTTAGAGGCGCTATAAGGGCTTCTGGGATTATAAGCTGTTTTTTCATTAAAAGGTAAATCATCAGACCCCAACGCGCCGAATACTTCATCAGTAGAAATATGGTGGAATCTAATATTTCCATTCCGCCGACTGGCGGATTTAGCCGCATCAAGAAGCACCCTAGTGCCTTCCACGTTGGTTTTTATAAAATCGGCTGAATTTTTAATTGAACGGTCTACGTGCGACTCAGCCGCAAAATGGACAATTAAATCTATGCCTTTTACTATCTTATTTACTAATTTATAATCGCCAATATCGCCTTTGACAAATTTATAATTAGGGTTGCCTGCTATATCTCTTAAATTTTCCAAATTGCCGGCATAAGTTAAAACATCCAGATTGACAATTTTGTCCTCTGGATATTTATTCAGCCAATAATGGATAAAGTTGCTGCCGATAAAACCGCAACCTCCGGTTATAAGTAACTTCATAAATAAAAAATTAATTATTTGCGTGTAATATAAATATTATATTTTACTTTTCCCGTGTACGGAATCCCGCTTGGCGGTGATTATTTTTTTTGCCGTTTCTTCCGCTTCGCCGTCTCTGTATTTCCCCTGCGGCCAAAGATGGAGCCCGTCGCCTTTCTTTCTCGGTATTACATGAAAATGGATGTGGAGCACTATTTGGCCGGCAATGGGATTATTATTGGCCGTTACGTTGTAGCCAGCCACATCTAGACCGACTATTATCGCTTGACCTACTTTCTTTACCGCCATGATTACTCGGCATAATTCTTTGTCGGAAATTATTTCTAAATTTTCATAATGTTTTTTAGGAATTACCAAAGTATGACCGTAATTTACCGGCGCTATATCTAAAAATGCCAAAGTATATTCATCTTCATAAACTTTATAACTGGGAATTTCTCCGGATACAATTTTACAAAATATGCAGGACATAAAATAAATTTTTAATTTTTTTCTTGTCATCCCGGCAGGAGTTTATCAGACTATCCGAAAACTATTTTTTTTGTCATTCCCGACTTGATCGGGGATCCAGAAAGGTTTAATATTAGACAAATTATGGATTACCTGCCTGCCGTCAGGCTGGCCGCTTTCGCTCGCCTCGCTGAAGCTATAGCGAAGCGGGCGGGAATGACAGTAAAGTGCAGTTTTTGAATAGTCTGAAGTCTGAATCCAGCAGGGAAACGTGAGTATACTTTATTATCGTTTACAATTTCCGATATTTCTGCGGTTTTTCCCTGGATTCCGGGTCAAGCCCGGAATGACAATTTATTAAACTATTTTATAAGGCGAATTTCTATCCGTTTCCCATCTAATTTCATCAACATCTTCTTTTTTGTCTTTGCCTCGATATAATTCATCTGGAAAATTAACGCACCAGCCGTCTATTTTTGAAACGCATTTATAGCCGTGCACCACGCCCGGAGGCACTATTACCATGGTCGGATTGTCCTCTCCGGCTTCAATTTTTAAATATTCGCCTTTAGCCGCGCTACCCTTCCTCTTGTCCCATAAATGAAGCTCAAAATTTCCCGGTCCAGCAAAAACAAAGCAGTCGCTTTGCTTTTTATGCTCATGCGGTCCCCTAACCACTCCCGGCTTGGTAACGCTGATATAGGCCATCACCGGCTTAAAGTTAACTTCATCGCTTCTGTAAATCTCCGCCAACGAACCCCGCTTATCTTTATATCTTTCCAGTCTTTTTACCACTACTCCTTTAATCATAAAATATAAATTATAAATTCTCTTCTATTTTCCGCAAGCATTCTTCAGCCTCGCCTTCTTTATAACCGCCCTGAGGCCATCTTTCTAAACCATCGCCTTCTTTTCTGGGCACGACATGAAAATGAACATGGGCAATATGCTGATTAGCGGCGCTTTTATTGTCCAGAAAAAAACTATAGCCCTTTACGCCCAAACCAGCCATAATGGCTTTGCCGATTTTTTTGGCGGCCAGCGACATAGCGCATAGTTCATTATCAGACAAGACTTCCACGTCGGCCACATGCTTCTTGGGAACGACAATAGTATGCCCAGGGCTCATGGGCAAAATGTCTAAAAAAGCCATGACGCTATCGTCTTCGTAAACTTTATAGCTGGAAATTTTTTCCGCTATCACATCGCAAAAAATGCAATCTTCCATAAAATTAAATTTTAAAAATCAAATTTCAAATATTAAATCCATATTTTAAACTAAAAACTATTTATAAATAAAATAAAAAGCTTTTATGTTTTAATTTTGAATTTTGAGTTTTTATATTTTAGTTTATTAATTATTAATTTTTATCTTTATATCATTGATAGTTAATACTAATATACCAATAATAAGCCAAAAAATCAACACCCAGTTGATATTAATGTAAGCCAGCACCATCCCCGGTCGTAAAATTTCCATAATGACAAAACACCCTAAAGCACCGGTGAGCGAATAAAACAACTCTTTAAATATTAAATATAAATTTTTCATTTTATTTTAATTTTAATTATTATTATAATTACCTTTGTCATCCTGAACTTGATCCAGGATCCAGGAGTAGTCGCGACTTACTTATTAATTTTAGTAATAATATTTAGATGCGCCTAACCCTGGATTGCGGGTCAAGCCCGCAATGACAGGTGAAAATAATTAATCAAAATATTTTTTTTATTTTTTCAAATAATGTTTTTCCTTCCAGATTAATCCTAATTTCGCCAATTTCAATATAATCATTAATATCGTCATCGGCTTTTAAGCCGGGAATAGAAATTATAAAACTGTATTTATTGTCTTCTTGATACATTCCGATTAAATCAAATTCGGCCGTGGCGCTGTGCCAAACATCGGAACCGACGGTTATAACTTTTTTGGGAAAAATATAACTGGCGATTATGTAATTGACGCCGCTGTCATCAATATTAAAATTATTATCAACTTTTTTAAGCTGGGGATTTATCAAACCGGCTTGGCTAAAACTAAAAACTCCGTCCCCTGATAAAATTATATCATCTTGGCTTAATTTGATTTCATTCACGCCATCAAGATTATTAATACTGAATTGTTTGTAAGTTTCACTAACTCCCAATTCTTGGCTGCCGATTTTAAAAACTTGTAAGCTGGCCGGATTGGCTGTCTGGGCGTTTATTGTTTGGCTGTCCGTAAAAAGGGAAATATTTTTATTGCCGCTGTCCGCAAGCCAAATTTTATTGATAAAAGCCATTTTATTTCGACCAGTAGCAATGCTTTTGGTGATGATATCGTCATTCGCCCTTAATTCTATTTTATAAGCACCTTCCGGCAGATTGGCTAAATTAAATTTTAATTCCCTATTTTTGCCAACCTCCCCCACATCAGATACTATGCCGTCATCAGGCAAATTATAATTATCAATCAGTGTATTATTATAATATATATTTAAATTTATAGGATCAGCATCTTTATTCTTGTTTAAATCTGAAAAAATAAAATTAAAATCCAAATCCTCATCTTTGAGATAAGTATAAAATTGATACGGCCCCCGCAGGGAATAACCAATAATTTGTTTTTCCTCTGCCGATTTATAATTCGCTAGTAAATATTCTGCTTTAAAATCATAATTATAGACGGCAATCTCGCTTAAATTTTTTTCTTTATCTAAAAATTCATTAATTGAATTATACTTTTTTCCCCTTTGCAGTAATACTGTTCCGTTTCCCGCTGTCATATCCCAGCTTTGGCTCAACTTGTTTATGATATTATTTTCCAGCGGCTGTAAATAATAGCGCCAGATTGTTTTATCAGCCAAAACTCCAGCTTCAATTATAGGTAAGACGCTTTCATTTTTATAAATCATGGTTAGCCTGGCTTTATCAAATTTTCTTGGCACGCGCAGATTAAAATAAACCGGATCGCCGATAATTTTCTGTTGCCCATTTTGCATCTCCCCTACCCGTTCCA
>Ga0210016_1003093_pt1 | contig 14847 bp, 29 predicted proteins | sample CryGeyCG2014_300_FD_185454 | JGI IMG/M metagenome (GOLD analysis project Ga0210016, IMG submission 185454) | Groundwater microbial communities from aquifer - Crystal Geyser CG02_land_8/20/14_3.00 (SPAdes) (version 2) | ecosystem: Environmental > Aquatic > Deep subsurface > Groundwater | place... | reverse complement strand
CTTTTACTTTTTGTCTCAAATCTGTTACGTTTTTCATGGCGTCCTCCTTTGTGTATGGGTTTTGTTTGGCAACATTTCCATATCACATTTAGAGGACGCTTTTCCTATTTCCTAAGATAAAGCTCTCCGCGCAACTCAACGATCAAGTCCTTTAAATTCTCAAATTTTGCTATTGCGCTCATATTGTGGTTGGGGGTCAGGTCTTTAAATTTAGCGTTTTGCGGGGGTGGGCGTCTCAGTGGTCGGGGTGTAAATGAGGACACCTTGTGAATTGCTCCGCAATTCCCTAAGATGTCCCCATTTACCATACTTCAAAACCGTATCCCCGATAAGAACATTCGGGGATGACATCCTTTAATTTATCCACTTGGATGACATCCTTTAATTTACCCACTTGGAATGAGAACCAAATTTGCTGATCATTTAAAACCAAGTGCATAAAAGTGCTGAGGACTGAGTGCTGAGTAAAGGCAAGTGCTGATTTTCTGTACTCAGTCCTCAGCACTCAGCACTATGTCGTTTCGGGGGTCAGGTCTTGCTTTTTAGCGTTTTTCATCTCCCCGATGACGGGCTTTGCGGTCTGGCGATTTCTTTCTCGATCGCTGCGAGCTTTAATTGCATCCCCTCAAACTGTTGTTTGAGTTCCCAAAACTTGGTCTCGATAACTTTACGATTCTTCATATCTCCGTCCAATTGATCCTCGATGCGCTTCAGGCCATAAGTAATCGTATGATATTCGTCCTCGAGTCGATCGAACCGTTTATAGACGGAGTCAAAATGCCCGAGCACATCGATGAATCTTTCTCCTTGATCCGACTGCACTTTCTTAATCTCGGAAAATTCAGGCGCCAACATCTTTTCGTAGAAGTCGATGAGGGCTTCGGAAATCTCTTCTTTCATGGTGTTCACCTTTTGTTGGGGGTCAGGTCTTGCTTTTTAGCGTTTTTGCCGTGGGTGGAGACGCGGAGCCATACTGCTATAATGCTTTCTTGTTAAGCTTGCTGCATGGTTTTTGGCTACCATTATTTTGCTTTTCCGGACAAGTATGAGTTGTCAACCCCTCTAAGGATAAGCTCTCTCAGAAGCTCTGGTCTGGGCTATGCTTTGTCGCCAAAGCAGTTGCACTTGCTCCCCTGTCTCCAAATATTCACCCTGATTCATTCATCTTGAAAATCCACCGCCGTCTCAAAAGAGGCCAATCGGAGTTTTCTGTTCAGTTCCCGGAAGGCCAATCTGGCCTGTTCGAGATTTTTGACGGCCTCTGCGTAAGATATTTCATTCTCCTCAACAATATCGCGACCTTCCTTGTAAATCACTTTCTGGCAAGATGAAGATGCCACCTGATTATGAAATTCACCAATCTGTTCATTCAAGGCCTTGCGCGCCTCCAATGCCTCGCTGAGATTAACCGCTTCTCCGTTAAAATCAATGCAATGATCGAAGTTTGCCCGCTGGATGGCGCTATTGAGTTTCCGCCGCTTGAGTTCTATCTTTCTGAGATCCTTGCGGGCGGAAGCCAAATCAAAGTCGGCGCTGGCACGAAATTTCCCATCATCCTGGCTGAAGGAGAACCGGCTTTTGTTCTGCTTTGATTCCGGCAGACAGTCTTTTAATGTCTTAATCCTGGCGTCGTACTCTGAACGCAGTTCCAGCGCCTCGTATAAATACAGCGTCTTCTTTTTGTCTTCCATCTTATGCGCTCCTTTCGGATATGCTGTTTATCTCAGGAAAGTATGAACCGAGTTCATCCAGCTCTTCCTGCAATTGTCCTGCAAACCGCGTAATGTCAGGGCCTTCTACGGTAAAATACAACCCCGGGCCATATCCTCCATAAAAGCGATCTACCTGATTAGGATGGTCAATCCACACATTTAAAGCCTGATGTTACCACCAGACCTCCAAGGACTTGCTACCCGGTGGATGGCCTTCCTTCCGGGGCGGGATTCCCTCCCGCTGGATTACGCGACCTTGCCCGGCCGCACTCAAGACCTGACCCCATTCAGTTGTGCATCAAAATGACATGCGAGTGCATCTTTAATATTAGTTTTCAGGGTTTCAAAGGTATCACCTTGAACAAAAATGGATTGCCCGAGCGCCTTTGCATTATATCCGCATTCAGGATCTTCCTCTACCAGAAAAATCAATTCACTGGTTGTCATTAGTTACCTCCTCCGCTTTTTGTTTTGGGGGTCATTTTGGGGGTCAGCATTTTGGGGGTCTTGAAATTTAGCGTTTCTACAGTTTTTAGTTTTTAGTTTGGAGCATCTATTTTTTCGCTATTTCACGCAATCGCCTTCAGTCCCTTTTCCCCGATTACCGTTAGCAGCCGCAAGGCCGGGCCGCCAGGTTTTTTGACACCCCGTTCCCAATCCGAAACGAGGTTTTTCGAGACATTCAGATAGCGCGCAAAGACCGGCTGGGATATGCGCTCGCGCAGGCGTATGATCTTGATTTCCTCGGGGCTGAGGACGCGCACCGTGGTCAGACAAGCCTCATCGAACTCGCGCATCGTCTGCTTGTCGATCGCACCGACCTCGTGCAGCGCCTCCATGGTTTCATGTATCGCGGCGAACGCCTCAGTTCGATACCTTTTCGTCATTGCTTTCGACCTCCTCAATCTGGCCGTTTGTGATCAGGATGTTCAATTGGGCTTCGGAAAGCCCCAAGACATGCTTGGCCATCTTCTTGAACTGCTCTTCCTCGTCCTTGCGATTGTTGTCTCGCTCGCTTTTCAAAAATCCGTACACGAAAAACGCCCGGTGTCCTTCGCGGAGCAAAATGATCGTTCGATAGCCTTTCGACTTTCCTTGCCCAGGTCGGGAAATGCGCTGTTTGACCACGCCCCCACCCAGGTCGGCATCCACCTGCCCACTCTCGGCCCGCATAACCGCCTCGCGAAGTGTGTCATCGGAGATCTTCTGAGCACGTGCAAAACGAACAAACCAAGCGTTTTTGAAGATTCTCACCAGACGCTCCTAAAGGTATCACACATTGTGTTACTTTTCAAGTAGAATTTGGGGGTCAGGTCTTGCTTTTTAGCGTTTTGCGGGGGAGGTCATTTTTCTTGCATTGGGGTCTGAGCTCTATCCCCGGAACTTATGAGCCATTTCCAGATGGGAATTACTTTTATTCTGTTCTCTATGACGGTTTCGTCATCCCATGTTACGATCGTACCCGTGGGGAGTGAAAGATCATCCATCGCGCTTTTCAATCCCTGGAGCTCTCTCTCAAAAGTCTTTTTATCCGACATCTCCCAGCATACCTGAATCAGTTGCGTCTCACCTGAGATTCTGTGCCGTGTAAGGAAATCAACTTCACGCCCGTCTTTTGTATTGACATATTCTGCGTCATGGCCCCCGCGACGCAGGTGCATAAATACCATGGTTTCCAGTAATTGTCCGTAATTATATGAATTACGAAAGGACATGGCGTTCAAAAGTCCGGTGTCAATGGTGTAGATTTTAGCCGGATTGATCAGCCTTGATTTTTCAGAACGGCTGTGAATGGGAACTTTGTAAAACAAAAAAGCATCCGTCAAATGATCAAGATATTCATACAGGCTGTTCTTGGTACATTTGATCGACATGCTTTTCATGGTGTTGAAGAATTTGTTAACACTGAATTGTCCGCCGGAAGAATTCATAATGTGGCGAACAAGATGCTTAAGCACAAGAACATTGCTGACCTTATGGCGCTCGACGATGTCTTTTAGCAGCACCGAATCAATATAACCCTGCAATATTTCGGTACGAAGATCGCGATCCGTTTTCTGTACTTCCGGGAAGCCTCCGACTTCGAGATAATCTCTTACAGCCTTGCGCAATAGAGAGGCCGTGTTCGCGCCAAACGTTTTTGGTCTGTCGGAAAAAAGCCCATGAAATTTCAAATATTCCTCAAAACTAAACGGGAATATTTCTATCGTGAGAGATCGCCCCCGTAAACTGGTCGCTATTTCCGACCCAAGTAACTTTGATGATGAGCCGGTTATGAAAATTTGAAGATTTTCCGTATCGAGCAAGCGCCTTATGAACATTTCCCATTGATCGATTCGCTGTATCTCATCAAAGAAAAAATAACATCGGGCATTGCGATGTTCTGGATATTTCCCGAAATAGACATCAAGGATTTCCTGAAAATTGTGAACGTTAAATTCGAGCAGCCGATCATCTTCAAAGTTAAGATAGAGTATCTCCTCTTTCTTTATTCCCGAGGCAATCAGTTCCTTTATTTTCTGGTAACAAAACCATGTCTTACCCGCTCGCCTCATACCAATGACGACATCCGCCTTCCCCGTTACCTCAGAAAATTCCTTATTCCGGGTGACCAGTTCAGGCAAGTTCCGTTCATGGAAATCATCAATAAGTTGCGAAATCATATTCTTCATAGCTGATATATTATCTCTTTTTTAGAGATAATGCAATTGATTTCTGTCTCTTTTATTAAGATATTTTTGGGGGTCAGGTCGGGGACAGATTTAAAATTTGTCCCCTTGCGTTTTTGCGGGAACCACTCCGAGCGCCCATGCCGAGAGCACCGATGGCGGCAGATCACCGGCAAGCATGATCAATCCCCCCTTGCCGACAAACGCTTCAAAGAGGGAAAATACCTCGAAGGCTGTCTGCCGCCTGTTTCGCAAAAGCCAGATGTTATCGATAAACAAGGCGTCCAGCCGCATCATGGATGCACGGAAGGCGCAATAGGTTCCCTGCTTGATCGCATCCGTCATTTGCTGAATAAAATCCAGTGTGCAACAATGCAGCAGATCAAAACCTTTTTGCACGGAAAAGTAATGGGCCACGGCTTGCATCAGCCGCGTCTTGCCCGAACCGGAAGGCCCGTAAAGAAGGATGATCCCCGAAGCAGGGAAGTTTTCCGAGGCTGGATCGCATTCGTACAGGAGAGGCGCGTGGTTCGTCTTATTCTCGAAACGAACAGCAGGCGAACCCCCCATGGGAAAAACGCTGAATTTCAAGACCTGACCCCAATAACTTGCTCAAATCATCTGAAAGCTTCGCTCTACCTTGAAAAGGACAGGCGGCTTCTCGATATCCGTCCGTTCCTCCGTTTCGATCCGGGGCAAATCGGTCTCAAGAAATTCTATCTCGGCGCCATCCGGGATTTTATCAAGCAGATGAGGATCGGCGACAGCGGCACGGAGAAAATCAAAGGTCAATCCGATATTCTTTTTAACGATTTCATCTTTTCTCATTTTCTTAACCCTCTGATATACCTTTCTTTATCGTCAATCTGATCCAGCGGGAGTGAGCCGAAAGTAAGAAAGATCTGAGATCGAACGTTCCAATCCAAACCAATGGAATCATGGAATCCTTTTTTCTTTTCCCTGCCATCCATCATCCCGCCAGTCGATCCTGCCAGAAAATCATCCGTCAGCACAGACCGAAGGTCTTCCCGCCTCCTCAAAAACAGATCCCGACACCAAAACCCTTTCCTCCTGATGCCGATGCCAACCCAAGAAGCGCCGTGGGCGCCCCACTCTTAAATCGACTCTAACTTTGTAATGGCATGATTTTCTCCTGTTTTTGGGGGTCAGGTCTTTAAATTTAGGTTCCACACCTCATATAGAAATGGCTGCCGCCCGCCTCCGGAGATGAAAAGCCGATTATCTTCAGCTTTCGGATAAAATCCCTTCGCTTGCAAGGTTTCCAGCTATGCATGGGCCGCGGCATTCGCTCCCGGAAAGGCGGGCATACGCGCATTCAGGTTAATCCTGCCCATAACCGGCAATTTGTCCCCGTACCGAATCTTGACAATGAGCCAGCCCTCAAGGCTGGATTTCAGCTCCTGCTCGCACTGGTAAAGCGTAGTTCCAAACGCGATCACCCCGGGGCATTCGGGAATCCTTCCGGAAAACGATCCGTCTTCAAGTTTGTCATAAACCGCCTTGATCATGGCCTTTTCGATATATTCTACAAGCATGATATCCCCTCTCTTTTTTGGGGGTCTTGAAATTTAGCGTTTCGACAGGATAATGGGTGAAGGAATGAGTTGTTGGCTTTCACAGCCTGGATGGCCAAAGCAAGTTTGGCCGGGTCGATGTTGTAGGTTTTGTGATCGATGTCCACAAAGATCGGCGTGGCGCCGAGGAGACTGATGACCTCCGCCGTGGCGATGAACGTAAAAGGCGTGGTGAAGATCGCATCGCCCGGGCCGACTCCGTAGGCCATGAGCGCCATGAGGAGAGCGTCCGTCCCGGAGGCGCAGCCTACGGCGTGTTTTGCGCCGCCATAGGCCGCCAGTTTCGCTTCCAGTTCCTTGACTTCCGGGCCCATGATGTAATTCCCGTGCGCCAGAACTTTCTGAATATTCGCATCCAGTTGTTCTTTGATTCTTCGCTGTTGGGTTTTCAGATCGATGAAATCCATTGGTTATTCCCCCTGCTCCTTTACCTTATAGATCGTCCGATGGACCTCCGTGTCTTTTCGATGGACGGAAAGATCCGCCGCAACGCTATCGATCTTGTGTTCAAGGCAATCCATACGTTTATCCAGTCGCGTTTCCACGCGATCTATCTTTTCTGAAAGCATCTGGAAGCCCTCTCCGACAAACGCAAACTGTTTCTGAAAATCCTCCCTTTGGACAGTCAGTTGATGTTGAAATTCTTCCTTGATTTCATCTTTGAATTTTCGTAAGTCTTCCTTGATTTCATCTTTGAATTGTTGAAATTCTTCCTTGATTTCATCTTTGAATTGTTGAAATTCTTCCTTGATTTCATCTTTGAATTTTCGTGAGTCTTCCTTGATTTCACTACTGAACTGAAAGAAAAGCTGCTCAAGGCGACTGAAATCTTCGCTATTCATATTCTCACCTCTTCCCCTTCCCTCATTTTTCTACTTTTACCTGGTCTTTTATGCGTTTGACATGCCCCCGGCCTAATCCCTTCACCTCGCATCCGAGTTCAAAGTACCGCTTGATCTTTTCATCGTTGAGGATGCCGAAGCAATCGATGACGGCCACGGGGCGGCCGGTCATTTGGATGACTTCATCGGGATCGAGGGTCATGTAGGCCTCGTGACGAACGGCGAGGACGACGGCATCCACGCCCTTGAGGGTGGCGGTCAGATCATTTTCTACCTTGCTGTCCTTCAGCTTCTCCTGATTCCGGAAGAAGCGGGACCAGGAATGGCCGGGGGCAGGATAGGATTCCTGCTTCTCCAGTTCCCACAAGTGTTTCACATAGGGGTCGTGGATGACGATTTCCGCGCCCATTTCCGTGAGCTTTCTCACCACGATCTCCGAGCCGCTGTAGCGGGTGTCCCCCACGTCCTCCCGGTAGGAGGCGCCGATCTTCCCCATGTTCCGGAGGGCGTCCCGGACGAGCTCCGCCACGTGGAGGGAGCGAGTGTCGTTGATATCGATCGCGAGCGGCGTGATCTTGAAGATGTCGTCCTCGAAGCCCATCAGGGTCTGGTAGGACCAGACGCCCAGGCCGCCGTCTCTGGGGAGGCAGTAGCCGCCGATTCCCGGGCCGGGAAAGAAAAAAAGTTGATACCGCTGCAGACCCGCCAGAAGTCGCGGATGGAGGCGACATACTCCCGGCCGGGCATGACGCGCTCGTAGGAGTGGGCGAGAAGGGGCTCGGTGGCGATACCGCGCTGCTCGAAGGCTTTCTTGAGGATCGGGTAGACCACACATACTCGGTGGTATCCAGATATCCAATCCTGTGCGCTATATCAATCTGTGTTTCCAGTTCCGCCAGTGAGCCTTTGGCCATGTACAGGAAACGTACGGCATCTTTATTCGAGCGTTATGCCTCGGTACAAGAGTAAATTGTCTCATGGGTCGGGGGTCTTGCATTTTAGCGTTTTTGCCTCTACCCGAAAAACCGCTTGTAGTCATCGTGATCGCCTACCCAAAACCACGTAACCGTATCTCCATCGAGTACGCCCAAAGATCGGACACCTAACGTTATTCTGACTGACCAGATTCCTTCCTCGTGGTTAATACATTTGAACCGCAGAGAAGGATGAAATGAGTCTGCAGCCCAGAGCCGGTAGGCCTTTCTTGCACGCTTCCGCGTATCCGGGTCGAGCTTTCGGTAAGTCTCCCAGAACGAGGGCAGCGCATTTGATTTCATAGGTCTTCAACATTCATGGGCGCTGCTTTGCCTCTCGCAATTTCTTCCCGCGCCTGCCGGGCGGCGGCAATGAGTGCATTCCGGGAATTCCCAAATGATTCATTCCACTTGAGTTCGTCTCTGATATCCTCAATATATTGCTGCATATGCTCCAGGGCGCGCTCCTGAACGGGTTCCGGAAGAGATTCAATCATTTTCATCATCGTAATGCCTGCACTTGTTGGCATAGGGTTATCCTCCTTTCCGTTAAAAAGTTTTGGGGGTCAGGTCTTGCACTTTAGCGTTTTTGCGGGGGCTGGGAAGATGGAGACGCGGAGCCATACTGCTAAATGCAGCGTCTTCTTTTTGTCTTCCATCTTATTCGGTCCTTTCGGATATCGGATCGCGTCGATCCGTGATTATATCCATCTCTTCGTCCCAGAATTTTTTGTCTTCCTCATAGAACATCTCTTTGAGTTTGTCGTAGTCCGACTCCACCATTTTACATCGTATCCGGCTCTGGCAGAAATTGAACACCGGCATATGAACAAAGATATGAAAAAGCTGGCTCAAATCGCCATACCACTGCCTCCAGGTTGTCCAGGGAAGACCGCCATTCAGTTCTATATCATCGGAATCTCTAAGTTTAAGCTTTATGTTCGGCAATGGCGGGACCGGCGTCAAATCGCAGCACCACTCGCTCGCCCTCTCCAGCGCAAATGCCCACCAGGGGCCGGTCCGCAAATCAATAACCGCGGTCCTGTACAAACTGTTTATGCCGTAGCTCCAAGTCTTCATATTTCGGGAGTCTTTATTTTTAGCGTTTTTGCGGGGGCGGAATCAGTTCCTGCGTTTTGATCCAGTTCGTTATCAGGTTGATAAAAAGATCAAAATCGCCCAGGCGCTTTCGGTAGATGCCGAATACGACCTCATCGTCGGTCTTTTCATAACGATGGACGAGCATGTTCCTGAAGGAAGCCATATTCTGGAATGTCGTCAGATGCTCTTTCGGGATGACACCGTTCTCGTGGAGGATCTGGAAAAGATCCCGATACCCCTCCGGCTCCCGCCAACGGTGAAACGATACGAAATGATTACCCATGTCAATGACCTTTTCGATGCACAAGTGGAGATAGCGTTCGACAAAGGCACGCGCCCGGAGGTCTTCCTCATATTTCTTCCAGGTGATATCCTCCGCATTGCGCAGCGCAGTCAGATATCCCCGCAATTGGGACAGCTTGCGTGAAAGGAGTTCCTTGTCTACCATATGATTATCCGAAATTGAGGGACACGATTCGGCTGCGGGAATGGGGGTACACGATCCCTAATTCCGGAGAATCGGGTCATGAGAGCTTTGAATTTTGTCATTTCGAGGAGCATACGCGACGAGAAATCTTTACGATTTTCTCCCTTCGGTCGAAATGACAATATTGGCAGTTATTCAAAGGTCTCGTCATGTCCCCCAATTTCCCGGAAAAAGCGCCGCGTATCCAAGTACTCGGCCCGCGCCAGAACCTCCTGCCGGACTCGTTCGGCAGGGTCGTTTTCGCTGACGAGACGGCCGTATTTCAGGATCTGATGCTGAAGAAGCGGCGCCGCTTGCCCGAAAACGACCAGATCAACATCCCGCCCGAGCCGGGTGGACAGATCCGCCTCCAGCCGGAGTTTTTCGCGGTGGTCGATCGCCTTTTTCGCGATGATCGCCAGATCGATATCGCTCCCCCGCCGATCCCTTCCCGTTGCCGTTGACCCAAACATATAAACGGCCGCGATCTTCTTTCTTCTCCGGAATAGGGGGGAAAATATGGGGGTCAGGTCTTGCATTTTAGCGTTTTTGCGGGGGGGCATGGGGTCACTCCGTCCTTGCCGCTTCGCTGTAGTGCTAATTGAACAATTTTCCTATATTCCTTCGGGGCCAGCCTGAAACCTTTTGACACCAGCTCGTCAAGAGCAGCCCGGAATGAGCTGGCATCAACGCGATAGTAGCGTAATAATAATCCTACCGTACCGACGCCGGTTATCGCTGCCGATTCGGCGATTTTTCTACCACCCCCGTCATCAATCAATAGGAGATCGGCGTTAAGTTCCCTGGATAGGACTATCGCCTCAGCTTCCCCTTGATCAACGAGTGTCCTCAGAAAATCAACGGATGGAATGTTTTCAACATGAACCGTATTTATCCAGGAAGCTGTAAGTATTTCCCGGCTGCCGGCACGCCTCCTTTTGTCACCGGCAACCTCAGACAGGACGGCTTCGGGGATATGGATCTGTGTAAAAAGCTCCTGCAATGTCGAAAACCGTCCGATGCTTGCCAATGCTATCAGCGGAGTCGAATTTGACACGACAACCGGATTCATGTAAGGAGCCTGTCCAGAGTTTCGACATCAATTTCCGCATCATCTGCAGTATAATTGACAGAAACCTCCCGTTCACCGAGCAGCCTGATCATCTCCCATTTATCTGAAAGGCCTGCCAGTTCGCGCGCCTTGCCCAGTGAAAGCTTCCCCTCGCGAAACAACTCTACCGCCAATGTTTTAAGGATGTAGCCGGGCAACTGCTTTCTGTTGACCGGCAGAGTCGTCAGTATTGATACCGGCATTTCGATATTCAATGTTGTTTGTCGCATAGATGCCTCCATAGTATTTTTGGGGGTCAGGTTGGGGGACAGATTTGAAATCTGTCCCCCTTTAGCGTTTTGTGGGGGGGGGCACATCGTTTTTCAACAGGCAACCTGCCTCAGTTCTACTTGAGCCAAGCGTGAATGAGTCTTGGGATAAATACTCTTGATACTGATGTAGGCGACCTTTTCGCCTTCCGCCTCGATTTCTTTCCCCAATGATAAATTGTAATCCCTCAATTCAGCATCAAATTCAGGCACTAAAATAATTTCCGAATCAGGCGGTATCCGGTCCGAAAATTCCGGATGATCAAAGAGATAACGACTGAATTCCGCGCTCAGTTCAATATTGAGCTCCACAAGGTTCCGATTCTCATTCATCTTCCGAATCCTCCACAAATGCACGCTTGTAGAAAAGCCAATTCGATTTCAAATCACTTTCCGCAAATGACAGCGCATCATTGTAATCCTGCTGTAATCCTGGTTAAATAACGGCGTTTTTTTGACACGGCCCTTGATGTCCAGTAAATCACGATGGGCAAATCCATGCACCGTGTCATATCTTACGACAGGATGCCATTGGTTGCCAATCCTGGTTTCGTATTGAACCCTAAAGAAAACAATCCTTCCCTTCTTTTGAATATGAAGGTGACAATACCGATCTCCAGGCCCAATTCTGATAACATATTCGACGGCTTTTTCAGGCATGATCAAGGTTGGGGGTCTTTAAATTTAGCGTTTTTGCAGGGGGAAGAAGCTTTGCGGTTCTGAAGATTACTTTCGATAATGCTTTGTAACCGCAATAATTTCTACCGAGGCCCTTTTGGGGGTCTTTAAATTCCTTTACCCGGTAGACCGGAGGATGGGCCTCCGTATCCCGGCGGTGGGCGGCAAGATCGGCAGCCACGCCATCGAGCTTGGCAGACAGATCTCGAATCGCAACAGTATTGCCTCTCGTCTCCGCAGTTAAGTCATCGACTTTATGGTTCAAACCCTGGATCGCAATGGTGTTGCCGCTTGTCTCTGCGGCCACGGCGACGAGTTTATGTTCCTCATGGAATATTCTCTCCAGATATTCTCGATAACTCGATCTGGGGGCATCTTCAATTACCTGCTGCATCTTTTTCCTGTCGATAAACCCCAATCGTTAGTGATCACACATTGTTTCTTTGTCGATCATTTTGATGGTCTCATAGAGCGATGGCAAATCACTCCGGATGATATTCCAGACAATCTCCAAGTCAACCCCGAAATATTCATGTGTCAAAAGGTTGCGAAAATCCTTGATATCCTGCCAGGCAATATGCGGATAATTCTCTTTTACATTGTCCGCCAAGTTGCCAACCGCCTCACCGATGAGTTCAAACTCGCGGATGACGGCCGAGTAGCGCATACGGTCAAGCTTGAAATCATCAAGGGTGATGCCCCGTGTATAAGAAAATATGGCATCAATCGCCTCTTTTATGTCCCGAACGTAGAGAGAATCGGAACGCTTAGACATATACGATTTCCTTTTCAATGAATTTCCTGGCCTCTAACTTCAGCGCGCCCTCTATGCCCAGGTCAACCTTCCTGCCGAGTTCTTTTTCCAAGTGCCGCTTGAATGCGAGGAAGTTGTGGATGTTCTTTTTTTCAGGTTCCATTTCTATGGCAATATCTACATCGCTTGCTTCCGTTTGTTCTTTTCTGGCGAAGCTTCCGAACAGACCAATTCTGTGGACGCCGTATCTTTCATGAAAATCATCTTTATGGGTCTTAATAAAAGAAAGAACCTGTTCTTCTGTAAGTATTGGCATGCGTACACCTCGATCAAATGACCCTCTGTTCATCGGGGGTCAAAAAGGGGGGACAGCTCCAATCATTAGGGGACGCTACCCTTTTATTTCCTCTTCAGTCTTTCTCGGCCGCCCTTGTGGGCGGCACTCCAACTGACGTCCCACCATCATCCCCAACCGCTGAACAAACTCCGCATTACCGCAGGGCAATCCTTTATCTGCATTTTGCCTCAATATCTGGATGCCCTGCGGCTCATCCCCTTCGGCCAGCCAATCGGACCAGTCTTCAATCGCTGCAAATTGCTTACTCCAACTGGATTCGAGATTCAACAAACCATCTGACCTTTTGCCGCAATGCGCTGCAGCGCTTGACCAACAATAATCCTCGGCCCGGCGTTCCATCCCTGCTCGCACTGGATTACGTTCCACGTACCGCACCGCCGCCCATAAATAAGCTTCATCCAAGGGTGACGAAAAAAACCTTCCTTGCCAAAGATGCCCCTTCCAGCCATGCTTCCGGTTGATCCGCTGGGCGTAGCGCATGTGCAGGGGCTTTAGCATCTGCTGCAAACCATCGTCGGTTGCAGGGACGGCAATCAGGTGAATGTGATTGGTCATAATGCAATAAGCAAGGACTTCAACCTGACGTTTATCGCTGTACTCCCTGAGCCACGACAGATAAACTTCACGATCCTCATCTGTAAAAAAAATGTCTTCGCGCCGATTACCACGCTGGGTCACGTGATGTGGAAGGCCGGCAAATACTGTCCTATGTAACCTTGGCATGGCTGAAGAATAACCTATAAAAGGGTAGCGTCCCCTTTATTTATGTTCTCGCGTAGCCATTCATTGATTAGCACATCCTCGGTTGTTTTTAATTTTCGCGCCTGTTTCCGGATCTTTGCATATATGTTCAGATCTAAACCAACATATTTTTTCTTTATGAGATGAAATTTGATCTCCTTGGTTTCCTGAACATCATCAAACTCCGCAAAGTCATGATCATCCCAAAATGCAGATGCTTCATAAATGGACATATCCTGAATTATTTTACTTTTTCTCATATCTTTGCCTTTCTTTATTGTTCATGTCTCGTGCGGTAATGATCAACGCTTTATTAGTCAATTTCTTGATGAAAAATATCGACAAATAACGCCCTTGCTTCGTTTGCCCCAGAGCGTTGTACAAATGTTCGCCTTCGACTTTCCCCTTTTCTTTCTTGAATATCCTGCATCTACCGGTCAATACATCCTCGACTTCACTCGTCATTACATTGTGTTTCCACGCGAGTTTATCTACAATGCTGTCCAACCATACTATATCGTCTATCAAGGCCGCATCCCTATTTGGTCCAAATCAGGTTTCTATTTCTTGCCCGCTCGCCATATTCCGCAACTTGCTGCGTACAGATTTCGTACATCGAATCGCGGGGTGGCGCCGCGTAGAAGATTTTATACCACTGGGCCGTCATCTGCAAGCATTCGTTTATCGTGAGGACGCTGTGCCAGGAGAGTTCGGCATGGGCTTTGTCGCAGTTCAGTTTGAGAAGCTTCGCCTCGTGAAGGGCCTGCGGGTCGGAGAGGTCTTCCCAGGAACCATCGCCCCAGTATTTTATAAAGCGGTCGGCCATTGCGGCGACGGTCAGGTGGATGCCGTTTTCGGGGCCGAAGTTCCAGGCGCCGGAATATTTTTGTGGATCTTGCCATAGGGAGGCGCCGAGCAGTAGGTAACCGCCGAGGGGTTCCAGGACGTGCTGCCAGGGCCTAACCGCGCGGGGGCTGCGGATGCCGATGGGCTGATGTCCGCTCAGGGCGCGGATGCAATCGGGAACGAGGCGGTCCGCACCCCAGTCGCCGCCGCCGATGACGTTGCCCGCCCTGGCGGAGGCGGCGCCGATCGGCCTGCTCTGCGCGACGTTCTGAGAGAAAAACGATTTCAGATAAGCGCTGAAAACGAGTTCTGCGCACCCCTTGGACGCGCTGTAGGGATCATGGCCGCCCATCGGATCGTTTTCCCGGTAACCCCAGACCCATTCCCTGTTTTCATAGCATTTGTCGCTGGTGATGTTGACCAGGACCTTCACGCTGGAGGTTTTGCGGACGGCCTCAAACACGTTGACCGTGCCGCCAACGTTCGTGTCAAAGGTCAATTTCGGCTCTTCGTAGGAGAGGCGGACAAGGGGCTGGGCACCGAGGTGAAAGACAAATTCGGGTTGATATTTCTGGAAAGTTTCCATAATCTGGTCGAGATCGCGGATATCTCCATGAATATGCGTTATTCCCTCCCGGAGCCTCGTTGACGGCGACGGGGCGGCCGGTCATTTGGATGACCTCAGCGGGGTCGAGGGTCATGTAGGCCTCGTGGCGGACGGCGAGGACGAC
>Ga0210016_1003090_pt1 | contig 14854 bp, 9 predicted proteins | sample CryGeyCG2014_300_FD_185454 | JGI IMG/M metagenome (GOLD analysis project Ga0210016, IMG submission 185454) | Groundwater microbial communities from aquifer - Crystal Geyser CG02_land_8/20/14_3.00 (SPAdes) (version 2) | ecosystem: Environmental > Aquatic > Deep subsurface > Groundwater | place... | reverse complement strand
AATTCCAATTTCTTTTTCATCGGTTTGGCCCGGCCATAAATCAGCAGTGGGAACTGTCTCAATAATTTCTTTTGGCAATTTTAATCTTTTCGCCAGCTCAATTACCTCTGTTTTATATAAATCACCCATTGGCTCAATATCGACTCCGCCATCACCAAACTTTGTAAAATAGCCAATTTCAAGCTCAGATTTATTCACTGTCCCAATGACTAAAAGATTATATAGATTTGCAAAATAATATAAAACCGCCATCCTTAATCTCGGTTTCAAATTGCCTTTTGTAATATCATTTCCTTTAGGAAGAATCTTTAAAAGAGCCTCATAGATATCGCCAAGATAAATTCTCTTAATTTTTGTTTTTATTTTTTTCCCCAAAAGAGAAATATTATCTATTAAAGGAGAACTTCTAATGAAGGTCAGATTAAGAAAAATTGCCTTTTCACCCAATACTTCCTTTGCCAAAAAAGCAGTAACTGAAGAATCAATCCCGCCTGAAACGCCAACTATTCCTCCATTGGCTTTAGCTTCCCTTATTTTTTCTTTAATAAACTCAATGGTTCTTTTTTCTGGTAAAATATTTAAAAATTTAATTCTTTTTTCTCCTCTAATTTCTTTTAAATATTTAAAAACTTCTTCGGGCACCAAATCTTTCCATTTTTTATTGTCAGCAATTTTTTCTCTGATTTGAGTTGCCGAAAGTCTATTAAAAAATAGAGGATGGGGTTGAGTTTTGATTTTAATTTTTTTGAAACATCTCTTTGTCCAAGGATTTTGAGTAAAGACAGTAACTTCATTTTTTTTAAACTTCCTAATTTCGAAAATTTTTTTTGCCCAAATTTCATCAGCCAGAAAATCTGGTACTCCAAAAATTTTAAAATTTTTAATATTTTCTGAAAAAAGAGCTTTCTCAACCATCTCCTTTCTTTCAAAAAAAGAAAAGGGATTATCTTTTTGCCAAGATTCCTGCAAAGAACCAATAAAAATTAAAATCTCCTTTTCTCTTTTCAAAATCCACTTTATCGCCTCCAAGTGTCCTTTGTGAAAAGGTTGAAATCTCCCAACAAAAATTGCTGACATATTTCAATTAATAGATTCGGGGAAATAATATTTGGCTTTTTTTGGTTTTTATTTGTTGTAATATTTTTTCGGAAGTTTCAGGTAAAAATGGCTCCAATAACTTCGCTATTTCGCTGAGTACTAATAGTAAATTACTAATAACTTCTTTTTGATTTTCGCTTTCTTCCCAGGGCCTTTCTTTTTCGATATACCTGTCGCAAAAACTAATCAAATCCCAAATTGAAATCAGGGCCTCATTAAATTTAAATTCATCTAAATCTTCCCTATATTTTCCCCAAGTATTATTTATAATTGTTTTGAATTTGGGATTTGGGATTTGTTTAGAAATTAGAAATTGGAAATTAGAAATTTTAGCAAGGGTTATTACCCTCGCCACCAGATTCCCTAATCCGCTGGCTAAATCCGAGTTGTATCTCTGTTCAAATTTTTCATAAGTAAAATCTCCATCTTCAGTTGGCGGAATTTCCCGCAAAAGAAAATATCTCACCGCATCGGTTCCGTATTTTTTAACCAACTCAAAAGGATCAATAACATTTCCCAAACTCTTTGACATTTTCTGACCACCAACAGTAATAAATCCGTGAACAAATATCGTTTTTGGCAGTTCTAACTTAAGTGACAAAAGCATCGCGGGCCATAGTGAGCCGTGGAACCTAATAAAAATATCCTTGCCGATACAATGAACATCAGGAGGCCAAAACTTCTTAAATTTATCTCCATTAGTTGCATAATCCAAAGCGGAAAGATAGTTTCCCAAAGCCTCCAACCAGACGTAAACTGTTTGGGTATTATCTCCCGGAACTGGTATGCCCCATTCCAACTTTTCTCTCGACCTTGAACAACTGGTATCTTCCAACCCCTGAGTAATAAAATTTAAAAGCTCACTCTTCCGAGTCTCTGGAATAATTTTTATTTTCTCTGCTCTAATTATTTTTTTTAATTTATTTTGATATTTGGAAAGCCGGAAAAAATAATTTTCTTCTTCAATGACTTCAGGATTTTTTTCATGAATAGGGCACTTTCCATCAACTAAATCCTTTTCTTTAACAAAAGCCTCGCATCCAACACAATATAATCCTTTATACTTCTTTTTATAAATATCGCCATTTTCTTTCAGTTTTAACCAAACCTTTTCAACTGCCGACCAATGCCTTTTTTTATCACTTGTTCTTATAAAATCATCGTTTGATAAATTTAAAACTTCTTTCAATTCTTTAACCTTTTTTACAATTTCATCTACAAAGTTTTTTGGAGATTTACCGGCTTCTTCTGCTGCTTTGGCAACTTTTGCTCCGTTCTCGTCCGTACCAGTCAAAAAGAAAACATCCTCGCTCAAAAGACGATGATAACGTGCCAAAACATCCGCCTGAATCAATTCTAAAGCAAAACCAATATGTGGGCTAAGATTGGTATAAACTATACTAGTTGGGATATAGAATTTTTTCATAATTTTAAAAGGAGGTTTTACCTCCTTTTAATTTTAGCATAATCTCACTTAAATCGGAATTACCAAACTATGCTTTTTCTCGGACCGGTCGGGGGTGGTTTTTGGATGGAAGAGAGATCTTCTTTTTTCTTTTGTAAAAAATCCTTCGAGAATTCGTAAATTACGCCAGCTAAGGGGATAGCTAAGACCGCTCCCAAAATTCCCAGAAGTTTCCCTCCAATAGCTAAAGAAATCAAAACTAAAACTGGCGGAAGCCCAACAAATCTTCTGGTTAGAATGGGAGTTAAAATATTTCCTTCAATTTGCTGAATTAAGGTAAAGATAATTAGAAGCAGAACAGCTTTCCACAATGAGTCTAAAGCAATGAAAATGAAGGCGATTGCCCCTGTTACGATTGGGCCCAAAATTGGAATAAAGTTCAATACTCCGGCCAAAAGCGCCAAAGTAAAAGCGTATTTCGCCTTAAATACCCAAAGGGCAATAAAAAATACCAGGCCAACAAATAGACAAGTTAAAATTCTTGCCCCAAACCAACCAGAAACTTTAGTCTGAGATTTTTCCCAAAGAGATAAAATATAATCTTCGTATTTTTTAGGAACCAGAATTCCCAACACTCTTTCTACTCCTCTTTCTTCTAAAGATATAAAAATGGCGATTGTTAAAATAAAGAGGGTAGAACCAATTCCCCCGAAAATAATAGCCAAGGCGCTTAAAATATCAGTTGAGGCTCCTTTAAGCATTTCACCTAAAGCTATTGTAAAGCTTTCTAGGCTTTCGAAGGCTTCAATCCCCAACCCCTTTAAAGGAGGGGCAATTCTTTCGAAATATTGAGGGAAGAGTTGAGAAAACTGTTGAATTTCAGTAACAAACATCGGGCTAATATAGTAAATAAGCAGTCCCATAACCCCGAATATGGCGAGATAGACAAAAATTACTGATAATACTCGAGGTACTCTTAGCCGATTTAAAAAGTTAATAGCTGGATTAAATAAGACAGAAATGATTAAAGCAAAAATAATCCAAACCAAAATGTCTCTTACCAAGTAAATAATATAGAAACAGAGAAAAGCAAAGGCAATTTTTAGAATTGTTCCCCAAGATACATCTAATGTCTTTTCTCCATTCATACGAGTTTTTATTTATAAAAACGAAGTGTGGAAAAGAAGGTTTACCTTCTTTGACTATAGTTTTAATAATTGTTCAAATTTTGTTTTATCTTCAAACGGACCAATAAGGGCTAAATTTAATTTTTTTGGTTGAAAAATATCTTTAGCTACTTTTAGAATATCAGATTCTCTAACTTTATCAATCTTAGCAAAAATTTCTTCGGGAGTTAAGATCTTCTTTTCCAAAAGTTCTTGGCCAGCGTAAAAAGAAGCCTGGGCATCTGAAGATTCCAATTCTAAAACCGTTCTTCCTTTGACATTATCCTTGGCTTTTTTTAATTCAACTTGGGGAATTTTTTTTTGAGAAATTTTTTTATATTCTTTTAGAATAGTGGAAATGGCTTTCTCAACGTTTTTGTTGTCTATCCCGGCTAAGGTTACCAGATACCCTGTATCGGGATTATTTTCAACTGCCGTTCTAATATAATAAGCTATACCCAGTTTTGTTCTAATTTCTTCAAACAATCTCGAGCTCATCATCCCCCCAAGAATTACTCCTAAAAGCTCCAAAGTATATCTTTGAGGATGAAAAAGATTATAAGCCCTGACTCCGATGGCTAGGTGAGTTTGGTCAGTCGGTTTTTGAAAAATGAGAAGTCGAGGTTTATCTTGTTTTTCAACCCTTCGATTACTACTCAGGGTTGATGCTGAGTTTATCGAAGCATCAATTACTGGAAGCCTAGATTTTGGTTGTATTTTTTTAATCTTAGAGAAATATTTTTTTATTTTATTAATTATTTGAGATGAAGATATTTTCCCAGCTACGCAAATGATAGTACTTGAAGCCACGTACTGAGATTTCAAATAATTTAAAATCTGCTCTCTTTTGATTTTAGCTACGCTTTCTTTTGTTCCAGATACCTCCCAACCAGCTGGTTGATCACCATAAAGTAATTTCTTCCAGAGTTCTCCAATATATATCATGGGTGTATCTAAATACATATTTATTTCTTCAATTATCACCCCTCTTTCTTTTTCTATTTCTTTTTCTGGCAGTAAAGAATTTAAATAAATATCTGAAACCCAATCTAAAACCAGGTCTAAATGTGAGGAGGCGACTTTGGCAAAATAGCCGGTATATTCTTCCGAAGTGAAAGCATTATAGATGCCTCCAACTTTATCTAAAGGCTCAGCAATAGCAACCGTAGAAGGTCTTTTCTTTGTACCCTTAAAGTACATGTGTTCTAGGAAATGGGAAATACCATTTATATCTTTAGTTTCATATTTTGAGCCAGTGCCAACCAAGACCAAAACTGTCACTGCCTGAGTATTTTCCTGAGGAACGGTAATAATCCTCAAGCCATTTTCAAGAGTAGTTTTCTTAAACACTTAATTTTTCTTTTATAATTTTAATAAGCTCTTTAATTTTTACTCTTTCTTGTGTCATTGTGTCATCTTCTTTTTATTGTATAATAACTTAATAAATAAAGAAATGAAATTATCTAACATCCTTTATGACAATTGTAATTAATACTCTTAATCTTCTTAGAGAAGAATATTCTAAATTGCAGGTAAAAATCGCAGAAAAATTAAGAAAAAAATTGTTCTCTCGTTTTAATGCACGGTTACGAAGAAAAAATGGGTATTCTCTTAAAGCTAACTCTTTTAATCTCAAAAGGCTTTTATTTCTTGGTCAAAAAGTAAAAATTAATAAAAATGAAATTCTTTCTAATATTATAGATATAAAAACTAGGAATCGTGCCGCTTGGTGTAACTTCCCTTTAAAAATTCCGGTAAACGAAGAATTTGTAGAAGGCATTGGGTATTATATTGGCGATGGACGTTTAAAAACCAGTAGTGGTCTATCAACATCGAATACTGATATAGAAACTATAAAATTTTTTATTGGCTGGTTAAAGAAATATTTCAACGCCAAAACCGAAAATATCAGAATAAATATTTTTTTACCTCGCTCAGATTTTAATGTAAATTTAGAAAAACGCAAATGGTCAAGGTTATTACAGGTAAATATTAATTCGATAAAAAGGAAATATAAATTTAAGAAATATCATAAAACGGCAGCAGAAATTAATTATTCTAGAACAATAACCAAACTTGTTTTAGACAAATTGATACCAATAATTAAAGAAAAATGCCTCACTGATAAATCCTTTGCAACAGCTTACATCAAGGGAATAATGACAGCCGAGGGTTCCCCAAAATACAATGCAAAAAGCCATCAAAGAGCGATTCATTTAAAAATGAAAAATAAAATCGAGGTTAAATATGTGTTTAAACTTCTTCAATTTTTAGGTTTAACTCCGAGTTTCTTATTTTCGAAACAAGATAGCGAGTGGTTAGTAAGCATTAGTAGTTTTAACGAGCTTAAAGAATTAGACGCACTAAATGTCTTTGGATCGCATAGTGAAAAAAGGAGAAAACTCAAAAAAATCTTAAGCTGCTATCAACGTAAACAAGTAAAAAAAGGACAAGTGAAGAAATTTTATCTTACTAAATTATTTGAATTTGAAGAAAAATATAAAGAAGGTTGCACTGCAAATCAACTATCTAGGTATTTAAATAGGGAAAAGAGCAGAGTAGTTACAGTTTTAAGGAAGCTTCAAAAAAATGGATTAGTGAATGGGAAAAGAATAATGAAGGCTGGAAAACCATTCGAATTTACTCTAACCCGAATGGGAAAAGAATTTATTTCGAAGAAACCTTTATTAGCTTACCAGCTTTATTAAATTCTATCTCGTCCTTAAGTAATTTTTTAATCACCTCTAATAAATTTTTAATATCTACCCTAATTTGCTCCATACTATCTCTCCAACGAAGAGTAACATCGTTATTTTTTAAAGTCTCGAAATCAACTGTAACTCCATATAAAACTCCAACCTCATCCCCCCTGCGATATCTTCTACCAATTGAACCTAATTCATCGTATTGGCAAGTAAAATAGGGTTTCAGCAATTGGTAAACTTCTTTGGCTTTTTTAACGAGGTCTGGTTTGTTTCTAACCAGAGGCAAAATCGCAACTTTTATTGGAGCAATTTTTTTATTTAATTTAAGTAAAACCTCAATTTCCTTTACTGCTTTTGTTGTTTTAGTTCTTCCTCCTTTAATTTCTTGATAGGCATCACACAAAATGGCTAAAAATGACCTGTCTATTCCGCCTGAGGTTTCGATGATATAAGGGAAATATCTTTCCTTAACTTGCCCTGAGCCTGCCGAAGGATCGACATATCTCAAATCTTTGCCCGAATTTTTGGAATGGTTTGATAAATCGAAATCTCCCCGATTGTTGATTGCTTCCAATTCTCCCCAGCCAAATGGGAATTTATATTCAATGTCAACTGTCTCTTCGGCATAATGGGGCCTTTCTTCTTCCGGGACTTCTCTCAGTCTTAAATTATCTTTTTTAATTCCTAAATTCAGATACCAATTTAATCTTTCTTTTTTCCAGCAATCAAAATATTTTTCCGCCTCTTTTGGTCGGCAAAACCACTCCATTTCCATTTGTTCAAACTCCCTGGTTCTGAAGACGAAATTTTTTGTGGTAATTTCATTCCTAAAGCTTTTTCCAATTTGAGCCATCCCAAAGGGAATCTTCAACCTCATCGAATTTAAGGCATTTTCATAATTCATAAAAATTCCCTGACAAGTTTCTGCCCTGAGATAAGTTAGGGCTGCCTCATCCTCTACCGGGCCGATATGTGTTCTCATCATCAAATTGAATTTTCTCGGCTCAGTCAATTCGCCTCCACACTCTGGACAAACACCCGAGGTTAAATTACTTAACTCCGGGTGTTGAGTAATTTCGTCTAATTTAAATCTTTTGTGGCAAGATTTACACTCTACTAATTCATCAGCAAAACCAGCTGTTAAATGGCCTGAAGCCTGCCAGACTTTTGGCGACATTAAAATAGCGGCATCTAAACCCACTATATTTTCGTGGTTTCTTATCATCTCTTCCCACCACGCCTTTTTAATATTATTTTTCATCTCCACTCCCAGGGGCCCAAAATCATAACAGGAACCAAAACCGCCGTATATTTCTGATGACGGAAAAACAAATCCCCGCCGCTTACACAAAGATATAATTTTTTGCATTAAGTCCTCCATAATTTTATTGAACTCGAGCTAAATCTGGATTTATTGTTGAGTCGTCGGGTAAAGTAGTATTGACAGCCGGAGAGGTTGCTTCAATAATTTCTCTAGTCCACTGGTCTTGGCCAGTTATTTGGGCCTGACTAATAATTTCCGGGGTTTGCCCCCTTTGAGCTTCCGAAGGAGTAAGAACAATTTGAAAAGAAATATTGGGGGCCGGACTTATTACTCCTTGTCCAGTTCCTAAGTCCCCGATTTCCCAGACAATTTCTCTTGATTGCGAATCAAAGGCAAATTTTGAGGATTCCTCTTCGGGAAAAATTTTACCGGTTAATTGAACTTCTTTAGGTAAAACTGCTTTTACTTTTACATTTTTAATCTCATTGTAATAGTTCTTCGCCTGCCAGATTATAGTGTAAGTTGTAGTTTCTCCAGCTCTGGGAGGAAGGGGACCTTGGTTGCCAAAGATTTCGTCTTGGAAGTAACCTTTTTGGGAAACTATGAGTTTAGAATTAACCTTGGTGATAAACTCTTCTTTGGCCTGACTTAAAAATATCTTATTTTTTAAGGCGGGGTTCTTTAGAGTCCCAAGCTCTTCTTTTAAATTAATCCAAAATTCAACCTTAGCTTCTTCCATCGGCGGAAGATATTGGAGTCGAGGAATTCTTCGCCAATCAAAGATAATTGAATTGTCCCCTGGCTCAAAATTTCCCAGATCAGATTTTATTGTTTGGAAATCAAAAGCCTCGCCTTCTAACTTACTGACTAAAAACAAACTAGTCAGGTCATCTTCGCCGATATTTTTAAAGAAAATTTCGTAATGTAACCAATCCCCGGGAGAGGCAACATACTGGGGATTACCATTAATTTGCTGCCAAATATAGAGAGAGGGTCGAATCAATTCAATCCCTTTAATGGCTTCTTTTAATAAAACGAATTCTCCGTCCCACCAGCTGCCTAATTTTGCCCGAAAAATCTTTTCTTCTCCAACTTCTCCTGAGAGCTTGCCTGAAATCTCAATTCTTCCTCCTTCAGCTTTATTTAAGAGTCCAATTTCCCACTCATTTTTTTCTAAAGCCTTGGGGGTAGATTCAACAAACTCAAAATTAGGCGGATACTCCGCCACCACTCTTAAACTAGAAAGGGGGTAATTGACGTTCGAAAAATAATTTAATCTAAATCTAAATTCTTTTCCCGACTCAACCCGAGAAGGTAAATCAAACTCGAAAGTTAAAGGAACCGATTTTATTTGAGTAGTAAAGGTGGTAGCTGATTCATAACGGGCTTTTAAATTTTTTGGGCGATAACTGAGAGAGGCCTTAGCCACCCTTGTCTCCCCTTCTTTCCCTAGTAATCTGACTTTGAAATTAAAAGTTTTTTCTTCTCCCGGATAAATATCTTCCAAAGGCTTCTCTATTCTTAAAACGCCTCCTTCCACAATTGAATATTTTGGATACTCAAAAATCAGTTTAGGTTCCTCTAATCTAATATTGCCATTATTTTTATACTTCACAATATATTCAAAATCTTCGGATATCGCCACTTCTTCTTTGCCCAAAATCTCCAATTTTAAGATTTCTTTTGAGTAGATGTTCGATTTCCAATTCCAAAATCCAACAATACCGGAAATAGCAGCTAAGAGAATTAAGAGGGTGACAAATTTTCTTCGCATATTAATGAAAGATAATTTTCAGAAACAGAAGCTAATTCTTTTAAAAAATCTTTTTCAATTTTTAATTTAGAAAGAGTTAACCAGTTTTTTTCAAGGATAATTCTCAAAATCTTCACTGTCTCCGGTTTAACCTCTATACCTAATTTTATTTTTTTAAAACAACTTTGGCAAATGAGCCCTCCTTCTTTAGACGAAAAATAAAGTTTTTCGGGTGTTAATTTTTTTTGGCAAATGACGCAATTATAAAGTTCGGCTTTATAACCCAGAATGGAGAGGAGGTTCCACAAGAAATAATAGTATTGCAAATTGCAAATTGTAAATTGTAAATTGATATCATTTAACCTTCCGAATGTCTCAAAGAGTAGCTGCCAGATTTTTTCGTCGGCTTCTTGACCTTTTACCAAATTATCCAAAACTTCTGAAATTTTATAAGCTATAGCTAATCTTTTTAAAGATTTTCTTAAATTTCTAAACTTTTCAACCAAGATTGCGTCGGTTAAGGTTTTGTGAGTTTTTCCTTGGATAAATTCGATTTCTGATAAATAAAAAATTTCTGTACCCGACCTTAATTTTGAGGAAATCTTTCTTACTGCTTTTCCTAAAATCTCTAATTTCCCGAAATCTTTCGTATAAATTGTAAATAATTGGTCCGCTTCGCCCCGATCTTCTTTTGCCAAAATTAAGCCCTGAGTCCGATAATGAACAAACATTAAGATGTTTTATTTCCCTAAAAACTTTTTGACTGTCCGAATGTGTTTTTCTCTTTCAGTTGGAGAAAGGTTTTTAAACTTACCCCATTTCCCCTTTTCTAATTCTTTTAAGACTCTTTCGGGCTCTCCCCTTTCGATAAATTGTCCGTATTCTTTCGGAGGGAATAATTTTTCTGGCAACTTAATTCTTTCTTTCTCTGGTAATTTAGTGAGATGATACATTTCTGGCCTCTTGAACCATCTTCTCGTCTCCTCTCTTCTCAAATATTGCTTCCCTCCAAACGCCGAAGTATCTTTCTTCTCTTTTGGTGGGGCTGTTTTTTCGGTCCTTCTTCTCTCCAACCATTTTTCTAGCCAATCTCCAGTTTTTCTTTCGGAGTTCGCCATAAATTAAATTTTTTTAATTGCTAACCACAGAGCTTCCTGTCCGACCTTTGTTTCTTTTTCCACATCAAAAACTCTTTTCCCCTTTTTAACTAATTGGAAATCTTTAGCCAAAATTTCTCTTAAAATCAAATCTTTATTTTTGGCCAAAATTTTATTTAGCTCGGGAGTTCCAAAATACTGAACCGAAATTTTGTGCCTTGGTTTTAAGTTTGCTTTTTTTCTCATTTCCTGAATATTACGGATAATTTCTCTTAATATTCCCTCTTCTTTTAATTCTGAAGTAATTTTAGTATCCAATTTAAGAGTTTTACCAAAAGTAATCTGTTTTACATTTACCTCTTCCTTGATTAACTCTAACAACTCTTTCCATAATTCATAATGGGGCCCGCTTTTGCGGGAGGGTGGTGGGAGGGTTGTAGTCTTAATTTTTAATTCATTTAATGGTTGACGCACTTTTATTCCCGTCTTTGCTCTTTCGGCTAAAGCTGAACTAACAATCCCCCTCACTTTTTCCATTTTTTTCTCTAATTTTTTATCAATCAATCTTTTATTCGCCTTCGGCCAATCCCCCGAATGAACCGATTGTCCAACCTTCGAGGTTGAACATTGATATATCGCTTCACTTAAAAATGGAATAAATGGTGCTGTTAATTTACTAACGCCTAAAAGGACACAGTTTAAGGTTATTGAAGCTTCTTTTAATTCTTTTTCCGATTCCGGTTTTTGAAATCTTCTCCGTGATCTTCTAATATACCAGAGGGAAAGATCTTCAATGACAAAATTTTCAATTGCTCTGGCCGCTCCCGTCACGTCATATTTATCTAATTTTTGAGTAGTATCTTTAATAAGGTTATTAAGTCGCGAAATAACCCATTTATCTAATAAAACCGCTGATTTTCGCGGATTTTTACGCGGATTTACGCGGATTTTTTCTGCGTATGTGCTATAAAAGGTAAAGCAATTCCATAAAGTGATAATAAATCTTCTTAAACTCTCTTCGACATCTTTTTCTTTAAAAAGCTTAGCATCCCCGGGTTGGTTAACGGTGTAAAAATACCAACGAGTAGCATCTGAACCATATTTTTCTAAAATTAGCCAGGGATCAACCACATTTCCTTTGGATTTGGACATTTTCTCTCCTTTTTCATCCAAAACATGACCTAAAGAGATAACGTTTTTGTAGGCCGGACCTTTGTTAAGTAAAGTAGAAATAGCCAAAAGGGTATAAAACCAACCTCTTGTTTGGTCAACGGCTTCGGAAATATAATCTGCCGGAAATTGAGTTTTCTTATCAATTAAATCTCTATTTTCAAAGGGATAATGATGTTGAGCAAAGGGCATGCTGCCCGAATCAAACCAGCAATCGATAACTTCGGGTACTCTTTCCATTACTCCCCGACATTTTTGACAATAAAACTTCACTCCATCAACATAGGGTCGGTGGAAATCTATTTCCATCTTTTCATTATACGGCAGATCATTAAAATCGACCTCTCGAAATTGACCAGTTTTGATTCTACTCTCCTTTTCCCATTTTCTCCACTCTAAAATTTTTTCAATTGCCCAACCCTTTAAAATCCCTTCCAAAATAGTCAAAGGAAGTTCATGAGAGACAATTAAAATATTTTTGTTTTGATATTTTTTATTCAAATCTTTTAGAAAACTAGACATTCTTTTGCCAATCCCTAATAAACTTTCACCTCTTGGAGGTTTAGCTGAAACTATGTTTCCTTTTTTATTTAAATAATCCCAAACTAATCTTGGATTTTTTCCATTAAAGATACCGACATTATATTCCCTTAATCTTTTATCAAAAATAATTCTAGCTCCAGTTTCTTTAGAGAGAATCTCGGCCGTCTGTTTAGTTCTCAAGAGGTCAGAGCTAAAAATAATATCGATTTTTTTATTTTTTAGTTTTTTAGCTGATGTTTCAACTTCTTTCTCGCCTTCTTTAGTTAAGGGACAGAAAATTTTTTCCGGCCAACACATGGCCACATTTTTTGTTTGTCTTAAAGAGTCGCCGTGGCGAAAGATAAAATAATTATTATCTGAAAATTTCTCTGAAAGTAAATCTTTCAAAGAACCGATGACTTCTAAATTATTGCAGGTTTTACATTGCCAGATGGGTAAGGGTGTTCCCCAATACCTTTCTCTAGTAATCACCCAATCTTTAATTTCTCTCAGCCATTCTCCAAATCTTCCTTCTTTTAAATGGGCTGGAATCCAGTTAATTTTTTGATTATTTTTGATTAAATCCCTTTTTACTTTCTGCATATTGATAAACCAGCTCTGTTTAGCGTAATACAAAAGGGGGCTATGGCATCTCCAGCAAAAAGGATAATCGTGCTCATATAATTCTTCTTTAAAAAGTAAATTTCTATTTTTTAAGTCCTCAATAATTAAAGGGTCAGCCTCTTTGACATAAAGTCCGGCCCATTTTTTTACATCGAGAGTGAATTTCCCCTCTTCGTTGACAGGTAATAAAATTGGGAATTTATTTTTTTTGCCAGCTATCATATCTTCCTCTCCAAAAGCCGGGGCAATGTGAACTAAACCCGTTCCTTCTTCCAAAGAAACAAAATCGGCCGGAATAACTCTGTAAGCACTCTTTGAAATTTCTTCACTTATAGAATAAAGGGCTTGGTATCTTAAACCAACTAAATCTTTTCCTTTAAATTCTTTGACAATTTCGCCTTTTATTCCAACTGCTTCTTGTCTCTCTTTAGCTAAAACCAAATACTTATTATCAATTTTCACTTTTTGATAAACAAAATTTGGATTAACTGCTATCGCCACATTTCCAGGCAAGGTCCAGGGAGTGGTTGTCCAAACTAAAAGGGAGGTATTTTCAAACTCGGGATTTAAAATTTGAAATTTAATATAAATCGCCGGCTCCTTAATTCTTTCATATCCTAAGGCTACTTCATGGCTTGACAAGCTTGTCCCACATCTCGGGCAATAAGGGACCACTTTATAATCTTGGTATAATAACCCTTTTTGATAAATTTGTTTTAAAATATACCAAACTGTTTCGATATAATCAGCGGTATAAGTAATATAGGGATTTTCCAGGTCTAACCAAAAGGCGATTCTTTCAGTTAGCTTTTCCCAATCTTTTTTGTATTGCCAAACGGATTGACGACATTTTTTATTAAAACGGTTAATTCCATGTTTCTCAATATCTTTTTTATTTTTTAAGCCCAGTTTTTTCTCAATTTCCAATTCTACTGGCAAACCGTGGGTATCCCAACCAGCTTTCCTTAAAACTTTGAATCCTCGCATGGTTTTATAACGGCAAATAATGTCTTTATAAACCCGACTTAAAACATGGTGAATCCCTGGTTTGGCATTAGCTGTTGGCGGCCCTTCATAAAACACAAAATTGGGCGCTTTTTTGCGCTGCTCAATTGATTTCTCAAAAATCTTTTCTTTCTGCCAAAATTTCAATATTTTCTTCTCTAATTTCGGGAAACTTAAATCCATATTACATCTTTTCGGGAGCACTAACTCCCATTAAATTTAAAATGTTTTCTAAAACTGTTTTTGTGACTAAGACTAAAGATATTCTGGCTTTAGTTAATTCTTTGTCTTCGGAAATCACTCGACAGTCTCGATAAAATTGGTGAAAGACTGTTGCTAAATCTACGGCATATTGGGGAATTCTCTGAACCTGATAATCCTTGGCCGTATCTTCAATAACTTCTGGAAATCTAATTAACTGTTTAATAAGTCCTAATTCCGAAGGATGATTCAAAAGTTTTAAGTTTTTAGTTGTAGTTTTTAGTTTTTCGTTTTTAGTTTTTAGTTTTCTCAGTATTCCACAAATTCGAGTGTGGGCATACTGGACATAATATACCGGACTTTTTTCTGACCTTTCTTTAGCTAATCCCACATCAAATTCCATTTGAGTATCTAATGACTTCATTAGGTAAAAAAATCTGGCCGCATCTAAACCAACTTCATCAATTAGCCATTCTAATGTTACAACCTCTCCTTTTCTCTTTGAGATTTTTCCTTTTTTTAATCGAACAACCTGAGAAATTAAAATATCTAAATCACCTTTATAATTTAGTATTTTAGCCACTGCTTTTATTTTTCCAACATGCCCTTGGTGGTCAGCTCCCCAAATGTTAATTATTTTTGAAAAACCTCTTTCAAACTTATCTTTATGATAGGCAATATCAGAAAGTAGGTAAGTTGGTTCGCCAGTTTCACGAACAACAACCCAGTCCTGTTTATCTCCAAACGAAGAAGTTTTTAACCATTCGGCGCCTTCCTTTTTGTAAATTAGATTTTTATCTTTCAGCCAATTATAAATTTTATCAACTTTATTTTTTTTATATAA
>Ga0210016_1003081_pt1 | contig 14876 bp, 13 predicted proteins | sample CryGeyCG2014_300_FD_185454 | JGI IMG/M metagenome (GOLD analysis project Ga0210016, IMG submission 185454) | Groundwater microbial communities from aquifer - Crystal Geyser CG02_land_8/20/14_3.00 (SPAdes) (version 2) | ecosystem: Environmental > Aquatic > Deep subsurface > Groundwater | place... | reverse complement strand
TTCTTCTTTGATTCTTTTCAATACTTGTTCTTTTACATCGCTTGATATGCGATAGTTGTGTTTTGTGTTGCCCATATGCTTTTGATTATATCTGAGAATCTGTGTCTAGTATATGGGGTACCTGCCAGCTCCTTGAATTGCTCCCGCGATTGTTATTGTATCATCAGTAGCTGTTCCAAGAGTAATTGCTGTAACGCCTGCTGCTCCACCATCAGTCAAAGCAGTCGCGTAATTGAGCGTACTGGCATAAATGGTTGACCAGCGAGATGCAAGAGTCCCCAATGTTCCGGTACCGGTCACATCTTGAGCTCCAAAAGCTGGAGATATTTTTGTTCCGGCAATCGCAGCTGTGCCACTGACATCAGCATTAGCAATTGTTCCGTCCAAAATCTCGCTTGTTTCGACCGCTCCGAGGGCAATGTTGCCAGCCAGGATTGTGTCTAAGGCGATGTCACCGGTCAGGATTGTTCCGTCCAGGATTTCGCTTGTTCCAACTGCTCCGAGGGCAATGTTGCCAGCCAGGATTGTGTCAGTCGCAATATCTCCGGTTAGGATCGTTCCATCCAAAATTTTGGCGGAAGAAACAGCACCATCTGCCAATGTAGCGACAGACAAAGCCCCTGCGGATATATCATCAGCTGTAATTGATCCGTTTTTAATATCGCTGGATTTAATTGATCCGTTTTTAATATCGCTGGATTTAATTGAACCTTTTTTGATATCCTTTCCGGTAATCGAGCCATTCTTAATATCGGATGATTTAATACTGTTTTTCAAATTTAGCTTCGCATAACCTATGCCGGCGTTAGCCGCAATATCCACATTGGTTATCAGAGCTTGCGCAGGAAAGGCTATGACAAATGCAACCAGCGCAACTGCCATTATTGTTCCCTTTTTTAGAATTTTATTCATTTATTTTTTTATTTATTAAATTTATTTACACAAGCAAACTGCAATCATGATCGACCAACAAGGCATGATATGCTTATTTCTAATTTCTTAATTCTAGCTATTAATAATACTCTTTTGTCAAGCGGAAACAAGGGCGTTTTTTGTACTATCTAAAAATTCTAGGAAAACATTTTCATCAACCAACCAAGTAAACTAACTCCACTTTCACTTTCTGTAACAAATACTTGCAGTCTGGTATTCTCTTGCTGGAACTGCTTAATTTGGTCTTGCAAGACTTGTTTTACAATTGGGTCAGCCACTTGAGCCACTAAATCAGTGAGCACTTTTATTCTAGTCTGATTTTCAGCAATAGCCGTTTGGATTCCAGCAATACTTCCGTATTTCGGTCCGATTAAGAATTTAGCAAATCCGCTTCGGCTATTGACATCATTGATGGAATCTTCAACTTCTGAAGATGAGTCATTTTGAGTCTGAGCCACAACTTTGACTTGTTGACCGATACCACCATCCATATCTCCAATTTCTTTGAGATTATGAACGAATTGAGCCACTCCGTTTTTGTATTCTTTGGCTTCGTCTCCATCTTTTTCTTCATCATCTCCATAAGCCAATTCCATTGCGTGTTTTAATGTTTCCATTTTCTTGTCCGCCACTTCCGTCAAAGCCTCGGCACCTGCTAAATCTCCAGCGACTACTTTTTCTTTAGCTTGGCTTAATAAATCTTTGATGTTGTTCAAAGAAAGTTTCATTGCGGAAACATCCAAACCTCTATCTGATAATGCGTTTAGTTTGACTTCTGTTTTGGCGACATTTTTCGCCAAGTCTTGGATTTCTTCCGTGGCGTCATTGTCGTCATCATTTTCATCTTCATCACCTAGTGTCATTTTGACCAATTTTTCCAAGCGTTCCAGATTATGGTCAGCGGTTTCAATTAGTGTTTCTGCTTCTTTGGGAGCAGTTATTAACTTAGCTGTTGCTTGGCTTGCCAAATCTTTGATTTCTGAAAGTGTTGCAGTGAACGAAGTCACATTAACGCCATTAGCACCGAGCACGCTTATTTTAGATTCAACTTTGTTAATATCTTTATTTAAATCTTGAATCTCTTCTTGTGCATCATTTTTATCTTCATCTTCGCTATCGCTTTCATCCACTTCGTTGTCATTTTCATCATCATCCTCATTCACCTTTGTTCCTTGAGTCGTAGTCTTGGCTCTTCTTACTTCAGTCGAATCTTCATCATCTTGTTTGTCTCCATCTTCGTGGTCGCTTTCATTTTCATTGTCAACGCTGTCCTTTTTATCATTCTTGCTGTCTTTCTCACTGTCTGCTTCTTCGCTATCGTGTTCATCATCTTCCCCTAAAGCCACTGGAATTCCCAGCCTAGAAAGACCTTTTTGCGAATTAAACGCATTAGCAAACACCATCCCTGTTGCAAATAGGATTCCGATAACTACTACTAAAGGCAAGTGTCTTTTAATCTTTTGCATTTTTTTATTTTTGTTACGAATTAAACCTGAATTGATTATACCATAAGAGAGAGAGAGAGAAGGGAAGTTATCCACAGCTCCAAAAATACTGAAAAGCTCTACCTGAAAATGACTCATTTCCTGTCAAAACAACACAAAAAATACTACTCTTCATTTTCCGCAAATATCGGGAATTCCATGCTGTCACCAGTGTTGGGTTGGGTGGTACGATGGCGACCAGAAATATAAAAAGAGGGAACAAATCTAAAATGCTCCGCTTCCGCCTTTTTGCTTTTCGCAAAAATCCAAAACAGAAAATTTTCTTTTCCTTTTTGAAAAAAATTTGGGCGCGCGACATCAAAAAAATGTAGAGAAAATTTTTCTGTTTTGGGACTGAAATTTCTTCAAAATTTCAGGGCGGAAAGCGGAGCGGAGGCTAAACCGAAAACTTTCTTCAAAAGTTTTCTTGAAAAAAGGTTCGAGCTTTGTGATAAATTTGTGCCAGTATCAAACTTTCCGAAATTGTTGCGGTTTTTTCTTTGGCGATTTGCAAAAATCGCCAGTGTTTTTGCGGTGTGGTGCGCGCTTCGCGCGCGGACAGAATGAGGTTCGTTTCCCGTGCGATTTTCAAAAGAAATTCTGTCTTTTGCTTTGCCCAAAAAAGAATTTTTGCCATTCTTTTATTTATGATATACTAAATTTGCAAACAACACACCAATGGATTTTTTTAATGGCCGTCTTGAATATGATCCAATTCATTGGGTTGTTTGCATCAGGACGGCCTTTTGAGTTTTAAAAAATAATTTCAATATTATGAGTGAGCAAAAATTCTTTTTGTATGCCCGCAAATCCACGGATGTGGAAGATAAGCAAGTGCGTTCAATTGAAGACCAGCTTGCGGAATTACGCGCCTTCGCGAAACTGGAAAAGCTGGAAATTGTGGAAGAACTAATTGAAAAACAATCAGCCAAAATTCCAGGACGACCCATATTCAACGCTATGATTGCCAGAATTGAGCAAGGCGAGGCTAATGGAGTTTTGTCGTGGAATCCAGATCGCTTGGCGCGCAATTCCGTGGACGGAGGTAAAATTATCTATCTGGTGGATTGCGGACATTTATCATTTTTGAAATTTCCCACCTTTTGGTTTGAAAATACTTCCCAAGGGAAATTTATGTTGAATATCGCATTTGGGCAAAGCAAATATTATGTGGATTCGCTTGCCGAAAATACGAAACGAGGATTGCGCCAAAAAGTCAGGCGCGGCGAATATCCAAGTTTTGCGCCAATCGGATATTTGAACGACTCACGAAACAAAACTGTCATTGTGGACAAGAAAAAATCTGCCATTATCCGCAAAGCTTTTGAACTCTATGCGCAAAACAATTCGCGCCTTGAAGATATCGCCGATTTTTTGACGCAACAAGGAATTGTCACCAAAGGCGGCAAGCGATTCCACCGAGACAGAATTTCTTTTATTTTATCCAATCCGTTCTATGTCGGCTTGTTTCGATACGCTGGCGAAATTTATGAAGGCAAACACCAACCAGTAATTTCAAAGAAAATTTTTGACCAAGTCCAAGAAATTTTGAAGCAGAGAGGCAAACCGCATAACAAAACCAAAAATGAGCCGCAAGCGTTTTGTGGACTGCTCAAGTGCGGAAATTGCGGAATGATGGTGACTGGCGAATACAGAACCAAAAAACAAAAGAATGGCAACCAGCACCATTACATTTATTATCACTGCACGCATAAAAGCAAATTCACGAAATGCAATGAACCCTGTATTCGCCAAGAAAAATTAGACACGCAAATTTCCTCTCTGCTTCAAAAATTTTCTTTGAAAGAAGATTGGGCGGATAAAATGCTCAGGATGTTGGAAAAAGACAAAGCTAAAACCGCCCAATCTTCCGCTGCTTTTGTTCAAGAAGCGCGAAATCGAATCAGCGAAATTGCCATCAAGCTTCAGCGACTTTTGAACGGCTATTTGGAACAGGTTATCGAGCAAGAAACTTACCGAACTGAAAAAGCCAAATTTCTTTCCGAAAAAAAGTCGCTCGAAGAGAAAATTTCCAATCTTGAACAAAAGCAGACTGGCTGGATCGAACCGATGTCGGAATGGATAAAAGAGGCAAAAAACTTGCCTAAAATCGCACGGGAGACTAACCTTTTTGCGAAAAAGGTTGTAGCCAAAGAAATCTTTGGCTCGAACCTCATCCTGTCCGCGCGCGAAGCGCGCGCCACACCGCAAAAACACTGGCGATTTTTGCAAATCGCCGCAGAAAAAACCGCAAAATTTTCGGAAAGTTTGATACTGGTGCCCTCATTAGGAATCGAACCTAAATTTTAAGTACCGGAAACTTACGTTCTATCCATTGAACTATGAAGGCATGAGCACTGGCGGGCAGGGGAACTAAATACTCTTATCCACTGCTTGTCCCGTTAATTCCGCCTCGGAATTTTATGGGAAGCTACAGGCGCAGGTTTTGAAGCTAACGTGGACCAGAGCGGATTCGTCCGGCATCCGCCGGACACCCTGCGTATGCTGGGGCGAACCGCTGACCCCCTCGGCTTGTCCCGCACCAAAAATCAAATTTGGTGGACCGATGGGGACTCGAACCCCAGACCTCCACATTGCAAATGTGATGCTCTACCAACTGAGCTATCAGCCCAAAATAAAACATTAAAAAAGAATAGTCGTTTTTGAAAAATTATTTGTTCGAGAATCTACCTTTTTTCCAGGAATTTTCTTTGGTAGCCGTTGAACGAGGAAAATTCTTGGTTTTTAAAAAGGTGGATTCGAGTTTAATTTTGAGAAAACGGCTATTCTTTTAAACTCTAAACTTTCAGATTATTTTAACAGAAAAGATATGTTTTGTCCATTTTACGATCGGCTATTCCAATTTCATCACCGCCGCTTTGAATTTATTGCCCCTGTCCAATTCATTGGAAAAAAGACCGAAACTGGCCGCTCCCGGCGAAAGCAGAACCACATCCCCGCTTTCAGCCGATTCATTGGCTAATTCAACGGTTTTTTCCATTGATTCAACGACCGAAAATTTTTTTTCGGAGGCTTCTGGTCCGATTATTTTTTTAATCCCGGTAATTATTTTGTCCGTAGCTTCCCCTTTGAAAAAAATCACGCTTTTAACTTTTTGACAAATTTTTTTGGCTAACAACGACATATCTAATTTTTTATCCGATCCTCCGCAAATTAAAATCACCGGCTCTTCGAAAGAATCAATCCCGAAAACAGCGCTTTCCGGAGTAGTCGCCGCCGTATCATTGTAATATTTGACGCCTCTAAGTTCTCTAACAAATTCCAGGCGGTGCTCCGGCGCTTTCTTAAACTCCACCACCGCTTCTCGAATTTTTTCCAAACTTATTCCCATCGCGTAAGCCACGCCAATGGCGGAAAGAATATTGGTTAAATTATGTCCTCCTTTAAGGCTAATTTGAGAAAGATCCAACACTCTTTTCTCGTCTATCCCGTCATTCAAATAAATAACACCCTCTTCCGCGTAAACCGATTTTCCTTTTTCAATTTTATGTTCGGAAAATTTTATAATTTGAGAATTGATTTCCGGACCTAATTTATTCAGAATTTCGTCATCCCAGTTAATCACGCAAAAATCATCGGGTTTTTGATAGCGGAAGATTTCTTTTTTATCGCTCACGTATTCTTCCATATTTTTATAATAATTCAGATGATCCGGATAAATATTGGTTAGCGCGGCTATCTTCGGACTAAGCTGGTTGCGACCCAAAGCGCTCAAGCGCCAGCTGGAAAGCTCAAAAACCACTACGCTGTCTTTTTTTAGTTGTCTCAGCTTGTCCAAAACCGAAACATTGCCAATGCCCGCCGCTACCGGATTTTTTCCCGCTTTTTTAAGAATTTCGAAAATCAAGGTTGCCGTAGTCGTCTTTCCTTTGCTGCCACTCACGCCGATAATTTCATTTTTACACAACTTGAAAAAAAGGCTGGAATCCATTTCTACGGGAATTTTTTTATCCAAAGCCATTTTTACATACTTGTTCTCCCAGGAAGCAAAAGGAGTTTTGACTATCATATCCGTTTTAATAAAATCCTCCATCCGATGCTGCCCCAAGACATATTCAATTCCTTTGCAATCTTTCAAAACAGCCATGGACGAAGCCAGTTCCTCTTTTGATTTTATATCCGTTACTAAAACTTTGGCGCCTGATAAATTCAAAAATTTAACCGTGCCGACACCGCCGCCCAAAAGGCCTAAGCCCATAACTGTTATTTTTTTTCCTTTTAGCTCTTCGATTTTCATTTTTATAAAATAGTATTAATCCGAGACAAATTCTAAACTCCATACGCGTCAAGCTATGGAAAATTTATTTAAATTTAGTTCGTCCTGTCAAAGACGGGGTCAAAATTCTCCCGTTCATTTCCGGGTTGATTTTTCCTTCTTGCAAAACCACCTTCCCATTAATTAAAACCGCCTCGATTCCTCGATTATGTTGATAGGGATTTTCCATCGTAGCCAAATCTTTTATTTCATCCATGTCGATAATCACCAAATCCGCCGAAAATCCTTTTTTGATTTCCCCTCTCTTTTTTATTCCAAATTTTCTCGCGGGCTTGGAAGTCATTTTTCTTACCGCCTCTTCCCAGCTTAAAAGCTTTTTCTCCATGACATACTTCGCTAGAATTTTGGGAAAAGTTCCAAAATTTCTCGGATGGACTCTTTCTCCGCTGTAAACATGTTCCAAATTATAACCCGCTCCGTTGGTCGCGATAATCGAGGCGGGATGTAAAATCGCTTTCTCCACATTTTCGTCGCTTAAAGCATTCGCGGAAACAATCACCGCGCCTTCCGAAGCGACTAAAATTTCCACGATAGTTTCTTCCGCTGATTTATTTTGAGAGCTGGCGATATCCGTAATCTTTCGTTTGGTCAAAACTCTGTTTAAAAAAGATTTGGAAATTTCCAGTCCGGCCCAATCAAATCCAGTTTCTTTCAGGCTCGCGATTATTTTTTTTCGTATTTCCGGATCTTTCAGCCGATGCAGCATCATCTTTTTTCCTCCCTCTGAAATCCATTCTGGAAGCAAGGTATAAAGAACCGTTTCGGTACGGGTATAAGGATAAACATCAAAAGTTATTTTCGTCCCCCGGCTTAAAGATTCGCTTAAAAGCGCCAAGGCGTCGTTCATCAAGCTCCAATTTTTCTCTTCCATAACCTTAAGATGGGAAATATGCGCGCTGGCTTCAATTTTTTCCGTCAAAGCGATCGTTTCTTCCAGCGCTTCTAAAAAATTTTCTCTTTCATTTCTAATGTGCGTGGTATAAACTCCTTGATACTTTTTGATAATCCGCATTAATTCTTCCAATTCGGAAATGGTCGTTTTGCGCTCGTGGGTATAAATCAACCCGGCCGACATGCCCAAAGATCCTTCTTTCAAAGATTTTTCCAACAGCCTTTTCATTTTATTTAATTCTTCCTGGCTGATAATTTTCGTGGCATCTTTCATCAAACCCCTTCTTAAGGTTCCGTGCCCCGTCAAAGTCGCGAAATTCACCGCCAAACCCTGTCTTTCTAAAAACTTCAGAAATTCACCGACTGTCTGCCAGCCAACATTGATCTGATTGACATTGCCCCATTTTTGAATCGAATAAATAGCTTCCGAACTGGCCAGCGGCGCCAAAGATGATCCGCAATTTCCGCCAATAATCGTCGTGATTCCCTGACAAACCAGGCTTTCCAAACGCGGATCAGAAAAAATCCGCCAACGAGTGTCGCTTTGATTATTTACATCAATAAACCCCGGACAGACCATAAAACCGAAAGCGTCCAATTCTTCTTCTCCTTTCTCATCTGCCAAATAGCCGATTTCTTCAATCCGATCGTCCCGGATTCCAAGATCGGCTTTATACATCGGATCGCCCGTTCCGTCAATAATGACGGCGTTTTTAATTAAAACATCGAACATAATTAATTTTAATTTCAAATGACAAATGTCAAATTTCCAACCCGCTTCGCCAAGGCTTCCGCGAGGCGAGTCAAATCCAAATAATTAAATATCAAAAAATTTGGATTTTAGATTTTGAGCTTGATTTGTCATTGGAAATTTGGATTTTGGATTTTCATTTAGATATGTATTCCGCCATCTCCACCAATCGGTTGGAATAACCCCATTCATTGTCATACCAAATAACCACTTTGGCTAAATTACCGTTAGCCATCGTCAAAGGCATATCGACAATCGCCGAATGAGGATTGCCTTTATAATCCATCGAGACCAGGGGTTCTTTTTCGCATTTCAGGATTCCTTTAAGGCTGTTTTCTGAAGCTTCCTGAAAAGCGCGATTGATTTCTTCCGCGGTCGCGATTTTTTTCAGCTGCCCGATAAAATCCACGATGGAAACTACGGGTGTCGGCACGCGCAGCGAAATTCCGTCCAGTTTGCCTGCCAATTCCTTAATAACTTTGCCGACTGTTTTAGCCGCTCCGGTAGTCGTCGGAATAATGTTTAATCCGGCCGCTCGAGCCCGGCGCCAATCTTTATGCGGCAAATCCAGCACCCGCTGGTCATTGGTGTAAGAATGCGTCGTAGTCATAAATCCTCTTTCCACTCCGAAATTATCATTTAAAACTTTAACTGCCGGCGCTAAGCAATTAGTCGTGCAAGAGCCGTTGGAAATAACCGCTTCTCCCCGGTATTCTTTTTCATTGACGCCTATTAGATAAACCGGGGTTTCGTCTTTAGCCGGAGCGGAAAGAATGACTTTTTTCGCTCCCGCCTGAATATGCGCTCCGGCCTCCTTGGCTGTTTCAAAAACGCCCGTGCATTCCAAAACCACATCCACCTTTAATTCTTCCCAAGGCAAGCGGGCGGGATCTTTTTCGTTTAAATATTTTATCCGCGTGCCTTCCACCACAATTTCCGATTTTTCGCAATCGGCGTAAATTTCTTTTTCGTAGCGACCATAAATTGAATCGTATTTGAGCAAATGAACAGCCGTCTGAATATCCGCCAAATCATTGACAGCCACAATTTCCACATCTTCTTTTTCAAAAGCGATTTTGAAAGACGGCCGTCCGATCCGGCCAAAACCGTTAATAGCGATTTTAATCATAAATTTATAAAAAATTATTACTAAACTTCGATTTTTTAGCTTAAAAGCTATAAGCTAAAACCTAAAAGCTGGCTCACGCCTTCCCGGAGCTTCCGAATAATTCTATCTTATTTTTCACGTTTTTCTTTATCGCTTCGCGCGCTTGAGACAGTATCTGCCGCGGATCAAATCCGAAATTACCATTGCCTCTGAAGATGCTGCTTAAAGTGTTCATAAAAGCCAGACGGATGCTTGTATCAATATTAAAGCAGCTCACTCCCAGTTTAACAGCTTCAACGGCTTTTCCATTATCCCAATCAGACGCGCCATGCAAAATAATCGGAACGCCAATCAGGCTTTTGATTTCAGAGAGGCGCTTCCAATCGGGAATTTCTCTTTCTTTAAAAAAATCGTGGGCGTTGCCGATGGCCACGGCCAAAGCGTCCACCCCCGTAAAATCAACGAATTCTTTGGCTTTTTGCGGATTAGTCATGTATTTTTCCCAATCAACCTCCATCATTTTTTGTTCGCTCAAATACGGAACATTTCCCAATTCCCCCTGAACGCTCACTCCTTTTTTATGGCAAAAATCCACGACTTCTTTGGTAACCATTAAATTGTCTTCCCATGTTTTTCTCGATCCGTCATACATAACCGAAGTGAATCCGATCTCCACGGCTCGCTTGATTATTTCAAAGCTTTTGCCGTGGTCCAGATGGATTCCGACTGGTATTTTGGCAGAATAAAATTCGGCTTCGTTTTTTATCAGATTGAAAATTCCCCGCCCGCCGGCATATTCCATGGTTTTTTCGGTTACCTGGACGATCACCGGAGAATTTATTTCCCGGGCGCCTCCGATAATAGCCCGCGTAGTTTCCATGTTAAAAGTATTGAAGGCTCCGACCGCGTAGCCGCCTTCCTTGGCTTTGGTTAAAATTTCTTTGACATTGGTAATCATATTATTTTAGAATTTTGTCTGGCTTCGCCAGATCCGGCAATAGCCAGCAATTACGAATTAAGAATTTTGAATATTTTTTAATTTTGTAATAGTTATTTTCGAAAAATACTTGTTTGAAAATTCGAGTTTTGTCCAAGAATTTTCTTTGGTAGCCGTCGAATGAGGAAAATTCTTGGCTGGAAAACTCAGAATTTAAGTTTTATTTTGAGAAAATAACTGTTACCAAAACATTTTTTATATCAAATCTTAAATTCTATTCATTAACCATTTTGGCAATCTTTATTAGTTCGTGCGGCAAAAGGCTTTCTCGCCCGATTAAAATTCCGTCCATTTCCGGCTCCAAACAAACAGCTTCCAGATTTTTGGCATTGACGCTTCCTCCGTAAATGATTCTCGCTAATTCCGCGTATTTTTTTCCAAAAATATCCACCAGCACTTTTCGAATTAAAACTTTGGCTTCCATGATTTCATGCGGAGAAGGCGTAATATCCGCGCCTATCGCCCAGACCGGTTCGTAAGCAATGACTATTTTTTCCAAGCGAGTCCGGCTAACGCCTTTAAGACATTCTTTAAGTTGAGTAGAAATCACTTTCAACGTTTCTTGATTTTCTTTCTCCACTTTGGTTTCGCCCACGCAAAGAATGGGAGCAATCCCGTTTTTCATGGCCGCGATTATTTTCAGGCTGATTTCTTCATTTTTTTCCAAAAAATAGCGCCGCCTTTCGCTATGTCCGGCTAACGCGTATTCACAGCCCAAATTGGAAAGCATCAGCGGAGAAATTTCTCCGGTAAAAGGGCCTTTGGATTCAAAGAAAAAATTTTGCGCGCCTATCTTTACTTTCTGGCTTAAACTTTTCCGGAAAGCTTCCAGATGAATAAAGGACGGCAATAAAATCAATTCCGTATTAATTAATTTCTGTCCGGTCAATTCTTTTTTCAAAAGACTCAAATAGCGCTCCCTCTCTTTGGGGCTATTAAGATTCATTTTCAAATTTCCAATAACAATTTTCATATATTTTCTTAAATTAACTCCTGACAAAAATCGAGGATTTTCGAAAAATTGCTTGTTTGACCTGCCCGCATTGCTACGCAAAGCGTTGCAGGCGAGGAATCTGTTTCTTTTAAACTTAAAAATACAAAGTTATGACCAGCACGATTCCTCCCGAAACCATTGTACCAAAAAACAGCAAAGGAAGCGACTTTTTAAGCGGCACTCCGAAAACGAAAGCCGCCAGCGCTCCCGTCATCCCTCCAAGAAGCGGAATCGGAGTGGCCGCCAGAATAAAAATGGCCCATTTTCCATATTTTTCCATTTTCCCGTTAGTCCTCTTGCGCGTGTGTTCAAAAAGCCAATGAAAAAATTTGGCAAAAAATTTTATGTGGCGCGAGAGAAAATCAGCGATCGGCTCCAGTACGGTTACGATCAGAACCATCGCGAAAAAAGTCCCCAAAACCGACCACAGCCAGGAAGAAAAAGCCGACAGCCCGTAAACTTTATAAGCTAGAGGCAAAGCAACTCGCAATTCAGTAATCGGAATAATGGCTATTAAAAACATTGCCAGTTCTTTGGGAAAGCCGGCAAACCAGCTAATGATAATTTCTTGCATAAATATTAACTGTCATTGCGAGGAGCGTAGCGACGAAGCAATCTAATAAATTTAAGAATTAGATTGCCCCGCCCCTTCGGGGCTCGCAAAGACAACATCTTAAATATTTCGGAGATACTCCGCCGCTATTTCCGGCTGGATGGTGGAAATTTCAATTCCGGTGGAAAGTTCAAAGCCGGCCCAGGCGGCAGTGCGCGGCAAAATTTCAATGTGCCAATGATAATGCGGATAATCTTTGCCGTCGCAAGGAGCGGTATGAATATAGAAATTATAAGCCGGATTATTCAGCGCCTGATAAATTTTATTTAAAGAAAATTTCAAAGCTTCGCTGACGGCCACTTTTTCGGAAGCGGTTATTCTTTCAAAATACGGCTTATGTTTTTTAGGCACTACCCAGACTTCAAAAGCCGCTCGGGAAGAAAAAGGACAATAAGCCACGCATTCTTTATTTTCAAAAATCACTCTTTTTTGCGTTTCGCATTCCCATTCATTCATGACGCAGTAAACGCATTCCTTGGTGGAGCGGTAATAATTTTCCGCTCCGTTTAATTCTCCCTGGATATAGGGGGAAATGACCGGAATAGCCACCAACTGGGAGTGGGGGTGCGCGATAGACGCGCCCGCTTCCCGGCCATGGTTATGAAAAATTTCAATGAAATTGACGCTTTTTTTATTCATTAGATCGATGTAACGTTCCTGATACGCGTCCAAAACTTCCAAAACCTGCAGATTATCCAGGAGCGCCAGCGATTTTTCATGGTCCCGCGTCACAATGATTTCATGATAACCGGTCCCGTCCATCCCGAAATAAGGCCCCTCTTCAAAATGCTTGGGCATCCGGCTCCGGACAAAGGCTGGATATTTATTGGGAAAAACTCTCAAACTCCACTGCCCTTCTCCGTTTTGATACATTAAGACGTCTTTTTCCTGCCGGGTTTTTTCCGGAAAACAAAAAAGGCAATCTTTTTCATCTTCCTTTTTTTCTTCTTCTTTCGCGATATTGGCAAAATCTTCTGGACGCTTGGCCCGGCCGGTGGCGATCACCACCCAGTCGCCCGTCACCAGATCCTGACGCAATTCGGAAATTTTATTTTTATTTTTTATCTCCTCCATCTAGCTTTATATTCTTAAAACTTTTAAAGAATAGTTATTTTCGAAAAATTATTTGTCTAAAAACCCGTCTTTTCTCCAAGAATTTTCTCTGGTAGCCGTCGAGTGAGGAAAATTCTTGGCCAGAAAAGACCGGGTTTGAGTTTTATTTTGAGAAAATAACTGTTCCTTATAATCTTAAAATTAAAAAAATTAACTTTTCAAATTATATTTTCCCGCCCACAGCCTCATTCGAGTTTTAAATAAATCCAGCAACACTTGGAGAAAACCATTTTTACCCAGTAGGCCTCCAACCGTCGAACCTTCTTCATTGAGCCAGCGCACCGGCAGTTGTTTTATTTTAAAACCCAGTTTTTCCGCCAAAACGACTAATTCAAAATCAAAACCAAAGCGATCAATAACCATCCGGCTGGCGATGGCTTGCGCCGCTTTTTGGGAAAGCATCTTAAAACCACATTGGGTATCGGGATAAGACCACAAGCCTAGAACCAGGCGAATAAGCACATTGCCGGATTTTCCCATCAACTCCCGAATGAACGGCTGATGCACTTGAATAAAAGAACCTTTAATGGCTCGCGAACCGATGACTAAATCAAAGCCCTTTTCCAATTCCGGTAAAAATGCGTCCAAATGAGCAATGGATGTTGATCTGTCCGCGTCCAAAAACAAACGCCATTCTCCTTTAGCTTCCAAAAGTCCCTGGCGCACGACATAGCCCTTGCCATGATTTTCCGGATTATCAATCACCCGTAAATTTTCTACTTGATTGGAATAGCTTTGCGCGATTTGAGCCGTATCATCCGGCGATCCGTCCACCACTACTAAAATTTCATAGGTATAATTTTTCGCGTTTAAATATCTGTCTATTTCCAAAAGATTAGTCCCGATTCTTTCTCCTTCTTTGTAAGCCGGAATAATGACCGACAGATAGGGCTTATTTTCCATAATTATTTCGGGTTTCTTAAAAAATTAAATAAAACTTTCTGTTGTCTGTTAAAGAATAATTATTTTTGAAAAATTGCTTGCTTGAAAATTCGATTTTTCTCCAAGAATTTTCTTTGGTAGCCATCGAATGAGGAAAATTCTTGGTTGGAAAAATCAGGATTTAAGTTTAATTTTGATAAAATAATTATTCTTTAGATTCTTGCTTTATTGAATTAATTATAGCATAAAGAATAACTTTTAAAAGTCTTGACTCGCAAACCAGCTTTCCAGAATTATCCGTGCGGATTCCTGATCGTCGTAGCGTTCCAAATTTTTCAAGCCCTTTTCTTTTAAATTATTCCTGGCCATCCGGGTAGTAAACATTTCTTCCTGATATTCCACCGGCAATTTGAGCTCTGTGGCTATTTTTTCCCCTAATTTTTTTATGGCCCCGGCTTCAGCGCTGTCTTTAAAATTATTGTGTCCCGGCCGGCCGATAATCACTTTTTTTATTTCCTCTTTAGCGATAATTTTAGCCAGAATTTCCCAAAAATTTTTATTATTGGGCAAAGTTTTATACGCGAAAGCGATTCTCACTAAATTATCGCCCAATGCCAAACCGACCTTAGACTTTCCATAATCTATAGCCAAAATTGTCTTTATTTGAGCCAAATTACGCTTACCCACGTTTTCTATCCAATAGCTTGGAAACACTTGATTAATTGAATCGGCGTTTGAAAATTAATTCCCATGTGCAATCTTTCAGTATTGTAATAATCCAAATATATCGGCATAGCTTGGTTGAATTTTCTT
>Ga0210016_1003076_pt1 | contig 14888 bp, 16 predicted proteins | sample CryGeyCG2014_300_FD_185454 | JGI IMG/M metagenome (GOLD analysis project Ga0210016, IMG submission 185454) | Groundwater microbial communities from aquifer - Crystal Geyser CG02_land_8/20/14_3.00 (SPAdes) (version 2) | ecosystem: Environmental > Aquatic > Deep subsurface > Groundwater | place... | reverse complement strand
TTCCGCCCGCAGCTTTTCGAGTGCGCCAACTGCAAAAACGAGATCCAGGCCCAAGACCAGTTCTTCTCCGCCGCGCTTGGAGGCGCAATTTGCCCGCGTTGTGGGCAGGGACTGCCGGGCCTGTGGCCCATCTCGCAGGAGGCGCTCAAATACCTGCGCCACTTCCAGCGCAGTGAGCACCGCACGGCCATGCGCGCCCGTCCCGATGACGCGACCCAGAAAGAGATCGAGACGCTGATGCAGGCTTATTTTCAGTATTTGCTGGAACGAGAGTTGAATACCCCGGGGTTCATCAAGAGGGTGAAGACTTAACGGGATGGCAGTCGCTTCGCCCAGTACAACACAAACACCCACACCACCAACAGCACGAACGGTTTGAATACCCGCCAGAGCAGGAACTGGAACCACCTCCACTTCAACGTGTATATGAAGTGGGCAATGATCCAGCGCGCCACCAGTGTTTGCCCGAGGGCGCTGCGGAGGACGCGGCGACGGTAATCGCGAAAGGAAAAATCGCCGCGCGACAACGCGTCTTGAATGGCGCGCGCCGCGAAAAAGCCGTAGCCGAGCGCGGGACTGATGCCCTCGCCGAAGACCGGGTCCGCGCCGGCCGCGTCGCCCACCAGCAAAACGCGCGGGACCGACATCGGGTTCGACGGGTTGAACCAGCGGATGGGATGGCCTTTGATCTCGTACTCGCCGAGGTTGAATCCATGACGCGCCATTTCCTGCGCCAGAGGTTCCTTCAATGGGGGGCGCTTCCCATCGGCGAGGATGTTCGTGTCGTAGATGCCCCAACAGCGCATCGGCTGGCCGTTGACCTGGGTTGGAAAGTCCCACACGTAACCGGCGATGTTGGAGGGGATGGGGAGGAAATCGAAGTAGGCGATATCGGCCGTGTGCGAAGCGTAGGCCGGATTGGCAATCCGGCCTGCTGGCTGGGAATCAGTCGGAATGTCATTCTGACCTACAGGTGTCAGCAACTCCAACGCTCGCGCGGTGTAGACCGGCGCTTTTGGCAACACACACCTGCGCGTCACACCGTTCGAGCCGTCCGCGCCGACAACGATTTTGGCGCGAAACTCTCCCTGGTCGGTGATCACGGTCACGCCGTCTGCATCGGGGCGGACATCTTTAACCGTCACCTGTTCCCTGATCTCTATGCCCCTGCCCTGTGCCTTTTTCGCCAGCCAGGCATCGAACTCGTTGCGGCGGATGATGCGCAGGGCGCGGCGTTTTGGCAGGGTGATTCGCAAGCCCTTGCCCTCGAAATCGAAGCGCGCCGCGGATGCGTCCACGTGCGGGACCTCGTCGGTGTCGAGGCCGAGGCGCGCGAGGATGATCTCCACGTCCACCACGAGTCCGCCCGCGCAAAGTTTGGGGCGGGGATGCCGCTCCTTTTCGAGGATCAACATGCGGGCCGCGAGATGCGGGTCGAGTTGCGTGAGATGCAGCGCGGTGGAGAGTCCGCCCGGGCCTGCGCCGAGGATGAGGATGTCAAAATCCATGGGTCTGATTTTCCCACACACGCCCCTTTTTGGATAGGATGCCGCGCGGCTGGGCAGTCTGTCTGACGGTCATTTTTTGATTTTTTTCATCGCCTTCAACAAAGCGCTGCGGTCGAAGCGCTGGGTGTTGACCGGCGAGGAGGCCGAGAGCGCGTCGGAGGCGTAGCCGAAGCGGCGCAGGAAGATGCGGCGGAACCAACTCAGCAGGGGCGGCACAGGCATCTGTCCATCGAAGGGGATCGGGAGGGTGGACGCTTTTTCCAGCGCGGCCCGCAAATCGTCCGCGCTCGAACCGCTGAACTGCGTCCGCCCCATGCCGATAGCCCAGTACACATGCGCGTCGCTGGCGGCGGTCCTGGCGAGCGGCAGGTACACGGATAGTTTTTCGGCCACGCGGTTGAAGCCGCGCGTCGACATGTTATAGACTTCCATGCCTTTGAGCACACTTTTGCATTGCGGGCGATTGAACACCCCGATCACCGATTGCAGGTCCAGGCTGTACGGCAGTTGATTGAACGGATGCGGCGCGATGGCAATGCCCCCGTGATAGCCGATCCACGATAACGTGTCCACCAGCGACATGCCGCCGGGCGGAAGTTCCTCCACGTACAGCGCCACCAGGTGACCGTCTTGCGTGCTCACCTCCGCGCCCGTCACCACTTCCACGCCGTATTGTGAGGCCAGTTCGCGCGCCTCCAGCGCGCCGGTGATGGCGTCGTGGTCGGTGATGGCGATCACGTCCAGCCCCACGTCTGCGGATTGTTTCAGCGCCGCGCGCACGGTGGTCGTCGCGTCGCGGCTGTGCATGCTATGAATATGCAGGTCTGCGAAACCCATGAACCCAACCCAGTACAGAGATGAGCGGATAGTATATCGAACTATTTCCCGTCCGGCAACCTTTTGGCCCAATTTAGTATGAACAACCACGCAAAGCCTGCCACGATGGGATTCAAAAAACGCCAGGGCAGGATTTGGAACCCGCGCCATTGGATTTCATAGACGAAGTACGCCAGCGCCCAGCGGACGACCAGCGTTTGACCGAGAGCGCTGCGCGCGACCCGGCGGCGGTATCTGCGAAACGAAAAGTTCCCGCGCTCGAAGGCCTCGCGGATTTCGCGCGCCGCCAGCGCGCCGTATCCCAGCGCCATGCTGATGCCCTCGCCGAACAACGGGTCCGCGCCCGCCGCATCGCCCGCCAGCAGGACGCGCGGCGCGCTGATCTCGCTGAACGGGTCGTACCAGCGGATGGGATATCCCTGCAACTCAAATTCGTCCAGGTTGAATCCGTGACGGGCCATCTCTTTTGCCAGCGTTTCTTTCAGCGGCGGCTTGCGTTGCTCGGGATAAATATTCGCGTCGTAGACTCCCCAACAGCGCATGGGCTGTCCGTTGATTTGGGTGGGGAAGTCCCAGGTGTAGCCCGCGATGCCATCGGGAACGGGGAAGAAATCGAAATACGCGTGTCCGTCATTGCGAGGAGGGCGGTGGTCGAGTAGCGTTCTTTGCGTATCGAGACCAGCCCGACGACTGCGAAGCGTGCCTGTGGCAAGCAATCTCCCGCACGATAGAGGAGATTGCTTCGCCACAGAACGGCTCGCAACACTTGCACCGCACTCCCGAAAAAACATCGGGACTTCGTGCGCTTGGTGCAGTGCAGGTGTGACGAGATGTTCGGGTGTAATCACCTCCAACACCCGCGCGGTGTGGAAGGGTTCGCGCGGCAGGACGCAGCGCCGCGTGACGCCGTTCGATCCGTCCGCGCCGACGACGACCTGCGCGGTGAATGTCCCGGCATCGGTTTCCACAACGACACAATCCTGGCGCGGCTGGACATTTTTTACCGTCACCCCTTCTCGAATCTCTATTCCCCGCTCCCTGGTTTTCTTTGCCAGCCACGCATCGAACTCATTGCGGCGGATGACGCGCAGGACATGGCCTTTCCGTTTGCGGATGGACAGCCCGCGGCCCGCGAAATCAAAATGCGCCGCGGACGCGTCCGCATGGGGGACCTCGCGCAGGTCCAGGCCGAGGCGCTGGAGGATGGTCTCCGCGTCAATGGTCAGTCCGCCCGCGCACAGTTTGGGGCGGGGATGCCGCGCCTTGTCCAGGACCAGGACGCGGGGCGCGAGATGCGGGCAATCCCGCGCGAGGTGGAGCGCGGTCGAGAGTCCCGCTGGCCCCGCGCCGAGGATCAGGACATCCTTATCCATCTGTCATCAATCAGCCGGGGCCGAGGCGATGACTGCATTTGGATCACGCCGCCAGAAGAATGCCCAATACAGGATCACCGAGATGGTGTAAAGCGCGATGGTGCCGATGAAGGGCGGGCCGAATCCGTAGCGCACCTGCAGCCAGCCGCTGATGGTGGGGCTGAAGGCCCAGCCGAAGTTCCATGACATGCTGACCAGGCTGGCGACGGTGGCGCGGGCAGAGGGCTCGACGCGTTCCATGACAAAGGTTTGGTAGACGGGACTGCTCATGTTCATCAGCGCGACTCGGATGTAGTAGGTGGCCGCGCCGATCCAGAAGATGGGCGAGAAGCCGAGCAGGATCAGGAACGGGATGGACAGTCCCTGCGTGATGACAACCAGTTGGATCTTGCCGGTGCGTTCGGCCAGCGGCGGCGCGACCAGCAGGCCGATGCCCATGGCCAGCGATCCCCAGGCGAACAACGTGCCAATGACCGGGTCGGGCTGGTGGTGAACGACGCGGAAGAAGACGTTCATGAAGGGCATGATGAGTCCCGCGCCGATCGAGGTCAGCAGCATGGGCAGGATCAATTTGGTCAGCAGGAGCGGATTCTTTGCCGCGTATTGGAGCGGGGCAAAGACGGTGCGCTGGCCGTGTCCGCTGTGCTGTGATTTGAGGAAGAGCAGGGGCAGAAGTCCAACCGCCGCGCCGAAGCCGACGATCAGCACGGAGTTGCCATAGGCGGTACTGCTGGTGGCGGCGACTCCCTGCGCCCGGCCGATCCAGGTGGGCAGGTAGCCGCCGATCCACGCGCCGACGGAGGCCAGGGCCATTTGCAATCCCTGCCCGAAACTGAACAGGTAGGCGCGCTCCGTTTCACTGCTGTTCTCCATCAGGAACGGGGACATGACCACGCCCGCCAGGCTCTGCGCGATGCCCGAGAGGATGTTCATGGCATAGAAGTTGGATTCGGTCTGCCAGATGGACATGGCCAGGATGGCCGCGCTCAACAGCGCGCCGGACAGAACGAGCGAGGTCTTGCGCCCGATGATATCCGACAGGTAGCCCATAGGCAGGGCCGCCAGCAAGGCCACGAAACTGCTGGTGGTGATCAAGTTGCCGAGCAGGGCTTCGTCGAACCCCAGGCTGAGCACGTAAAAATTGAAGATCAGCCGGTAGACTCCCATGACCGCGCCCAGGATGATAACGTTCAGCAGGTACAGACGTGCGTTGGGTGTGAAAGCGCGCAGGCGCATGCCGTATTCCCTGAGCACGCGCAGGATTCTATGAGAGAGGCTTGGTTTGTTCATTCTGTTTTGTGGTTTTTCCTTACTGGGATGAGGTCTGGGCAAATTATAGTCTGATTGCGCATGGGAATTGGAAATCCACACGGCTGGTTTGGTTGTATAATTTTTACAATTTCCTGAACGGCAGATGAAAGGATCATGACATGATACGCAAAATCCTGACGGGTGTATTAATTGGCCTGAGTTCCATCATGCTGATTTTGAGCGTGGCCGGCGTCGGCGCGGCGTGGATCTACAACGAGCCGCTGACGCGTGAAGGGATGACTCGCTTGCAGGAAGTCGACTCCACGCTGGCACAAATCCAGACTGACTTGCAGAATGCCAAAGTGGAAGTGGAGCGCGCCCTGCGCTTGATCGCATCCGCAGAGAAGGCGCTGGCCTCCCTGGCCGAGCAGACCACGGATACGAAGAGTCTCCTCGAGAATGTAAACAGCACGCTGGACGACCAACTCATCCCCGGCCTGAAGACGACGCGGGACAATATCAGCCAGGTGCGCGGCACGCTGGATGACCTGCGCGCCGCGCTGGAAAAGGTCAATACGCTTCCGTTCGTGGATTTGAATATCCCCGGCGACGAGTTGCTGGCGGGCATGCTCTCCGGCATGGACGCGCTGGATTCCGAGATCGCCAACGTGCAGGACCTGGCACAGCGCGCCTCCACCTTCGTGAGCGACACCTCCTACCTGCTGGGCGGCGACTTCAACGAGACCAAACAATACCTTGAAGAACTCCTTCTGGTTCTGACCGATTACGACAGCCAGATCACAGATTGGCACGTCCAGGTGACGACGCTGATCGAGTCCCTGCCCGGCTGGATTGACCGCGCCTCGATCATCCTGACCTGCTTCCTGCTCTGGTTCGGGTTCTCCCAGTTCGGCCTGCTCCTGCACGGACTGAATCTGTGGAAGGGCGGGAATCTGCTGGAGGCGCTGGGCAGGAAGGGATAGTCCGGACCGTCCTCGGCGCCGCGTCCGCGCTGGGGACGGGCATGGGGCGGGGGATTTGGATTTGGGTCATGAAGCGGTAATTGGCGATTGGTAATTGGTAATTGAAATCCGTCAGGTCAGTGCCCGGCGGATTTTCTGTTTGGCGTTTTTCATCTGTCTGATGGGTGATATTTGGCTGTGATCTTCTGGATGGTATTCACCCCGCGTAATGTTGACTTGACTCCCAGCGCCTTTTCCAGCGCCGCGTTCGAAAACATGGACTCGCTTTGCTTCTTGCGGCACAGCCAATAGATTTCGCGTCCGTGGACGTGGAAATCGTCAATCTCCGTTTTCAGGGAGGACAACTTTTTGACGGACGCGTCCCCCAGCGGCGCTTTCAGGAACGCGATGTTGAACGCCGCGGCCGCTTCGAGGTCCGGTTGGCGAAACGGCTGGTAGTTCGCGATCTCGGCCAGTTCCGCGTCCGTGCGGAGGAACGCGGCGACTTCGTAGCCGAGCGCGTCGCGTAGTTTGTTCTCGATTCTTGTTTCCAGGGATTTCGAGTTTTCGGATGACGACTCGAAGATCACATTCCCGCTGGCGATAAATGTTTCCACGTTGGAAAATCCAAGCGACTCAAAGTGCCGGCGCAGGGCATCCATTTTGACGGTGTGACCGCCGACGTTGATGGCGCGCAGGAAGGCGATGGTTCGGGGCATGGGAATATCCTTTCCATATTTTTCCTTTGGGATTAGCGAGATGGCGGAATAATAACCCAATTTGGCGGGACGCACCGCCAGTTCTGGCGGCAGTCCCACGGGGATGCTGCGCGATTGCACTGCCGCCCCCCAGCAGTGCAACTGCTGGCGCAACTACCACGGCAAATCCCAATGAACCGAAAAATATTAAAACCGGAAGGCGTCTCAATGCGAGACGCCTTTTTGATTCTGTTCGAAAAGAGGAGCGGGCAATTTTTCTCATGAAACCGCCAGTGATAAGAACAACTTTGTTATCCCGATAAACGCTTTTCATGAACGACTCTCCTCCCGGGCTTCGATGTGTCCGCCGCGTCTCTGCCTCACCACCTCAAACATCAGCACGGAGCCTGCCGCCGCGGCATTAAGTGACTCTGCCCTCCCCGCCATCGGGATGCTGATCTTCTGGCTGGCCAACCTGCGCGCCTGTTCGCTCGCGCCCTCCGCCTCCCCGCCGACGATCAACGCCAGCGGCGGGCGCAGATCCGTTTCCCAGCACGATTCCCCTTCCATATCCGCCAACATGACTCGCATGCGCGGGTGCGTCGCACCTGACGGGTTGGATTCGTCCTGTCGTGTTAGGTGCGACGCACTCCCCGCCAGGAGTTGACGAATCTCATCCCAACCCATGGGAATGATCGGCAAGCGGAAATGCGCGCCCATGCCCGCGCGCACAACCTTCGGCGCGAACGGATCGGTTGTCTCAGGCGGGATCAGCGCCGCGTCCACACCTGCCGCGTCCGCGGAACGGATCAGCGCGCCGAGGTTGCCCGGGTCGCGGATCTGGTCGGGGATGAGGAGAAATGTGGGGTAATTGGTCCCACGGGGATGCTTCGCGATAATTGGTAATTGGGTAAATGAGAGAACGGCGAGGATGCCCTGTGAGGTTTCGGTGTCGCTCAATGATTTCATCAGGCTGGGGAGAACCTCGTCACATTCCACGCCACGCGACTTTAGACTTTCGACCTGCGACTTGCCTCGCTCACTCAACGTCTCATCATACAAGACAAATCGAAATCCCCAATTACTATTTACCGCCTCCTCCACCAGCCGCACGCCCTCGGCCACGAACGCGCCCGCCTCGCGGCGTTCCTTTGCGCGACCAAGCAGGGAACGGACAAGTTTGAGTTTTGGATTCTGGGGGGATGTGATCATTGATTCTTGGAATAGTAAGCAGTACAAACAAGAGGCTTTCGTTCTTGAAACGCGAATGGCACGAATTGGCGAATTTGACGAATGAGTTTAGAAAAATTCGCGGAATTCGCACATTCGCGGAATTCGCGTTGAGGCTTGAAACATTCAATCTCCCGTCCAATTTGCCAAAAACGCCTTCACCGTCTCATCGTCCCACAGCACCAGTTTGACAGTTTTCAACCCGGAGTTGGAATTTTCCGCAAAATATTTTTTGATGGATTGGAAGATAATCCGCGCCGCGCGCTCTTTGGGAAAGCCGAAGATGCCGGTGGAGATGGCCGGGAACGCGATGGACGATAGTCCCAACTCGTCCGCGGCGCGCAGGGAGCCGGTTACCGCGTCGGCGAGTTTCGCGTCCTCATCGCCGTCACCCCAGACAGGACCGACCGCGTGGATCACGTACCTCGCGGGCAGTCGCCCGCCCGAGGTCCAGGCGGGACGCGAGTGGGGGACGAGTCCGTGCTTCGCGATCCACGCGTCGCTCTCATCCTGGATCACGTCCCCGCCGCGGCGGACAATGGCCCACGCCACGCCGCCCCCGTGTTGCAGATGCTCGTTGGCCGCGTTGACGATGGCGTCCACGTTTTCCAGCGTGATGTCGCCCTGCGCGATTTGCAGGGTCTGGCCTGTCGGTAAAATTTTTTCGGCAAGAATGGCGCTCATGTCTCAATTCTACAACAAAAACGCCCGCCAGGCTCTAAACCCAGCGGGTGTCTTTTGCTAATTGCTAACTGCTACTTTGTTTGCGCCACCACCGCGGCGAAGGCCTGCGGGTCGCGGATGGCCATGTCGGCCAGCATCTTTCGGTTGAGGCTGATGTTGACTTTCTTGAGGGCGGACACCAGGCGGCTGTACGTGGTTCCGTTCAGCCGCGCCGCGGCGTTGATGCGGGCGATCCACAACTTGCGCATGTCGCGCTTGCGGACGCGGCGGTCGCGGAACGCGTACCACATGCTTTTCAGCATGGCTTCATTTGCGCGCCGGAACAGCAAATGCTTCGAGCCGCGCTGTCCCTTGGTGTACTTCAAAACTTTCTTGTGACGGCGATACCCATACGGGCCGCTTTTTACACGTGCCATTTTTTAGAACCTCCTGCAAACCATCGGGCGTCGGCGTCCTTCGTCAGGATCACCAGTTGCGTACACCCGAAAGCCGCAATAAAACGGATGCGACTTCGTGGAGACGTTGCAATGCTTGTGGAGACGTTGCAATGCTTGTGGAGACGTTGCAATGCTTGTGGAGACGTTGCAATGCTTGTGGAGACGTTGCAATGCTTGTGGAGACGTTGCAATGCTTGTGGAGACGTTGCAATGCTTGTGGAGACGTTGCAATGCTTGTGGAGACGTTGCAATGCTTGTGGAGACGTTGCAATGCTTGTGGAGACGTTGCAATGCAACGTCTCTACTTCTTCTTCTTCATGTGGGGCGCGAGGCGATTGATGCGCTTGATGTAACCGCTGCCTTCCACGGTGATCATCTCGCTCAACACCGCCTTCGTGCGGTCAGACGTGCGGCGGCGCAGATGGCTTTTGCCGCCTTTCGTCCGCACCAGTTTGCCGGCCCCGGTCAGGCGGAACCGTTTCGAGGTCGCCTTGTGGGTCTTCAACTTGGTCTTGCCAGCTTTTGCTTTGCGGGGCATGACTGTTTCTCCTTTCAGACAAAATGAACCGCGGGACGCTTGCGCGCGTACTCCCGCGGACTTGAACATCGTTGGGGACTTGCTCTTACGAAGCGGCTTCCGCCGGGACTTCTGTGGGGGGCTCGGCCTTTTCTTTTTTCTTCGCGGCGGCCTTGGCCGGAGCCATAACCACCAGCATCGTTCGGCCTTCCATCATCGGGGCTTGCTCGATCACCGCCACATCCGAGAGACTCTGGGCGACTTCCCTCAAATCCTCGAGCGCGATCTCGGGATAATCCATCTCGCGGCCGCGGAACCTGACCGTCACGCGCACCTTGTGGCCTTGCAACAGCCAGCGGCGGGCGTCATCCACTTTGAAGCCGCGATGGGCTTCGTTGGTCTTCGGACGCAGGCGGATCTCTTTCAGCTCGACCTTGACCTGCGCTCTCTTGGCATCGCGCTCTTTCTTGGCGCGCTCATAGATGAACTTGCCAAAATCCATTACGCGGCAGACGGGGGGCGCGGCGTTGGGCGAGACCTCCACCAGGTCCATGTCTGCGTCGCGGGCAATCTGCAAGGCCTGCTTGATCGAGACCACACCGACGTTGCCGCCGTCCGGTCCGATCAATCGTACCTCAGGCACGCGAATGCCCTCGTTTACTCGAAAATCGTTGGCGCTGATATGCTTCTCCTCTTTCTAAAACGGACGACCAGCCCGCGGCTGGTTTTGAGCGGGCGAATAATACCAGAAGGCGCGGGAATCGTCAACGAAATTGGCGCGCCGCGCGTGACCTCGAGGCGGGCGCGCCAAAATCCGCGCGCATCTCCCCGCCTGACCTTGACAAATTTTTCTCATCTTGCTATACTGTCGTTAGTATTATACCTAAAGAATAATACATCATAAATGCGATTGCCCTGGAATCCCGAAGTTCTACTTCAGGACAAGCGCTGGTTTGCCTCCGAAAGTAGAACTTTCGGATTCCCCTGAAAGACCGAACAGTTACCATGAAAGGAGATGACACAGTGACCGATCTGGACCGATTGCTCGAAAACTGGGAAGGCGTCTATAAAAAAGGACTGCTCACCTTCTGGTTGCTCCTGCTATTGGATGAGAAGCCCTGTTACCCCTATGAGATGAGCGCCGAAGTGATGCGCCTCAGCGAGGGGACGATCTCCGCTGACGATAACAGCAACTACCGCGCCATCAACCGTTTCGAGGAGATGGGGCTGGTGGTCAGCCAGAGCGGGGAATCGAAACTCGGCCCGCCGCGCAAGTATTACCGCCTGACGGAGGATGGGCGCGAATTATTGCAACGCTTCATCGAGCGCAACATCCTGATCTTTCAGCATCCCGCGGTGGCGGAACACATCCAGCATGTATTGCAAAACGGAGGCAACGATGGAAAATAAACTCGCCGAAAAAATCGAACGGCTCGAAGCGCAACTCCCGCGCTGGGAAAAATGGTTGTACGCGTACTATGGAGTGGCATTTACTATGTTGGTGCATGCGTTTATCAAAGCGGATGAGAATCAAATGTTGGTTGACGCGCTTTTATTCATTGAGAAAAAGGCAGGGATAACTCCCTCCTTGTTAACACCAACCTTTTTCACACCACTCCCACCCGACTTGATTCCCTACTATTCCAATATCAGCTATGCCATGATTTCCAATGGGCGGATCGCGCTTTGGTTTGTTGTCCAGTTCTTCATTCTGGCCTGTGCCGCCATCCTCGCCTTTCACCCCGCATGGCGAAAAATTGCGCTTGCCAAACGGCTGGATTTGATATTCGGTTATCTGCTCGCTGGCTGGATAACCCTGCTTTCGCTTGGCGCGCAGGACCCGCATAATGTCGACGATGGCTATGGCAATACTGTTGTTGTGGTTGTTTACCTTCTGGCGCTTGGGCTGGGTTATTGGTGGTTGCGCCGAAAAAAAGATAAGGCCGAGGAAGTTTTCCCGTAAGCATCAGACATCGGAAGTCTTGGAGACTTCCGATGTCTTTTGATGCGTCGGGAAATCGTCCATAAAACGGCGGCTTTCCGTCGGTGAACTATCGGGTATCATTCCCCGCATGAAAACAAAAAACTGGCTGCCGCAACTGGCCATCCTTGTTGTACTCCTCGCCCTGATTGGCGGAGGCTACGCCCTCGCCCGCCGCCTCCCGGCTTCCGTTCCTGGGCTTCCTCCCCTCTCCAAGCTTAACCTCGCGCCCCAAACCCAAAACGGCATCACCGCCTCCCTCGACTCCTACTACGCAGACGCGATGCGCCTGGTCTTCACGGTTCACCTGACCGGCGCGGAGGTGTTTCCCGGCGAGGTTTCCCTCGCCAGCGCAGACGGGGCGTGGGCCAATCACAGCGCAGGCGTTACCTCGAACGGGGATCCGTCCCACTATCTGCTCGACCTCGCTTCCGAGACGCCCTTGAAAAGCGATCGTTTTCAGGGACAATTGGAACTCATCGTCACCGCCTCGCCAGGGGGCGAAAATCCTGTGGCTGCATTTCGTTTCGATCTCGACCTGCCCATCCACCCCGCGCTGACCTTTGAACCCAAACAAACCGTCTGGGCCGACGGCCTGGAGATCCTGCTCGACCGCCTCGTCATCACACCCGCGCAGACCTACGCCTACCTGTGCTACCTCGCTCCCACCCGCGCGGACTGGATGATCGGCGGCGACGCCACCTTGCGCGTCAACTCGCAGGTTGCGGGCGTTCAATCTTACGCGCTCCTCTTCGACTCAGTCTCCAGCAGCGGGAGCAAGGGCGGCGAATCCGGTTGGACTTCGCCCATCCAAAATGGCCGCTGTGTCAAAATCGGTTTCCCGATTGGCGACGCGAAGCCCGAATCTCTCACATTGACCATCCCCGCGCTGGAACAGTCCATGCCCGAAGTCATCCCTGCTGATGATCTTGCAAGGGCTTACGAAAGCCTCAACGCCGAGGGCATCGAAATGGAATGGCACATCATTGACCACGGTGCGTATCCCGAATGGAAGAAACTGCCCCCCGGTATGAGCGAGCGGGAAGCCTACCGCCAGTTCATCCGCACGCTCGGTTACATCCATCCTGGGACATGGATGTTCGAACTGCAATTGAACCCGCAGGAAGGCTCGCAACCTGTCTTCACCACCTCCAGCTACGGCGCGGCGACTCCCATTCCGCTTTCCACTGTCGAACCGCGCGTAGCCGCAAACCTGCCCGGAAGAATCCATTCTTTCGATATTGGTCCCGACCAGAAAACCATCGCTTTCGCCACCTCGCAGGGAATCTCCCTGTATAACCTTGAAACGTTCAAACTCCTCCGCACTCTGGAAGAAAACGAGAACGTGTTTCAGGTGGCCTGGTCGCCCGACGGCACGAAACTGGCGGCGGGGAGCATCCTCATGCGCGCCAGCGAAAGCGGCCTGCCGCATGTCATCGTCTGGGACGCCGCCGCATGGAAGACTCTCTTCGAGCGCGAGGATCAAAAGCAGGCTTCCATTCCCTTTGGCGCGCTGGCCTGGTCGCCGGATGGCCGCTTGCTGGCCTTTTCCCTGCCGGATCGGGGGTTGGTGGCAGTAAACATCAAAACGGGCGATACGGTTTCCCTGCAAAAAGATTTCATCGTCCCGCCCTACGATATTGACTGGTCGCCCGACGGTTCGCGCCTGATCGCCACCGGCGACCTTGCCTACGGCTTCCGCCGCTGGCGCGTGGACACCGGCGAATCCGTCCGCCTGTACGATTCGCGCTCGGGCGCGGCGCCCATCCAACTGGCCTGGTTGCCGGATGGGACGCGCATCGCCTCCGCCCACGCCGACGGGACGGTCTGCCTATGGACGACCGCGACGAACCAATGCGACGGACTGATCTACGCCCATCAAAATCAAGCCTCCGCCCTGGCCTGGTCGCCGGGTGGAAGTCAACTCGCGACGGGAGGGGGTGTCATTCGGATTTGGGATACGCACACTGGCAAACTCGTCACCGCTTTCGGCCAAAAGGAAGGGATTTTGTACACGCGCCTGGAGTGGCTCGATCCCCAAACCCTGATCTCGCTGGAAACAGGATATGCAGACAAGGCATTGACCATTGTCCGCTTTTGGGATATTGCCACAGGCTCGGTGTTGTTCGAGTTTCAGGGGGAAAGCAGTTTGTTTGGCGAGTAAAAGGACAGGCGGAGGAAAATCCTCCGCCTGTTTCATCACAATCCATCATCCATTGCCTACCGTCTCATTGACGTTCAAGTTTTCGCGATGAAGTCTGCCAGTCGCTTGCGATATTGATCGAACGCTTGTTTGCCCGGCGCGGTCAAACGGCACAAGGTCAAGGGGAGTTTGCCGCGGAAGGTTTTCTGGATGGCGACGTAGCCTGCGCCCTCTAATTTTGCAAGATGGGAGGAGAGGTTGCCCTTCGTCAGCCCGGTCTCCCGTTGCAAGTAGAGAAAGTCGGCGCTTTCGACGGTATCCAAAATGGCGGTAATGACCGCCCGCGCCGGTTCGTGGAGGACGCGGTCAATGTCGGTATGTTCATTCAGGGCGGGCATTTTTTATCTCCCTCAGATAATGGGTACGAGTCAGCGCTCCCAGAATGAATGCAGCGATGCCCATGACGATCAACAACCATGCGGCGTTGGAATACACGGTAGTCACTAAATCCTGCGTCACAATTGCGGTCTCAGGCGGCATCGGCCCGAAACCATCGCCCGCAAACATCCCCAGGGAGATGCGGCTCAAAAAAGGCAGGGTGCGCCATCCCAGCCAGATTGCTGTGGCGAGGCTGATACTTCCAAGCAGGAAATGCCGCGTTAGTCCGGTCTCGCGCGCCGAACGGATAAAAATCACGCCGAACAGTACGCCCATTGCCGTCGGAAGCCAGGCCATTGACGCGAAGACCCATAGCCGTGTCTGTGCTGAGGCGATGATGAAAGTGGCAACCAACACCACCAAAAGGAAAGCGATAATCATGGCTGGGATGACTCGACGCAACCTTTCGGCGAATTTCAACTCCGGGTAGGCGACGTACCCACTGCGCGGATAGGTACCGCGCTCCTTCATCCAGCGGAGCAGGACTGGGGTCAGAAAAACGCCAACCAGCAGGAAGATGTCCGCCGTAGTGGAAAGCATGTCCTTTGGGGGCGCGCCGCTTTCCGCGCGGGTTATCAGCAGGATGAGTCCGCCATATAGCGCCGCAAAAATCCCGCTGACGATTTCGTTCAACCCATCCGCGAACCAGTAGGCGCGGGCGTGCTGTTGAACCTGGGTAAGTGTGTCTTTCATGGGAAGCCTCCTGAATTTGTGGTTTGTATTGCAAACTGGTTTGTATTATATTCGCGATGACAGGTTTGTCAAGAGGCAAATCATCCCAGCCCCCAACCTTTTCGGGGTTCATCGGATATGATAAGTGGATGACAAT
>Ga0210016_1003074_pt1 | contig 14900 bp, 18 predicted proteins | sample CryGeyCG2014_300_FD_185454 | JGI IMG/M metagenome (GOLD analysis project Ga0210016, IMG submission 185454) | Groundwater microbial communities from aquifer - Crystal Geyser CG02_land_8/20/14_3.00 (SPAdes) (version 2) | ecosystem: Environmental > Aquatic > Deep subsurface > Groundwater | place... | reverse complement strand
AAGTTTGACATCACTTTTGACCGGGCTTCACAAATTGCTAAATTTATTTTATCTCATCTTCCAGAAAACTAACCGATGAACAGGTGATGAAAATTATTCCGTCACTCGATGATCAATTTACGGAACTGGCTGAGATTGTTCATAAGCACATGTTGGATTATGAAGAAAAATATAAAGAAGATACTATTAAAAATATGCAAGATATGATAAAGCATAAACATTTTCAGGAAGCCAGTAATATGGCTTTTAAGTATTTCGAACAAAAAGTTGAATTAAAATAATATGCCAGGAGTACAAGAACAACCTGTACGAGTTGAAGCAAAACCAGCGAGGAATGTTGAAAAAGTAAAGCCAAAAGGAAGAAAATTATCAAGTGAACAAAAAAAAACCTTGACTGACGTTAATAAACATAAATATGAAGAATTTTTTTCAAATGATTGGGATCAAGCGGCAATCATTAGATATTTTGAAATAATCGGAGAAGCAGTGAGTAATATCAATGAAGAATTTAAGAAAACATTACCAGATATAGAATGGAGAGATATGAATGATTTTCGTAACTTTCTTATTCATGACTACATGGATATAGATGTAAAAATTGTGTGGAAAGCTATGACAGTTGATATTCCAGCTTTAAAGCAAAAGATAGATAAAATACTTTCCTAATCTTCCGATTCTTCATTCTTTTCTTCCTGATCGAAGGGAAGATATTCTTTCTCCTCGTTATTAAGATTTTCGGCGAGCTTTTCAAGATCAATCAAACTAATTTCTTCTGCCTCGTCATCGCTGATTTCTTCACCTGATGAGCTCTCCATTCGGGAAAGGTTCACACTTAGATCAGATGGAAAGGCGACGAATTTCATCATTTTAGCGCCTTTTTTTTCTTCTTTAATAAGAACATTAATCATTTTCAGGGATGTCTCTTTAATGTAGACGGAAAAGACTCCACCATTTTTTATAAATATTGCCAGTCGCTTTGAAAGATCGTCCGGAAGGCAACCTGCGTATTCTTTCTCCTCAGTCCTTATTTCGACTCTTCTTTTTTTTACCATTAAAAAAACTTTTTGTCCAACTGTTAATTTAGCCAGAACACTTTTTGGACCACAGTTGACTAAACTAACTGTTTTTGTCTTACCGGGAATATCGACAAAAAGTAGGGGATCAAGCGGAGTCGTATTTGAGGAAATTAATTTTTTTGATTCAAGGATTTTTATTCGATCTAGATTTTTTTTTACAAAACCGTTATTTGGTTGAATTTTAAGAGCTTGTAAATAGTATTCTTTTGCTTTTTTTATTTTATTTATTTGAAGATTGGCAAACCCTAATCTTAGATATGCTTCAATATTTTTTTTATCAATTTTAATAATACTTTCATTAAATTTTATCGCCTCAGTCCACTGACCATTCATAGCACAATTGATTGCCTGTTCTTCAATATTGGAAAAATCTTTCATATGATAGGACAAAGTATATTTTAAAATAACTAAAAGTCAAGTATAATGGAGGGTGAATATGTCAGGACACTCAAAATGGGCTAATATAAAACGAAAAAAAGGTGTAAATGACAAGATAAAAGCAAATGTCTTTGCTAAAACGTCTCACCTGATTACTATTGCCGTGATTGAGGGTGGGGGAATTACACAACCGGAAAATAATGTTAAGCTACGTTTGGCGATTGATAAGGCTAAATCGGCCAATATGCCAAAAGAGAATATTAATCGGGCGATAGAAAGGGGATTTGGACCGAATAAAATGATGTTAAAAGAAGTAGTCTATGAAGGTTTTGGCCCCTATGGTGTTTCTTTTCTAATTTTATCGACGACAGATAATTCTAACAGGACTTCATCAGAAATAAGAAATTTGCTTGATAAAAATTCCGGTAAATTAGGTACTCAGGGCTCTGTTTCATATCTATTTAAGAAATGTGCTTTTGTTAGTTTTCAAAAAACTGAAATTAAGGAAGATGTGGCTTTTAAATTAGGAGAGGAATTAGAGGCCTTTGATATTGATGAGGATGAGAGTCATATTTTTGTTTTCTTTCCTTTTAGCAATTTTGGCTTATTAAAAACCCATTTGGCAAATATAAAATACGATATGGCTGAGATTGATTATTTGCCTTTATCTCCAATTGCACTCGATTCAGAAAAAGAGGGCAGAGTATTAGCTATTATTGAAGCCTTAGAAGAGTTAGATGATGTCCAGCGGGTGTATACTAACATATGTTGAATTTAAAATCTTTAAGACAATTTTTTGAAAAAAAAGCAATAAAAATTGACAAGAGAATTCGTTTGGTAATTTCCGTTTTGGTTTTAGGCTTGTTGATGCTATTTTCAACATTTTTTAATTTCGATAAAGCTATTTTTTTTATACCGATTTTTATCATCAATACCTATTTGTTTAGTTATTTTTCTCTTTTGGAGGGGATTAAAAAATTTAGCTGGTTCGGTCTTTTTTTGATGCCGGTTTTAATTACTTTATTTTTTTACTTATTTTATTTCCTTTTTCCAGGGCGCTGGCTTACCAGAATACCGTTTATTTTTATTTATGAAGTTTCAATTTACGCAGTTTTGCTGTGCTCAAATATTTTTAATGTTGGAGTAGAGAAGAACCTCCAGCTTTATCGAGCGGCATTTTCAATCAATTTTTTTTATCAAGCCGTCGTTTCATTTCTATTTTATAACGTTCTTTTTTCCTTCAAATACAATTTTTTAATTAACATGATTGGGGCGGGTATAAGCGCTTTTTTATTAAGTCTACAGCTATTTTGGTCGATCAGGCTTGATCGTCATCTTAATAAAGTTGTTCTATTTTATTCTTTTTTTACGGCATTGATTATGATGGAGGCAGGTCTAATTGTGTCCTTTACCCCTGCCAGGACAGCAGTGTATGCGTTATTTTTGACAGCCACTTATTACAGCCTGACTGGAATTATTCATCATCACATTGACGAAAAATTATTTACAGAAACAATCCGTGAATATTTAGGTGTTTGGATCTTCGTATTAATTATTACTTTATTATCTTTAAGTTGGTGAAGCCCGAGTAGAGAATAGAGGAGAGGTATTTTTACGAACGTGAATAAATAACCTATAGTATTTATAATACACGGTCGTGAATAACTATAGGATATTAATTAAGTTCATAAAGTCTATAAAGTCTATAAAGTCTATAAAGTCTATAAAGTCTATAAAGTTTATAAAGTCTATAAAGTCTATAAAGTCTATAAAGTCTATAAAGTCTATAAAGTCTATAAAGTCAAACAGCTAATTATGAAGCTAATAATAGAGGAATAGATTGCCCCTATACTCCAAGTAGTATATGGACATATTGTGGATAGAATCATAAATCTGAGGCTAAAATATCTAAATATATTGATATAACAAGCTGATTATGAACATAGATAGATGTCTACCATAGAAGAAAATAGCCTCGAAATTTAATATTTAGATTATTATTACGGTCTAAATCAAATACTATGCGTTTCTCTTACAGGCAGATGGGTGCTATTTATGATATTTTAGCCTCAAAAATATAAATTCGGAGCTATAATATGGGCTAAATATTACCAAACTAAATAGTTAATGAGAGAAGTGGTTGAAATAGTGATTAGTGGATAGTGATTAGTGATTAGTTGAATAGGTGGAAATATATTAATATCAACGAAATTAAGAGAAGATAGTATTCTTATTCTCCGGAAGATAATTACACTAATTATGCCAAACAAGCCAAATTGACACATTAATGAATATATATAGTCGGAGAAAAGAAGATATACAACGTCGTAAAATGGAGCTTTTACGACGTCAAGCACGGCTGGAAGAAGAGAAGTGACTGTTTGTAATGACGCTCTAAATTGTAATTAATTAATTTATTAATAATGTTATGAGTTATGAGTTATTGGTTACTTGGTCGCTTTTGTTCTCCGGTTTGTATAGGTCTTCTTTGGCTATTTTTAAGTTTAGTAATCCCCTATTAAATTTAACAATTTATATTGTTATGAAGACCTAAAAGTAATAATTAATAATTTATTGAGTGTGACTTCCCTATTCTTTTGAGTTCAGAGAAGTGTTTTAACTTCAAAAAATAGCCAATAACCAAATAACAAGAAACAAACAAGTTCCAATATTAAAAAAATCAATTGACCAAACTGGTTTTTGATATTGATTTATTTATAATTTGTTGCTGCTTGGAATACTTGATTTATTGTATCTTGGTGATTATTTGTATAAGTCTAATTCAATTAAATTTTAAAAGTCTTATCAAGATTGACGTGAAGAAATTAGAATTATTACTTAAAATACCCAATAATTTCATCTTTTAGCCTTGGATGGCAGGAGATAGTATTGTATGCTAACATAGGTGACTTGAGATCAAAGTTGATTGGTAAGCCTTTAAAATCCATTATTATTCCTCCAGATTCTTCGACAATTAATTTCACCGCGGATATGTCCCAAATAAATGTATGACCGTTAGAAACGATTTGAAAGGCGTTTTCTGCCAGTAAACAGTTATCAATGGCCATAGAGTTTAGATTTCGATATCCAGCCACGTTTGGGTATAAATTTTCATAGATTTTAAAGAGTTTACTATATACCTCAGGCCTTGAACTGATAAGCCCATTGAAAAGGCACTGCTTAAGTGGCTTATAGGTCATCTGCATTTGTCTTTTATTAACAAAAGCACCTTTCCCTTTAATTGCAGAATAAAATTTATTATTGGTTGGTTGATAGACTAAACCAGCGGTTAAAATACCTTGATAAAAATAGGCAATCGAAATACTGAAAAAATCAAACCCATTGGCGAAGTTTACCGTACCGTCAAGTGGATCAATGATGAACAAGTATTTACGTTTTGAATCAATGTGAAGTTTTTCTTCACCTATAAATCCAATTTCGGATTCTTTAATACCTTTTTTGACTAAAAGCTTGGTAATTGCTTCCTTAATACATTTTTGGCTTTCAACATCTGCTATAGTATAAAAATCCTTGTGGGATGTCTTATAGTTTAGAGCCAGGTTCTTCTTATAGTACTTTAAGAGGATAGTCCCAGCTTCAGTTGCGGCAGTTTCAAGAACTTTGATCATATGGAGAATTTTATCATAGTTATTGACAAAAAAATTTTCATTTATGATATGATTATTTTATGAAAAAAATCTTAGTAAAAAAACAAAAAAAAGATGAATTAATAACAAAAGAGTATCTTGACAAACGGCTAAGCGTGACTGAAAAAAATTTTGATAATAAAATAATTGGTCTTGATAATAAGATAAATAAAATTGATAAAAAGTTGGATAGGACAATTCATTATATTAATTTAAAATTCGATTCAATAGAAGATAAATTAACCAAGCTTGATACAATTGACAAACGATTAGAGACCATAACAACTACTTTAGCATGGTTAGCAGGAGAATATAAAAAATTTGACGAAGAGCACACTGTTTTATCAGAACAAAATAACCGAACCAACGATACGATTAATAATCATGAGGAAAGAATCTCCCGCTTGGAGCAAAGGGTTGTGACTCCGTGATATAATGACTTTATGGCTGTACTACAAGTGAAAAATTTGGTAAAAAAATTTGGATCGTTTACTGCGTCGATAATATTTCCTTTGAATTAAAGGAAGGTGAGGTGTTGGGTCTGCTTGGACCAAACGGAGCCGGGAAGACAACGACGATTGATATGTTGTTGGGTTTAACAACATCTACATCGGGGATAATAAAATATTTTGACCTACCGTTTGAAGAAAACAAAATTAAAATTTTAAAAAAAATAAATTTTTCCGCCTCATACATAAATATGCCGTGGACATTAAAAGTAATTGAGAATTTGTATACATTTGCTCGACTTTATGAAGTAGAAAATTATAAAGAAAAAGTAAAAAAATTGATGGATGAATTCCAGCTTACGGAATTAAAAGATAAATTGGTTAACGATCTTTCTTCTGGGTAACAGACAAAATTATATCTTTGCAAAGCTTTTATCAATAGTCCAAAATTGTTGTTGCTCGATGAACCAACCGCATTCTTGGATCCAGACATTGCTGACATTATTCGTAAAATTATTCTTAATCGTGTTAAAAATGAAAACACGTCAATATTATTTACTTCCCACAACATGACGGAAATAACAGAGCTTTGTGATCGAGTAATATTTTTAAGTCATGGAAAAATTATTGCCGAAGATACTCCTGAAGAACTTGCCCAAAAAATTAAATTTTGTAAGGTAAGGTTATTGTTTGCAGTAGAAAATAATAAAGTAAAAACTTTATTGGAAAATTATAAGTATAGTTATTTTATCGAAAACAAGGAAATAGTCATAAGCTTAGATGAATATAAAGTTGGCCAATTATTAGGAAGATTATCTTTAGCTAAGCTAAAATATTCTCAAATTACAATTGATAAACCTACACTCGAAGATTTTTTTATAAAAATTGCAAGAGAAAAAATATGAGCTATAAAAGGATTTTAGCAATAGTAATTCGACATCTTTATGTGTGGCCAAGAAATATGGATAGACTAATGGGCAGTTTTGGTTGGCCAATATTAGAAATTACCATTTGGGGTATTACAATGAGTTACTTCCAGCAAAATCTTTCGAACTCTTTATCGGTTTTAACAGTCATTCTTGGGTCGGTAATTATGTGGCAAATTCTCGCCCGCACGCAGACAGAAATTTCCATTGTTTTTTTGGATGAAGTTTGGAACAAAAATTTAATTAATATCTTTTCTTCCCCATTAACTAAAGCAGAATTTTTAGTATCGATTGTTCTTTTAAATACTATAAAAATATTTTTTACAATTTTATCTTTAATGATTGTGGGGTATTTTTATTTTAAATTTAATCTAATCGGTTCGTTTGGATTATATCTACCTTTTCTTTTATTAAATCTTTTATTGGTTGGCTGGAGTGTTGGTTTTTTTGTAATTGGAGTAATTATGAGATTTGGATACCGGGTTCAAGAATTGGCTTGGGCAATATTCTTAGTGACTCAACCTTTTTCCTGTGTTTTTTATCCGATTTCCGCTTTACCACCATGGGCGCAGACAATAGCATTACTTCTTCCCTCCTCATACTTATTTGAAGAGATGAGAAATATATTATCTAATAATCCAATTAATACGAGTAATCTATTTATTAGCTTCACTTTAAATATGATTTATCTGAGTCTATCAATATGGTTTTTTTCAGCGATGTTTGAAAAGGCGCGAGATCATGGAAGATTGGTAAAGTTAAATTAAATTAAACAATTTTAAGAATAAATTTCTAAAGCTTTTTTACTTCGCGAATACCAATAATTTGTTTCGGTAGATTTTTCTTTTTAATCTCTTTTAGGGTAATATTCCCCGACTGCTTAGCTGCGGGGTAGTTCATTATCTATTATTAAACAAATACTTTTATGAATTATATATGGTTGACAAGAATTTATTATTTGTGATACTATCATTTCATGAAAAAAACTTTGGTTATGAAACAAAAAAAGGATGAATTGGTGTCGAAAAAATATCTTGATGAAAAGCTATGGTTGATGAAAGATGATCTAAATAAAAAGATTGAGGAAACAAAGCAAGATTTGGAAACTAAAATTGACAAAGTTGACAAAAAACTTGATAGAACTACCAATTATATGAATATAAAATTTAATAATATTGAGGAAAAATTAATTAAATTAGATTCTATTGATTCGAGACTTGAAAGTATCATGGAATCTTTAGCTTGGCTAACAGGAGAATATAAAAAATTTGACGAAGAGCACACTGTTTTATCAGAACAAAATAACCGAACCAACGATACGATTAATAATCATGAGGAAAGAATCTCCCGCTTGGAGCAAAGGGTTGTGACTCCGTGATATAATGACTTTATGGCTGTACTACAAGTGAAAAATTTGGTAAAAAAATTTAGATCGTTTACTGCTGTCGATAATATTTCCTTTGAATTAAAGGAAGGTGAGGTGTTGGGTCTACTTGGTCCAAACGGAGCCGGGAAGACAACGACGATTCAGATGTTACTTGGAACGATTACACCAACTCAAGGAACAATAAATTATTTTGAAAAAGATTTTTCAAAACATCAGCAGGAAAGTCTTCAACTGATAAACTATTCTTCCGCTTTCAATAGTTTACAAGGTAGAATTACAGTTTGGGAAAATCTTTTGGTATTTGCGCTTCTTTATCAAGTGGAAGATCCCAAAGCAAAAATTGAGAAGCTAACAAAATATTTTGAGGTTTATGAATTATTAGAGAGCCAATATAAAGATCTTTCATCGGGTCAACAAACCAGGATTAATATTGTCAAATCATTATTAAACGCTCCGAAGATTTTACTGATGGATGAACCGACGGCCTCACTTGATCCGGATATTTCCGATAAACTTTTGACCTTTATAGAAGAAATAAAAAGCAAGCATAACTTAGCTATTCTTTATACGAGTCACAATATGAAGGAAGTAACCAGGATCTGTGACAGGGTTATTTTTATGGATAAGGGAAACATAGTCGCCCAAGATACGCCTGAAGCATTAATAAAAAAGTTAGGAAAAACAAATTTGGAACATGTATTTTTAGAAATTGTCAGAGGAAAATAATTATGTCAATTAAAAGAATCAAGGCGATCTTACTATTGGATTTTTTTATTAGCAAACAATCTTTAGAAATTATTTTTGATGTTTTTATTTTTCCGATATTCACCAATATAATTGTTTTTGGTTTTTTTACGTTATATTTAACGAGAAATAATTTTGGTTATGATCCAACATCAATTCTGATCGGAATGATTTATTGGCAACCTATTTTTGTAATTTCTTATTCAATCGGAGTTGGTAGCCTTTGGAATATTTGGGCAAAAAATTTAACAAACATATTCATATCACCGATTTCAACAAACGAATATTTAATAGCATATAGTTTTTCCGGTTTATTTAAGGGATTATTAATTTTAATATTAGGATACATAGTTTCATTTTTTATTTTTAAAATAAATGTTTTTTCGATAGGGCTATTTTCTAGTTTATTATATTTTATCAATGTCTCAATCTTTGGTCTTTCATTTGGTATTTTTTGTTTAGGGTTGGTATTTCGATTTGGAACTCGAATCCAGGCTTTATCATGGGGTTTGATTTTTATATTACAGCCAATTATGGCGGTCATTTATCCAGTCTCAATACTGCCGAAACCTTTTCAATTCGTTGCCTATTTATTTCCGCCAACATATGTTTTTGAAGCAATCAGAAACAATTTGAGTGGTGTTCCTGACACAAGTTTATTTATTGTTAAAGCGTTTTTGCTAAACATATTATGGTTCATATTTTCAATTTATTTTTTTAGGATGATGTTAAAAAAATCAAAAGAAATCGGGCAGTTTTCAAAGTTGGAAATTTAAACTCCCTTTAAAGAAAGCTTATTCGAAGAGGCCTGGGTTAAAATGTTGGAGTTAAAAGTATAAGTTATTTGTTTTTTCTTCTGATATTTTTCTTCAGCAAAACTGATTAGTTTTTTAAGCAGATCCTCGAATTCAATTCCTGTTTTTTTCCAAAGATGATGATATAAAGTTCCAGGTAAAGTATTAATTTCATTTGCATACCATTTTTTTGTTTTTTTATCATAAAGAAAGTCAACCCGAGCAATACCGGAACACCCGATTATCTTATAAGCTTTCTTGGCTGCTTTTTGAATTTCTTTGGTGGTTTTTTTATCAAGTCTGGCTGGAATAATGATACTTTGAGTAGCTTTTCCGGTTTGAGCCCCACCCCCTTTTAAATATTTATCCTCATAGGAAAAGAAGCCACTAGAAAAAACTGATTCCTGAAGAAGTGATGGCGTCGGGTCATCATTGCCGATTAGGCAACAAGTGACATCCATCAAGTCTTCAACCGCTTTTTCGACGATCACTTTTTCATCATAGTGAAGAGCAACCTCTATACCAAACTCCAGTTCCTTTTGATTTTTTGCTTTAGAAATTCCGATCGAAGAACCAAGTCGCGCCGGTTTGATAATAACCGGTAAGTTCAATGATTTTATTTTTTGAAGAACGCTTTTTTTGTCAAGGCGCCACTCGTTTAAATTTAAACTAACAAAATCAACGGTAGGAATATTATTTGCCTTATAAATCATTTTGGTTAAAACCTTATCCATGGTAATGGCTGATGAAGTGACATCACAACCGACGTAAGGAACATTCAACATTTCGCATAGACCCTGGAAAGTTCCGTCTTCTCCATTTTGTCCATGAAAGGCCGGGAAGGCAATATCAAAAACTGTATTACTTTTTAAAAACCCAGATTGCTTAACCATTTTTCCTGTTGATTTATTGAAATCTATATTAAATCCTTCAAGCTTTTTATCTAAATCAACCTGATTTTGAGTAAAGAATTTCATTGAGGCGAGTTTAGGATCGGAATACCATTTACCTTTTTTATCGATATAAACAGGGATGACATTGTAGCCACATTTTTTCAAACCGGAAATGATCAGTTGCCCAGTGAGGATGGAAACATCATGTTCAGGAGACCTGCTGCCGAAAAAAACGCCAATAGTAGTCATAAAGTTTTTAAAGTCGTAAAGTCATAAAGTCTTAAATCACAATTTTTTTATAAAACCTGATAGTAACTTAGATATCTCTACTGATAAATAGTATAAATCATTAAATTGATTTTTAGTCAAGTAATTTAATTTTAAACCGATATAAAGCATAGATCGGACTTCTGCACAAGATCCTTTGGCAATATATAGAAATTTTTTAAATTCTTTATCTCCCATTCGTTCAAATCCTTCAGCAATGTTATTACTAATCGATACACCTGCTCGTTGAATTTGATCTTTAAAACCATAGTCATTACTATCACAAAATATTTTATATATTTTTATTGCGATACTATTTGCTTTTTGCCATGCAATAATATCTTCGAATTTTTCTATTCTATTTCCCACTGTTTTTTACTTTAAAGACTTTATAAACTTTATAACTTTATAGACTCACGTATAATTATCCGGCCAGTCGTTTTGAAAAAGGATTACGTCGCCAGATTTCAAAATTGATCCTAGATTATTTTGGGCTTCCATCATCGAGTCAAACCAAATAATATTATTTTTATTAAAACCGGCGTTAATTAATCCCCCTTCAATATAGGGGGTCATCGAATTTTTAATGAAAATTACCAAATCCACGACGTCGTTTAATCTTTTACCTATCCTCTGGTGGACTTCTCGGCTTTTACTTCCAATTTCGACTAACCCGGGAGTAAGAAATATTTTTCTCCTCTTTTTAAATAACGCTAATGTTTTGATAGCCTCCTCTACCCCATCGGGATTACCGTTATAACTATCGTCAATGACCAGAATATTTTTTTCACGGTTTAAAACTGGTTGGAGCCGATGGGCTGGTGTCTTTATTTTTTTCAGACCATTATCAATCTCTTGAGTTGTTAAACCAAGTTTTTTTGCTAAATAAATTACTCCGTCAATTTTATCTAAATTATATTCCCCTAAAATAGGGAAAAATAATTTCTGGTAAATATATCCCGGAGCGTCTTCATTGAATTCGATCTTTCCTTTCGATGAATAGAAGTATATTTTCTGATCAGAAACAAACTTTTTATAATTATTTTTAATATATTTATCTTTACCATTCATAAGTAAAATCCCGCCAGACTTCATATTTTGAGAAATTTCAAAAATAGTTCTTATACTGTTATCAATAGATTTTAATCTTTCCAAATGAGCTTCATTAATTCCTGTTATTACACTAATTTGAGGAGGAGAAATTAAGCAGATGTTTCTGATGTCACCAGAGTAATACTCCCCCATCTCAACAACTAAGATTTCTGTTTTTTCATTTACCTGACTTAGAATTGTTCTGGCAATTCCAATTGGAGTGTTATAGCTTTCAGGAGTTTTGACAACCTGATATTTTTCAGATAAAACCGTGGCAACTAAATCCTTCATTCCTGTTTTTCCATAACTCCCGGCTATTCCAATAATTTTGATACTTTTAATTTTTTTTAACTTATTTTTAGCGAGAAAGATAATTATTTTTTTAACCAAAAAATCAATTGGATATATTAACTCCACCGTACCTACGAGATAGATAAAAGAAAAACGGAAAAAAATAATTGAGGAAATTATAATGATGTAAAAAGAATAAAAATATCCTAAAAAAATTGTTGCTAAAAAAAATAATGTTGTCAGGGAAAAAATTAATTTTATTTTATTGGTCCATTTGAGCGGTTTTCTAATTTTATGATTTGGAGGAACTCCTTTGGTATTTTTTAAAGCAATTAAATATCGATCAATTTCATATTCTTCAAGCTGAAGAAGAAGTAGGTGAAAGTAAATAAATTTAAATGGATTATTTCTATTCATATGAAATCTGTTAATGTATTAATAAATTCTTGCGGTTGGTCCAAAAAGCTGAAATGTCCGGCTGACAAAATAATTAATTTAGAATTCTTTATTTTTTCATTCATTTTTTTAGCAAGAGCAACTGGAGTGATTTTATCTTTATCTCCTGAAATAATTAAAGTTGGTTTATTAATTTCTAATAAAATTGGCAAGAGATTTTGCGAAACCACTTTCTTAAAAATTCTTGACATTGCCGGTATATTCAAATATTCAGATCCGATCATTTGATAAAATTTGAAACGAAACGGTTGCATAAATGAAGGTGAGAATAATGGGCTGACAATTTTGGCTAACAAGGTTTTAATTTTTTTTGGTGTTGAAGAATATCTTATCCCTGATGCATTAACCAAAATAAGTTTCTCTAAAAAAATGGGATTTTCTGAAGCTATCTTTATACTAATACTTCCACCAAAAGAATGACCTATTAGATTAATATTTTTTAAACCAAGTTTTTTAACAAACTCATAAACTATTTTTTTATAATCATCAATATCATAATTAGAATTTGGAATTTGAGATTGGCCAAAACCGGGAAGGTCTAAAAAATACAAGGAATAATTTTTGTTAATTAATTCAGAAGCGATCTTGAACCAAAGTTTACTATCAACTCCCCAACCATGAAGAAAAACTAAAGTTTTAACAGATTTTTTATCCGATAAAACAGAGTAATAATTTATAAGAAGATTATTGACAATTATTTGCTTGTTAAAAATTTGGTTATAAGTCATTTTACCTTGTTACAGCCGACCGATGTACAACCTCGGAGGTTATGCAGGCTCGGCAGAAATTTATAAATTTTTTAATTTAGTAATTAATTCTTGGTAGGAATTTACGTCGACTTTTTGACCATTTAGGAAAAAGGTTGGGGTTGAGTCAACACCGATTTGCTCTGCCTCTTTTAAGTCAGAATTGACTCTATCTTTGACTACTGCTGAATTAAGATCATTTTTAAATTGATCAATATTTAGTTTAAGTTCTTTAGCATAATTTAAAAAATATTCTTTCTGGGGATCATTACTGGCTGACCAAGATTGTTGGTTATCAAAAAGCAAATCTGACATTTCCCAAAATTTACCTTGAATTCCAGCCGCTTCTGCTACGTAAGCTGATATTTTTGCTTTATCATGTATCTGATAAAGAGGAAAATATCTATAAACAAAAGTGACTTTCTTAGTGATATCGAAATCCGCACTTCCTGAAGCTTCAACTGTTTTCAAAAAATCATGGGCACTTTTACAAGATGGGCACTGAAAATCACTGTATTCAACTAAAATATTTTTTTTATCAGGTGACCATTTAATATGGTCACTGGTTTTTAATTGTTTAGTTTGGGGAAAGTCAGCAACCACGGGTTGATTAATTAATTTATAAACACCAAAAAGAAGTAAAAAAGTTCCGAGAACAGAAATGACGGAAATTATTATTGTATTTTTATTCATAACTTATTAATAAAGCTCGGTAACGAAATTTTTTGACGGAAAACAAAAAACCGCAAAAAATTTGTTACCTTCGCTTTAATATTTTACTGATTCAACCGATTTAATCGAATTAACTGATTTAACCGATTTAACTGACTGGACTGATTTCATCTGATTTTATCCCACTATTAATAGTCCGTACATAATAGCAATCCCTAAAATAAAAGTAAAAATCTGAATAATACTTTTTTTAAGCTGTGTTTCCTTATGTAATTCAGGGATAAGATTGGTGCCTGCTATATAGATTAAATTGGCCGCAGCAAAAGGCAGGAGAAAATTATTGACACCAACAAGATATTGATTAAGAGTTAGGGCAAATAGCGTTCCAAAAATAGCCGTTAATCCAGACACAAAATTATAGAAAATAGCTTGTTTTTTATTCATTCCTCCAAGGATCAAAGCGGCAAAATCACCTATCTCATGAGGAATTTCATGTAAAATAACGGCTAAACTCGTTGCAATTCCAACTGGAACGCTGACCAAAAAACTGGCGCCAATCGCCAGTCCATCGATAAAATTATGGACACTGTCACCAAATAAAATCATTGAAACAAAATGTTTTATTTTATTACCCAAAATAGATGAGGCGTGATTTTCCTTCCAATAAATAATTTTTTCTATCAAAAATGAAATTAAAATTCCCGAAAGGAAAAAAAGTGAGGTATAAACGGTTGGCCCCTCTTTATAAACCTCCGGAATCAAATGAATAAAAGCATCTCCAAACAATGCTCCAGCCGAAAAACTGACAAAATAAATAAGAATTTTATTTAAAATTATTTCTTTGATTCCCAAAGTAAATACACCAAGTAGAGATAATAAGCTGACAAAGACGACACTTAATAAAGAATATATCCAAATTGACATAGAATATTTTATCACAAAAGACTATTTATTAGGCACTGGTATTGAAAACAACTGATAAAACACTACTTTAGATTGTCTTTACGTTCTAAACTATCATTTCATATGTTTTTAGGGGTATTTTTGATACATTTAAGGTGTGATTACTTGTCCAGAATGTA
>Ga0210016_1003068_pt1 | contig 14931 bp, 11 predicted proteins | sample CryGeyCG2014_300_FD_185454 | JGI IMG/M metagenome (GOLD analysis project Ga0210016, IMG submission 185454) | Groundwater microbial communities from aquifer - Crystal Geyser CG02_land_8/20/14_3.00 (SPAdes) (version 2) | ecosystem: Environmental > Aquatic > Deep subsurface > Groundwater | place... | reverse complement strand
AGATCGTGCCCTCGATGCTGCCGCCGCGCCCGTCGTAAAGATCATTGCCGTCGTTCAGAAACACATCCCCGAACATCTGGCCGAGATTGCGAATGGTATCCGCCGCCGTCGATCCGACCACGCTGGCGTTACCGCCCTGGATGATGCCGGTGTTGCGCAGCGACAGGGCTTCGGTGCCGAAATTGAAGATTCCGGCCCCGTCGGCATGCAGCACCCCGGCGTTGTAGATGTGGGTTGTGCCCACACCCGATCCCTCCACGCCGATTGCCGCCATTCCGCCGTCGATCAGGCCGTAGTTGATCACGGTCGAGTCGTGGGCGGCCACGCCGACGCCGACAAGCGCGCCGGATACGACACCGGTCGCCGCCACCAAGACCCGTTCGCCGCTGTCGGCAGCAGCATCGTCGCCAAGCACCACCCCGTGCCAGCTTGCCACGGTGCCCTCGATATGAACCCGGTGATTGCTGCCAATACCGTACACGGTTGGCTGGCCGTTGGTGCTGGCGATCAAGCCGTTGCGCCCGACCAGCAGGCTGTCAGCGGTGGTCAGGTCGATTCGAACGCCAGGGCCAACGTTGTCCCAGTTGATGACTTGCAGGACCATGATGTTTCCTCCTCTGATGGAACTATCACCTATTCCAACCCGGAAACCCGCATCCCGCGTCTCCGGGTGGCACGGTCAGCATACACCCGCAGCCGCGGTGTTTCAGCGTCTTTCGTCGCCTGCGACACTGCCGAACCTGATCGCGCGTGGGGGGTGCACCGTGGTCACCGGCGGCGCGCAACAGGGTTTGCCCCCGCCCGCCCTGCGTGCTAGGCGCGAGGGCAAGTTGACCCACTTTCGTGATCGCCTTGAGGCCGCGCCATGTATCACCTGACCGAGGAATCCGAGGCCGACGAAGCCGAAGTCGAGGCGCTTTACGACCTGTGCTTTGCCCCCGGTCGCACCGCGCTGTCGTCCTACCGGCTGCGCGACGGGGTGGCCAGGGTGGCCGCCCTTTGCCTGGTGTTGCGCGATGGCGACGGCACCCTGGCGGCGGTGATCCGCTACTGGCCGGTCGAAGTGGCGGGGCAGGCGGTGCTGCTGCTGGGGCCGGTGGCGGTGCATCCCACCCGGCAGGGCGAGGGGCTGGGCGGGCTGCTGATCAACGAAAGCCTCTCAGAGGCGCGCCGCCTCGGCTGGCAGCGGGTGCTGCTGGTGGGCGACGCGCCCTACTACGACCGCTTCGGCTTTCGCAAACTTGACGCCGTGGTGATGCCACCCCCCACCAACCCCGAGCGGGTGCTGGGGCTGGAACTGGTGCAGGAGGCCTGGGCAGGCGTGACCGGCGCGGTGACGCGCAAGCGCGCCTGACCTTTTGCGCCCGTCTTGCCCCAGAGGGCATCTCCCCCTACCTTGGACCGATGGACCCTGCTTTCCCCCTGCCCGCCCTGGTTCCCGACCCGGTGCCCGCCGCCGAGATCGCCCAGCTTGCCGCCCGCACCCGGCGCGCGGGGGGGCCGTTGATCGCGCTGATGACCAGGGCAGGGGGCGCACTCGAGGCGCGGCTGGCCCTGCTGCCCGCGCCTGCGCGGCACCGGATCGAGACCCTGGTGCGCGCCGCCTTGGAACGGGGTTTTGCACTGGCCGCCTCCGGTCGCCATGCCCCCGATCTTGGTCCCCACGCCGCCCCCGCGCTGGCGGCCCTGACCGGCGCACTGGGCGGGGCCGGTGGGCTTGCCACCGCGCTTGCCGAGCTGCCGTTCACCATCACCCTGATCCTGCACAGCATCCGCCGTGCCGCCGCGGCCGAAGGCTTTGACCCCGACGATCCGTCAATCCGCGCCGAATGCCTGGCGGTGTTTGCCGCCGGCAGCCCGCTGGCGCGCGATGATGGCATTGACACCGCCTTTCTCGGGGCCCGCCTCGCGCTGACCGGTCCGGCCCTGCACAAGCTGATCGCCAGCGTCACGCCCCGTCTCGCCGCCGCTCTGGGGCAGAAGCTGGCGGCGCAAGCGGTGCCGGTGCTGGGCGCGCTGTCGGGGGCGGCGCTGAACGCGGCTTTCCTTGGCTACTACCGCGAGCTGGCGCAGATCCGCTTTGCCCTGCTGCGCCTGGCCGGGCAGCATGGCCCCGAGCCGGTGCTGGCCGCCTTTCGTGCCGCCACCCGCCCCGCGCCGCTCAACCGCGCCGGACCGGCTTTCTCATTGGGATAAATACCCTCGGGGGTGAATTGGCCGTCAGGCCAAGAGGGGGCGGACAGCCCCCTTCCACCGCCGCAAATTGCAGCGCGGGCTAATCCTCTTGCCGCGCCAGCCAGTCCATCAGCGCCGGGCGCACCGATTCCGCCCCGCTGGCGCAGGCGGCATCGATCACCGCGCGCGCCGCGCCCAGATCGACCCGGCGCAGCAGCGCCTTGACCGGCCCGATCGAGGCCGGGCGCATCGACAGGGTGCGCAGGCCAAGGGCGGCCAGACACACCGCCTCGACCGGACGCCCGGCATCCTCGCCGCAGAACGACAACGGCGTGGCGGTCTCGGCGCAGCGCCCGATGATCTGGCTGATGAAGGTCAGAAAGCTGACATTCAGCGTGTCATAGCGCCGCCGCACCCGCTCGTTCTCGCGGTCGGCGGCAAAGAAGAACTGCTTGAGATCATTGCCGCCGATCGACACGAAATCGGCCAGCTCGAAGAACGCGCGCGGGCCGAACGCGAGACTCGGGGTCTCCAGCATCGCCCCGATCTCGACCTTGCCCGGCACCGCGTGCCCCATCGCCGCCTCGTGGTCCAACTCGCGCAGAAGCTGGCCGCGCGCCGCGCTGAACTCGGCAAATTCGCTGACAAAGGGAAACATCACCGTCAGATCGCGCCCGTTGCTGGCCCGGATCAGCGCCTGCAACTGCATCCTGAGCACCCCCGGCTTGTCGAGCCCCACCCGGATCGCGCGCCACCCCATCGCCGGGTTGGGCTCGTCGTTGGGCTTGAGGTAGGGCAGCACCTTGTCCGAACCGATATCAAGGGTGCGAAACGCCACCCGGCGCCCGCGCGCGGCCTCGATCACGATGCGGTAGGTGCGGGCCAGCTCGTCGCGCTTGGGCAGCTTGTTGCGCACCAGAAACTGCAATTCGGTGCGAAACAGCCCCACCCCTTCGGCCCCCGAGCTTTCCATCGATGGCAGATCGGCCATCAGCCCGGCGTTCATCAGCAGGGTCGTGACGGTGCCGCATTTCGATTGCGCGGGCAGCAGCCGCAGCGAGGCATAGCGCTCTTGCGCCTGGGCCTGCATCGCCATCTTGTCGCGAAAGGCGCGGGCGATGGTTTCTTCGGGGCGCAGGTGGGCAATGCCCTGATCGCCATCGACCAGGATATGGTCGCCGTTCAGCGCCTCGCCGGTGATGCGGGCGGCGTTGATCACCAGCGGAATCGCCAGCGCCCGCGCCACGATTGCGGCATGACTGCCGACCGAACCTTCCTCCAGCACCACCCCGCGCAAGCGCTTGCCATATTCCAAAAGCTCGCCGGGGCCGATGTTGCGCGCCACCAGCACCGGATTTTCCGGCAGCGTCGCCCCGGTATCGACCCCTTGCCCGGTCAGAATGCGCAGCAAGCGGTTCGACAGATCGTCAAGGTCATGCAGGCGCTCGCGCAGGTAGGCATCGGGCACCTGTTCCAGCCGGGCGCGGGTGGCGGATTGTTCCTTTTCCACCGCCGCCTCGGCCGACAGGCCAAGGGCGATGTCTTCCTCCATCCGGCGTAGCCAGCCGCGCGAATGGGCAAACATCCGGTAGGCTTCGAGCACCTGCTTCTGGTCCTTGTCGAGGCTGGCCGCCGACAGCAGATCATCGACCGACACCCGCAGCATCCCGACCGCAGCACGGATGCGCTCGATTTCGGTCAGCGGATCGTCGGCCACCGGGTTGGTGACCACCACCCGCGGCTCGTGCAGCCAGACGTTGCCCTCGGCGGCGCCTTCCTGCCCGACGGCGCCCCGGATCATCACCGGCTGGCGGTGCAGCGCGCCGATCTGTTCGCCCTCGCCCAGAAAGGCACCAAGCTCGGTCATCTCGGCCAGCACCATCGCCACCACTTCCAGCGCATAGACCGCATCATCGGAAAACTGCCGCGCCTGGCGCGATTGCACCACCAGCACGCCCAGCTTTTCGCCGACCCGCTGGATCGGCACCCCGAGGAACGAGCTGAACACCTCTTCGCCGGTCTCGGGCATGAAGCGAAAGCCCTTTTCCGACGGGGCATCGGCGGTGTTGACCGGGCCCGCGCTGCGCGCGACCCGCCCCACCAGCCCTTCGCCCAGGCGCAGCCTTGTGTGGTGGACCGAGGATTTCTTCAACCCCTCGGTGGCGCACAGCTCGAGCGTCTCGGCATCGCGAAACAGGTAGATCGAGCACACCTCGGTGCCTATCGAATCGGCGATCAGATGGGTGATACGGTCCAGCCGGTCCTGACCCTTGCCGGGGACCGCCAGGCTGTCGCGCAGCCGCCGCAGCAGCTTGCGGCTTTCACTTTCGCTGTGGTCGGGCATCATACCTCGGCGGCTTCGGCGCTAGAGCGCGATGACGCTTGGTGGTGCTGACCATCGTCATCTTCGCGGTGGTCAGGGCAAGTCTTTGGGCCGCAAGAAAACTCTCCGGGGGAGAGTTTTCCGGTCCATTGTTCATGAGGCCGAAGGCCGTTGAACAAGGGCGGCCCAGCAAGGGCGGTCGGTTGGAAATCGGGCCGCGCCTGCCTGGCTGGCGCGTTTCGCGCCTGCCGGGGGCAGGCAGGCGCGACCCGATTTGACGCGTGTCAAATCGGGCAAGAAAAGTTTGCGATTCCACTTGACCCCATTCTGCGTCTGCTCACGCCTTTTCCAACTCGAAGGCATCATGCAGGGCCTGCACCGCGAGTTCCATGTATTTCCGGTCGATCAGCACGGAAATCTTGATTTCCGAGGTGGCAATGACCTTGATGTTGACATTCTCGGCGGCCAGTGCGGCAAACATCGTCGCCGCAACCCCGGCGTGAGAGCGCATGCCGATCCCCACCACCGAGATTTTGGCGACTTCGGTATCCTCGACCAGTTCGTGGTAGGCGATCAGCCCCGCGCTTCGGGCGTCGGCCATGGCCTTGTGGGCCCGCGCCACCTGATTGACCGGGCAGGAAAAGGTCATGTCGGTGACGGCGCGGCGGGTGCCGCCGTCGTCGATTTCGGAAATGTTCTGCACGATCATGTCGACGTTGACGCCCGATTCCGACAGCGGGCCAAAGATTGCGGCGGCGATGCCGGGGCGATCCTCGACCTTGACCAGCGTCATCTTGGCTTCGTCGCGCGAATAGGCAACGCCGGTGACCACTTTCGATTCCATGATTTCATCCTCGTCGCAGACCAGTGTGCCAGAGTTTTCGTCGCTGTCTTCAAACGACGACAGCACCCGCAGCCGCACCTTGTAGCGCATCGCCAGTTCGACCGAGCGGGTTTGCAGCACCTTGGCACCAAGCGATGCCAGTTCCAGCATTTCCTCATAGGCGATGCGGGTCAGCTTGCGCGCCTTGCTGGTGATGCGCGGGTCGGTGGTATAGACGCCATCGACATCGGTGTAGATGTCGCAGCGTTCCGCCTTGAGGGCGGCGGCAAAGGCGACCGCCGTGGTGTCCGAGCCACCCCGCCCCAGGGTGGTGATGCGACCCTCGGCGCTGACCCCCTGAAAGCCCGCAACCACCGCGACCTTCATGCCCTCGGCAAATTTCTGATCGAGATTGGCGCGCGGAATGTCGATGAACCGGGCCGAGGAATGGGCGGAAGTGGTCTGGATCGGCACCTGCCAGCCCTGCCATGACCGCGCCGGCACGCCCAGTTCCTGCAAGGTCAGCGCCATCAGCCCGGCGGTGACGTTTTCGCCGCTTGAGACCACCGCGTCGTATTCGCGCGCGTCGAACAGGGGCGAGGTCGCCTCGACCCAGCCCACCAGTTCGTTGGTCTTGCCCGACATGGCGGAAACGATGACGATCACGTCAAAACCGCGATCAACCTCGCTCTTGACCTTCAGCGCCGCATTCCTGATGCGCGCGAGGTCAGCCACCGAGGTGCCGCCGAATTTCATCACCAGAAGCGGCATCAATGCCCTTTCGCTGCCCGACCCCGATTGCTGCGGTTCTTATGCGGGGCCGGGGCAGGGTGCAAGGGGCAGGGGGCCGCTCATCCGCCCTGACAGGCGTCTTCGCTGGCCGAGCGAAGGCCGACCGCAAGGGCGGGATGCGCGGCGCGGCGTGAGCCGCCTCAGCCGGATTTGGGTTTGCGGGCGCGGTGCCCTCGTCTCCTCGCACCAGGGCTGTTGCATTTGAAGACCCCAAACGAAGATCATGCACTTTCCCGTTGCGGCACGCGACGGGGACGCGCCCGCCATCCCGGCCCTTCGCTGGCGCTTCGGGCGTTCGCCGGGGAAACGCTCCGCCGGAGCGTTTCCTGATCCGTCTCCCCCCCCCACACATCCCCCTTGCATCCCTCGCCCCCATCCGGCATCCCATCGGTAACGCAGATCGGGGGCCAGGCATGAAACGCAAGATCGCCATTCTCGGAGCCTCGGGCTACACCGGGGCCGAGCTGATCCGGCTGATCGCCACCCATCCGCGGCTGGAGATCAACGCGCTTTCCGCCGACCGCAAGGCGGGGCAGGTGCTGGCCGAGGTGTTTCCCTTCCTGCGCCATCTGAACCTGCCGCGGCTGGTGCGGATCGAGGAGATCGACTTTGCCCATGTCGATCTTGCGTTCTGCGCCCTGCCGCATGCCACCAGCCAGGCGGTGATTGCCGCCCTGCCGCGCGATCTGCGGGTGGTCGATCTGTCGGCGGATTTCCGGCTGCGCGACCCGCAGGCTTATGAGAAATGGTATGGCAAGCCCCATGCCGCGCCCGACTTGCAGCGCGAGGCGGTTTACGGGTTGACCGAGTTCTACCGCGACGAGATCAGGGCGGCGCGGCTGGTGGCGGGCACCGGGTGCAACGCTGCAGCCGGGCAATATGCCCTGCGGCCGCTGATCGAGGCCGGGGTGATTGATCTGGACCGCATCGTGATCGACCTCAAGGCCGGGGTCTCGGGGGCCGGGCGCAGTCTCAGGGAAAACCTGCTGCATGCCGAGTTGTCGGAAGGCACGATGACCTACGCGGCCGGCGGCACGCACCGCCATCTGGGCGAATTCGATCAGGAATTCAGCAAGTTGGCCGGGCGAGCGGTGCAGGTGCAGTTCACCCCGCACCTGCTGCCGATGAACCGCGGCGTTCTGGCCACGGTCTATGTCGAGGGCGACCCGGCACAGGTGCATGCAGCACTGGCCGCGCGCTATGTGCTGGAGCCGTTTGTCGAGGTGCTGCCGTTTGGCGCGCTGCCTTCGACCCGCGACATCCGGGGCTCGAACTTCGTGCACATAGGTGTGATCGGGGATCGCATTGCCGGGCGAGCGGTGGTTGTTGCGGTGCTGGACAACCTGTGCAAAGGCTCGTCGGGGCAGGCGATCCAGAACGCCAACCTGATGCTGGGGCTGGAAGAGACCGCGGGGCTGATGCTGGCCCCGGTGTTTCCGTGACAAAGAGGACGACATGAAGGGTTTGAAGAAACAGCGCCGGATCCAGATCATCGTGCTGGCCTTCGTGGCGCTGGCGCTGGCGACCGGGCTGATCGGTTACGCGATGCGCGACGGCATCAACTTCTTTCGCGCCCCGGCGCAGCTTGCCAGCGACCCGCCACGCGAGGGCGAGGTGTTCCGGCTGGGCGGGCTGGTCGAGGCCGGATCGCTGGTGCGCGGCCAGGGCGAGACCGTCAGTTTCAACGTGACCGACGGCAAGGCCACCATTCCCGTGACCTTTACCGGGGTGCTGCCCGACCTGTTCAAGGAAGGCACCGGCATGATCGGCACCGGCCAGATGCAGGCGGGCACCTTTGTCGCCACCGAGATTCTGGCCAAGCACGACGAGAACTACATGCCCAAGGAAGTGATCGACGCGCTGAAAGAGCAGGGCGTCTATCAGACTCCGGGCAGCGCACCGAACGGTTGATTGCGCCGATCTTAACCGCCTGACCGCAGCCTTGCCCGCAGCACAAACGCGGGGATCGCCATGCCGTCGGTCGAGGAAATTGCCAGGGAAATCGTCGCCCGCGAGGGTGGCTTCGTCAACGACCCGGCGGATCCGGGCGGGGCCACCAAATACGGCGTGACACTTGGCACGCTGCGCGGTCTGGGGCTGGATCTGACCGGCGACGGCACCGTGTCGGTGGCCGATGTCAAGGCGCTGAGCCGTGAGCAGGCCGAGGCGATCTTTGTCGAGCACTACTTCAAGCGCCCCGGCATCGCCGCCCTGCCCGAAACGCTGCACGCTTCGGTGTTCGACATGTATGTCAACGCCGGGGCCAATGCGGTGAAGGTGTTGCAGCGCCTGCTGACCGAGATGGGCTTTGCCTGCACGGCCGATGGCGCGATCGGGCCGCAGACCGTCGCGGCCGCCGCGCAGGCCGCTGCCGCCGCGCCTGGGCATCTGGCCGACGCCTATGCAATTGCCCGGCGCAACTACTATTACAGCCTGGCCGATGCCCGCCCCGCCAGCCGCAAATATGCCCGCAGGCGTGATGGCGGCAAGGGCGGCTGGATCACCCGGGCGGAACAGTTCATGGCACCGCAGTATCGCCTGACCGAGGCGCAACACCAGGCACGGGTGGCGAAATGGGCGTGATCAGCAGCATTCTGGGATCGTCCGGCGCGGTCTCGGCGGTGGGCGACGCGGCCAAGGGGTTGGCCGAAGTGTTCACCCCTTCGGCCACCCGCAGGCAAGAGCTTTCGGCCGAGGCGCAGATGGCCGCGCTGAAGCAATTCGGCGGCGAATTTGCCGTGCCCGCGCCCAGTTGGTTCGACGCCATGGTGAACGGGTTGAACCGCCTGCCGCGCCCGCTGCTGGCCTTCGGCACCATCGGCCTGTTCGTCTATGCCATGATCGACCCCGCCGGCTTCGGCCAGCGCATGGTCGGGCTGAACCTGGTGCCGGAAGCGTTGTGGTGGCTCTTGGGCGCGGTGGTGGCGTTCTATTTTGGCGCGCGCGAGGCGCATTATTTCCGCACCGGGCCGGTTGCCGTGGCCCCGGCGCAACCCGCCGTCGAAGCCGCAAGCGATGGCAATGCGGCGCTGGCCGACTGGCAGCAGAGCCGGGGCTAAAGCAGATCCTCTTCCTCGCCGGTCACGTCGATGCCCATGGCGTCAAGCCCGGCTTCCAGATTTTCCGCAAGGTGCGGCATGCCGATCAGGTAATCCTCGGTCGGCGTGCTGGCCCCGGCGCGCGCCTCGGCCACCGCCTCGTCGAATTCCTCGGGCTCGAATGCGCCACGCCCAACCCAGGCCAGCGCCACCAGATTGGCCGACTCGTCTTCGTTCAGCCCGGCGATGAAGGCGCGAAGCTCGGCCTCGGCGATCCGTCCTTCGCGGGTCTGAAAGATGATCTGGACCAATTTTGACGGACTGATTTCGATCATGGTGCCCTCTCGTTCGTTCCGTGCCCGACGTTTGGCCACGGCTCCTGGCAGGTGCGCGCCTTCCCGCCTCGACCGATCCGAATGTCGGCGGATTTAGTCTAGCACAAAATTTCACCGCCCATGCACCCTCAAGTTGCTGCACGTGCGAATTAAACCGCGGGTCGTGCGCCTGCCAGCCAGGGGTCAGGCCATTTTCAACAGCCGGGTCAGATCGCCATTGCCCGCCACCATGTCGCGCAGCGAGACCCGGTCAAGGGCAGCATAGAACGCCGCCAGCGCATCGCAGATGGCACCTTGCAACCGGCAGCAGGCCGCCAGCGGGCAATTGTTGTCGGTGCCGGAAAAGCACTCGGCAAACGGCAGGTCGGCCTCGAAGCTGCGAAACACTTCGCCCACCCTTATGTCGTCGATCCCGCGCCCCAGCGTCAGCCCGCCCGCGCGCCCGCGCACGGTGCGCACAAAGCCCTTCTGCGCCATCAGGTGGATCACTTGTGCCAGATGGTTTTCCGACGCGTTGCAGGCCTCGGCCACGTCTTTCCTGCGCACCACGCGGCCTTCGTTCACGGCGCAGAACATCAGGGTGCGCATCGCGAGATTGGTCCGTATCGTCAGGCGCATGGTGTGATCCTTCGGTGGCAGCCGCCGGGGCGTCCGGCGAGCTGTTGCTTGATTTGCGACAGTTGCCGGGCGGCAAACCTTGATCCAGATCATGTTTTGCCGGGTTGGCACGAAAAACCTGCATCGCAGGCATGCTGTTTTCGGGCCATTCCCCGATCGCAGCTCCGCCAGGGTGGGCAATCGCGGCGGCCATATTGCCGCAGAGCCGAAGGTTGGCTAAGCGCTTTGGGATCGAAGTTTTGCGAAATCCAAGGCTGAATTCAGTTTGTCACTGCCCTGTGGTGGCGCTAACGTCAAAGCGCTTTGGTTGATTGACCCGCCGGGGATGCCGCGTCATACCAAGACAACACTTGACCCCGGCGCAGGGTGGGCGGCATCCATGGTTGACCGCTTGCCTGAGGTGCCGACCGTGACAGAATGGACCACGCTTGTGACTGACCTGAATTCCGCCGCGCTGAAGGCCGACATCCTGCGCCACCTGACCTATACCCTGGGCAAGGATGCGCCGAACGCCAGCGTTTACGACTGGCGCATGGCGCTGTCTTTCGCGATCCGCGACCGCATCGTCGAGCCGTGGTTTGCCTCGACCCGGCGCACCTGGGCCGAGGACCGCAAGCGGGTCTATTACCTGTCGATGGAATTCCTGATCGGGCGTCTGCTGGAAGATGCCACCGTCAACCTTGGCCTGCGCGATCTGGCCGAGGCGGCGCTGGCCGATCTGGGCCAGGATTTCCGCACCATCGTCGAAGACGAGCCCGACGCGGCGCTGGGCAACGGTGGCCTCGGGCGGCTGGCCGCGTGTTTCATGGAGTCGATGGCGACGCTGGGCTGCCCCGCCTACGGCTACGGCATCCGCTACGAGCACGGCCTGTTTCGCCAGCGCTTCGAGGGTGGTCAGCAGGTCGAGGCCCCGGAAGACTGGCTGAACCATCCCGACCCGTGGGAGTTTGCGCGCCCCGAGGCCGCCTATACCATCGGCTTCAAGGGTTCGGTCGCAACCGAAGGTGGGCGCGAGGTCTGGAGCCCCGGCGAAACCGTGATCGCCTCGGCACAAGATACCCCGGTGGTGGGTTGGCAGGGCAAATGGGCCAACACCCTGCGCCTGTGGGCCGCCAAGCCGACCACGATGTTCGATCTGGCGCGCTTCAACCGCGGCGATTACGCCGCCGCCGCCGAACCCGAAGCGCTGGCCCGCACCCTGTCGCGCGTGCTTTATCCCGACGACACCACCTATCAGGGCAAGGAGCTGCGCCTCAAGCAGGAATTCTTCCTGACTTCGGCGGCGTTGCAGGATATCCTGCGGCGCTACCTGGTCAGCCATTCCGACCTGCGCGCCTTGCCTGCCCATGTCGCGATCCAGATGAACGACACCCACCCCGCAATTGCCGGGCCGGAACTGATCCGGCTGTTGTGCGATGTCCACGGCCTGCCGTTTGACGACGCGCTTGAAACGGCGCGGGCCTGCCTGGGTTACACCAACCACACCCTGCTGCCCGAGGCGCTGGAGCGTTGGGCCACCTTCACCTTCGGCACCGTGCTGCCGCGCCACATGCAGATCGTCGAGCGCATCGACGCCTGGCATGGCCGCACCTACCCCACCCGTCCCAGCCATGTCGGCATCGTCAAGCAGCACGAGGTGCGGATGGGCGAGCTGGCGTTCATCATGGCGCACAAGGTCAATGGCGTCTCGGCGCTGCACTCGGATTTGGTCAAGCAAAACCTGTTCCCCGAGCTTCATGCCCTGCATCCCGACCGGATCATCAATCAGACCAACGGGGTGACGCCGCGGCGCTGGCTGAAGATGTGCAACCGCCCACTGGCCGGGCTGATCACCCAGACCATCGGCGCCGGCTGGGAGGCCGATCTTGACCGCCTGCAGGATCTTGCGCCGCAGATCAAGGACGCCGGTTTCAGGGCGGAATTCGGGGCGGCCAAGCGCCTTAACAAAGTGGCGCTGGCGGGATGGCTGGCGCGCGACTGCGGCGTCAGCGTCAGCCCCGATGCGCTGTTCGACGTGCAGATCAAGCGCCTGCACGAATACAAGCGCCAGCTTCTGAACATTCTTGAGACCATCGCGCGCTGGAACGCGATCCGCAAGAATCCGACCGGCAATTGGGTGCCGCGGGTCAAGATCTTCGGCGGCAAATCCGCGCCGGGCTACGGCGTGGCCAAGGAGATCATCCACCTGATCAACGATGTCGCCACCGTGATCAATGCCGATCCGGTGACCGGGGATCTGCTGAAAGTAGTCTATCCCGCCAACTACAACGTCTCGATGGCCGAGCGTCTGATCCCGGCCGCTGATCTGTCGGAACAAATCTCGACCGCCGGCAAGGAAGCCTCGGGCACCGGCAACATGAAGTTCATGCTGAACGGTGCGCCGACCATCGGCACGCTCGACGGGGCCAACGTCGAGATCCTGCACGAGGTCGGGGCCGAGAACTTTTTCCTGTTCGGCCTGACCGCCACCGAGGTGGTGCGCCACCGCGAAGACCCCGATCATGCGCGCAAGGCGATCGAGGCCAGCCCGCCGTTGCAGGACGTGTTGCAGATGATCGCCGAAGGCCGCTTCAGCCGCGACCAGCCCGACCGTTATCACGGGTTGGTGCACCGGATGTGGCACAGCGACTACTTTCTGGTGGCCTCGGATTTCGATGCCTATCTGGCCGCGCAGGCCCATGCCGATGCCGCCTACCGTGACCCTCAGCGCTGGCTCGCGATGGCGGCGATGAACACCGCGCGCTCGGGGTTCTTCTCGTCGGATCGCACCATCCGGGGCTATATGAAAGATGTCTGGTCGGTGACCCCGGCGCTTTAGATCAGGATGACGCTTGATGGAAATGGTGTTCTTGTCTTCCTTTCTTGCCGGATTTGGCCCGCGCCAAATCAGGCCGCGCCTGCCTGCCCCTTGGCAGGCGCGAAGACGCGCCAGCCCAGGCAGGCGCGGCCTGATTATCAACGCCTCGGCCAAGCCCAACCCCCGTTGCCCTGCGGCCGTTGGCCTTCGGGCAAGGGACCGGGCGGCCTTGCCCCGCAAGGCCGCTGACCCGGTCCCGGTCCCCAAATCCGGGGCCGTGCGGTTTGTGAGGTTTCCTGCAAACCTCACCACGCTTTAGGAGATTGCGATGGCAAAAGCCCCCAAGCTGCCCGCTGCCCTGGTCGATCCCGGCACTGCCCGCGCCCTGGTCGAGGGGCGGCATGGCGACCCGTTCGCGGTGCTGGGGCTGCATCCCTGTGGCAACCAATGGGCGCTGACGGCGTTTGTGCCGGGGGCGGAGGCGCTGGTCGCGCTGACGCCCGCGCCGGTCGCCCTGACCCCGGTCGCGGGCTTCGAGGGCTTGTTCCACGCCACCCTGCGGCGGCGTGTGGCTTACCGCCTGCGCGCGCAAGGTCATGGCGCGGAATGGGAATTCGACGATCCCTTCCGCTTCGGCCCGGTGCTGGGCGAGATCGACGAATATCTGCTGGGCGAGGGCACCCACAAGCGGATCTGGCAGGTGCTGGGGGCGCATGTGATGGTGCACGAAGCGGTCGCGGGCACCCATTTCGCGGTCTGGGCCCCGAATGCGCAGCGGGTCTCGGTGGTGGGCGATTTCAACATCTGGGATGGCCGCCGCGCCCCGATGCGCCGTCGCGGTGCGACGGGCGTGTGGGAGATTTTCATCCCCGGTCTGGGCGAGGGGGCGATCTACAAATACGAGATCTGCGGCCATGATGGCGTGGTGCTGCCGCTCAAGGCCGATCCGGTCGGGTTCGGCTCGGAACACGCGCCCGCCAATGGCTCGGTGGTGCGGCGGATCGACGGCGCGGTGTGGCACGATGGCGACTGGATGGCGGCGCGGGCGGCGCATCACGCGATCGACGCCGCGGTTTCGATCTACGAGGTTCATCTTGGCAGTTGGAAACGCGCGCCGGGCAACCGGATGCTGTCGTATCTGGAACTGGCCGAGCAACTGGTGGATTACGCCGCCGACATGGGCTTTACCCATATTGAGCTGATGCCGGTTTCGGAATACCCGTTCGACGGCAGTTGGGGCTATCAGCCGGTCGGGCTTTTCGCGCCCACCATCCGCCACGGCACCCCGGCCGAATTTCGCGCCCTGATCGACGCCGCGCACCGGCGCGGGCTGGGGGTGCTGCTCGACTGGGTGCCGGGGCATTTTCCGACCGATCCGCACGGCTTGGGCCGGTTCGATGGCACCGCGCTTTACGAGCACGCCGACCCGCGCGAAGGGTTTCATCAAGACTGGAACACCCTGATCTACAACTACGGCCGCGTCGAGGTGGCCAACTATCTGACCTCCAACGCCCTGTATTGGCTTGAGGAATACCACGTTGATGGCCTCAGGGTCGATGCCGTGGCGTCGATGCTTTACCGCGACTACTCGCGCGCGGCGGGCGAATGGGTGCCCAACAAGGATGGCGGGCGCGAGAATTACGAGGCGATCGGTTTCCTGCAACGGGTCAATGTCACCGCCTACGGCGAGGTGCCGGGGGTGGTGACGGTGGCCGAGGAAAGCACCGCCTTTCCCGGCGTGTCGCGCCCAGTCGATCACGGCGGGCTGGGGTTCGGCTACAAGTGGAACATGGGCTGGATGAACGACACCCTGTCCTACATGAGCCGCGATCCGATCTACCGCCGCCACCACCACCACCAGATGACCTTCAGCCTGCATTATGCCTGGTCGGAAAACTTCATCCTGCCGATCAGCCATGACGAGGTGGTGCATGGCAAGAAAAGCATGATCGACAAGATGCCGGGCCAGGGGCCTGAGAAATTCGCCAACCTGCGCGCCTATTACGGCTACATGTGGACCCATCCCGGCA
>Ga0210016_1003058_pt1 | contig 14941 bp, 12 predicted proteins | sample CryGeyCG2014_300_FD_185454 | JGI IMG/M metagenome (GOLD analysis project Ga0210016, IMG submission 185454) | Groundwater microbial communities from aquifer - Crystal Geyser CG02_land_8/20/14_3.00 (SPAdes) (version 2) | ecosystem: Environmental > Aquatic > Deep subsurface > Groundwater | place... | reverse complement strand
AGGCCTATGAGCTGCTTTACAAATCAAGACAGTGTCAATCGTATAATTTATGCTATTTTTAACCGTTTAAACAATAAGTGGAAGGTTAAGCTTTTAAGGGAATTTACACAATTTAATTGACATTACCGCTTCGCCGCTTCGCGGCTCGCAATGACGTGGCTAGGCCTTTTTTGACCAGTGATATTCGGAGATTTTGATGCTTATGGCGTGGGTGTGTCTACAGCGCCGAATACGCAGAATCCAGGCCTTTGGGAGCCATATGTGACGGCTGTCAAAGGCGATTATTTCGTAATTCCAGGGGACACGTACCTAATTATTCTAAACGGTTTTTCTCCCTCGTCCTGTCTTCCTCCGGCCAGATTTTAATGCCTGATATTTTCTTCTTTTCCGTCATTACTTTACTATTTCCCAATGCCCGCCCTTGTCAGGGCCGACTCTTTTAATTAATCCCTTGGCTTTTAGTCGATTGACGTTCCACTCAACACCTTTAAAAGTCAATCTGGTCTCTCGCGCCAAATCTTCCAATGTAATCTGAGAATTCTGCTTGATTAAATCAAAAATGATCTCCCCGTTTTTCTTCCTAGTTTTCTTCCTAGTTTCCTTCCTAGTTATCTGGCCGCTTTCTTCCAGCCCTTCCCCTTCTTCCCATTTTGGTCGATGGAAAGAAACCACAAAGCCATTTTTTACACGTTTAAATTCCACCTTAACATGATACAATTGGCATTCTTCATAAATTCTCTTAAGGCCGCTCGCCCATTTTTCAATGTCTTCAGACTTATACATCGTTTCTGCGATCAAAGGATTACGCAATATAGAATATCCGTCGCCTTTAACGAAATCTTGCGGATCTAACTCATCAGGAAATGTACCTGGGTTATAGATATCGACTCGATCCTTAAAGACGGCTACTTCGTTCCCCTTAGGATTGGCATAATCCCTATGGCACAAAGAATTGCCTATCGCTTCTGAAAACGATCTTACCGGGATTTCGGGAATTTCTTTTCGGCGGCTCTCGCTCATATCTGCGCGCCACTTGATGTGTTCTTTGATATAGTTTTCGGCCTGCTCGCGCAAACTAAAAATATTTCCTTTAAATTTTCTGATATCCAAAAAAGTAATTTTATCCGCGCCAGCAAAAACCGCGGCTTGAATTTCCATCGGATTGTCATCACAAAATAAAACTTCCGCCGCTTTGGTCAATTTCTCACCATGCAATAGCCCTAACTTTTTCAAAGTTTGCTTAACACTCGTATACTTAAAATTAATACGTTTAGCGGCGTTGGCCTTACGCATATATTCTTTAACTACCGAAGCATCAACGTCCTTTAATTTTTTCTCCGAGATTTCGCTTTCCCAAAGGAGTTTTTTCTTGCTTAATATGAGCGTTTCGATCTTTTGAGGACTCAACGCCTTATTCGATTCCCCAACACGGATATACGCCCTGCCATAAGCGAAATACGGGCTATTAATCCCATGCGCCTCGATAACAATACAATCCTTTCCTTCAATCTTTCGGGTTTCAACTTTCGGATAAATTTTCGGCTCTATGTTATCCACCACCGCCTGCGTCACTTCCCTGATTGTCATCCGCCCAATGTCCTGACCGACGACTTTCCCATCATCGGAGATCCCGAAATATACCTCTCCCTGATCATGCTTATTAAGCATAGCCGCGATCGCAACGACCGCTTCTTTGAGCTCTGCGGTCGATTTTTTAAATTCTATTGTTTCCGATTCCTTATTGGGATTAAAAAGATTGTATTTATTCATATATCGCCCCTCTTTTTTCATACATCAACCATAGATAATGTTGGTTTTTTATATATTAAACTCTATGGTGCCTTATATGTGCATATTATATCATTTATATATAATTATGCAAGGAGGGATTCTTCGCCCCTTTGGGGCTCAGAATGACAACCTCACACCTTTTTCGCCCAATGATATTCGGAGATCTTGATGCTTATGGCGTGGGTGTGTCTACAGCGCCGAATACGCAGAATCCAGACCTTTGGGAGCCATATGTGACGGCTGTCAAAAACGATTAGGATGGCTTTGGGAGTTTCGTGTATAAGAATGACGTCTATCCAAATATAGGTTTTTGGGAAAATAAGGGCTGATAGGAGGCTATGAGGGATTAGGGACATACGGGCTCCATCATAGAATGCCTTTCTTTTTTAGAAGCTCTCTATCCTCTTCGCTCATTCCTTGAAATATCTCACCTACTTTATTCTTTTCTCTTTCTTTACTCTTTATAGAGTCGTCAAAATGACGATACCTTTGGTGGTAAATGTGACGAGGCGGTATCGGCTTTTTGATGACAGGCAGCAGGATTGTGCCAAGCATTGTATATTCTGTAGGCCTGGAGCCTTTGCCGCTTTTGGACATAATAACGCCTCTTTTCTCTAAATATTGCCTTGCCCTGGATAAGGTGCTTTGGGATATGCCTAAATGGCCCTTAATTTGCCTGTCAAAGCAGAAGAAAACGGGCTTTTGAAAGCGGCAAAATAGGCCGCGCAGGTAAATATACAAAAGCATAGGGACACGGCCAATTTCGCGCGTTTTGCAGAGGTCAAAGAAGTCGTTTTCGAGGTATTGGTAGCCTTTCATAGCTTAGACAAAAAAATAGGGACAGTCCCAAAAAACGGGACAGTCCCTATTTTTTACAATGTTATGACGATTTACCGCTTTACCGTAGTGATGGTAGCCCCAACGAGATTTGAACTCGTGTCTTCGCCGTGAGAGGGCGACGTCCTAGGCCACTAGACTATGGGGCCGAATTTTCTCTTGCCTTCTACTAAATTCAACTTTTCCTGCTTTGTAAAACGCTTTATTACTATTTCTCTTTTTATTGCAGTTGATTTTGTACCGCAGAATTCCTGATAAACCAAAACAACCGGGCATCTATACTTCGTAAATTTGCAGCCTTTGCCTTTGTTATGCGTGATTATTCTTTTTTCAACATTATTGGATATGCCGGTATAAAACTTGTTGTCGTTACATTTAATAATATAAAGATACCAAGGTTTATCCATGAGTGTTTTGCTCGAGAGGTCCTGTTTGGCTAGAACGTAACAGCTGGCCAAACAGGATCATACTTTTTGTCCAGTAAGAAAGAATCTGGACAAAAAGTATGGTGCGCGGGGCGAGAGTTGAACTCGCAAGGGTTTCCCCACAAGATCCTTAGTCTTGCGCGTATGCCAATTCCGCCACCCGCGCGTATTTTTGAGCTGGTTGGGATGTCTGGATTCGAACCAGAATAACGAGCTCCAGAGGCTCGCGTCTTACCGTTGGACGACATCCCAATGATTCGTATATTTTACACTAATTTTTTTACCTGTTCAAGCCTTTTTAAAACCTTATCCCTGCCCAACACCTCTAAAAGCTCAAACAAACCAGGGCCCATCATTCTGCCTGAAACAGCCACCCTGACAGGATGAATAATATCCGCTGCTTTTATTTTAAGTTCATCAGCAAGCTCGCGGCAGGCGCCCTCAATTGAAACAGCGGTAAAATCTTTTAACGCTGTTAATCTTTCCGATGCGCTTCTTAAAATATCCGCAACGCCTTCTTTTTTAATCCTTTTTTTTATGGCTTGCTCTTCGTATTTTATCTCATCCGTAAAAACATAACCGGACCAATCGAAAAAATCAACCAATGTCCGCGCCCTTTCTTTAAATAATCCTGTTACTTTAAGCAGCCAATCTTTATTTGTCTGATCACTAATCCAGCCACGGCTTTTTAACTCTGGCATTAATAAATCGAGGAGTTCCTGATTATCAAATTTATTTATATACTGGCCGTTCATCCAGTTTAACTTTTCTATGTCAAAAACCGCGTTTACTGACTTTGCGTTTTTAATATCGAACTCTTTTATAATTTCATCGATCGGCAACACTTCTCTATCCTTGCCGGGCGACCAGCCCAAAAGCGCTATAAAATTCACCATTGCCTGAGGCAAATACCCCTGTTCTCTATATTCTCTAATACTTGTAGCGCCGTGGCGTTTTGACATGCGGGAGCGATCACTGCCGAGTATCAACGGAACATGGCCAAACTCAGGCAGATTAAACCCAAGCGCTTCATAAAATAAAATCTGTTTAGGTGTATTTGAAATATGGTCATCGCCACGTATGACATGCGTAATCTGCATTTCGGCATCGTCAACAACGCATGCAAAATTGTATGTCGGGAAACCATCGGATTTTATAACCACCTGGTCTTTAATCGTATCTGTATTTATTTCTATCGGGCCGTGCACAAGATCGTTTATCTTTATTATCTTACCGGGTTGCACCTTAAAAATAACGGCTTTTTGCGTAATGCGTTTTGAATCCTTTGTAACGCTGCCGTCTTTAGAGCGTATTTCGCCTTCTGCTTCATACGCAAGGCCCTCGTCCAGCAATTTTTTAGCGTATTTTCTGTAAATATCAAGCCGCTTGGACTGATGAATCAACTCGGTATCCCAGTCAAGCCCAAGCCATTTCAGGCTGTCCAGTATCTCGTCTAAAAATTCGGCTTTTGAGCGCTCCAAATCAGTATCCTCTATGCGCAAAATAAACTTGCCGCCGGAGTGCCTCGCGTACAACCAGTTAAAAAGAGCGGTCCTGGCGCTTCCTATATGTAGGTATCCCGTCGGGCTCGGAGCAAATCTGACTTTCATTTTAATTGCTTCTCCTTAACATGTCATTCTGAGGAGCCCGAAGGGCGACGAAGAATCTAACGTATTAGATCCTTCGGCTCGCCGCCTTCGGCGGCGGCCTCAGGATGACACGAGAGTTTTCGCCGATTCGGCGATTGGCCTGCCTGACAAACCGTAACGTTCAAGCAGCACATCTCTCGGGCCATGTTCTATAAACATGCCGGGCAGGCCTAATAACTTTATTTTTACATCCTTATTCTGTGAATGAAAAAACTCTATAATATTGCTGCCAAAACCACCCTGCACTATACCCTCTTCCACAATAAGAAATTTATTTATACGGTTTGACAGGTCTAAAAATAAACTCGTGTCAAACGGCTTGGCAAACCGCGCGTTAATAACGCTCGATTTTATACCCTCTTTACCTAAAATATCAGCGGCTTGAATACTCGGGCTAACCATGCTGCCTAACGCTATTATAGCTAAATCCTTGCCGTCACGCAAGATCTGCGATTTGCCCAACTGTATATCCTGTTTTGCGGCGCCAATCGGCGCAATAGAACCTCTCGGATAACGTATCGCGATCGGCCCATTATGCCCTACGGCAAATTCGAGCATATCACACAATTCTTTCTGATCGGCGGACGCCATTACAACCATATTAGGCACGCTTGATAAATACGCGATGTCAAATGGCCCGTGATGCGTAGGCCCATCCTCGCCTACCAAGCCTGCTCTGTCAATGGCAAAAACCACATGAAGGTTCTGCAACGCAATATCATGCATCAGTTGGTCGTATGAACGCTGCAAAAATGTTGAATATATGGCTACTACCGGCGCCATACCTTTTAAACTCATGCCGGCGGCAAACCCTACAGCGTGCTGTTCGGCTATGCCCACATCAAAAAACCTTGACGGAAATTCTTTTGAAAACTCTGTAAGCCCTGTGCCGTCGCACATAGCGGCAGTAACAGCTACTATCTTTTCGTTTTGCCCGGCAAGTTCTACAATCTTTTCACCGAACGCCTCGGTGAATGACTGCCGGCAGATGGGGTCAGGTTCTAAACCTGACCCCATCTGCACAACTTTTTCACCGGTCTGGGCGCAAAACGGCCCGACGCCATGAAACTTGTCAGGCGTATCTTCCGCATACTTAAAACCTTTGCCTTTTTTTGTTATTATATGAATAAGGACCGGTTCATTTAAGTCTTTTACATTTTTTATAGTAGCCAGCAGGACATCTGTATTATGCCCGTCTATGGGCCCGAAATAACGAAACCCCAATTCCTCAAAAAGTATGCCTGGTATCAATAAATTCTTCAAACCCTCCTCAAGCTTTTTTGCGGCGCGGTAAACCCTAAAACCGTAACGCGGTATCCTTTTAACAAGGCCCTCAACCTCTTTTCTTACCCTGTTATAAACAGGCGCTGATATAATCCTGTTCAAATATTTAGCCATTGCGCCTATAGAAGGCGATATTGACATCTCATTATCATTAAGAATAACTATAAGGTCTTTTTTCAGGTGGCCTGAGTGATTAAGCGCCTCAAACGCCATGCCGCCGGCTAATGCCGCGTCGCCGATAACAGCCACGACTTTATGTTTCTGATTATTCAGGTCTCTTGCAGCCGCAACCCCAAGCGCTGTTGAAATGGATGTTGAACTATGGCCGCAGGTAACAGGGTCATACGGGCTTTCATACTTATTGGGAAAACCGCTTATGCCGCCAAGCTGCCTTAGGCTTTTAAAGTTATTTTTGCGGCCGGTTAAAATCTTGTGAGCGTAACTCTGATGGCCTACATCCCAGAATATAAAATCTCTCGGCGCCTGGAATAAATAATGCAGCACTACCGTCAGCTCCACGACCCCCAGGCTTGAAGCAAGGTGCCCGCCTGTGCCTGAGACAGAATCTATAATAAATTGCCTTATCTCTTCGGCAACAAGCCCTAAATTTTCCTGCGGGACCTTTTTAAGGTCCTGCGGGCTGTTTATAGTATCAAGAATTTTACTCATCATCACCTTTAAAATCAGACGTCTCAAACTCGCCGGAAGCTTTTTTGGAAAGCACCTGAATTTTTTTCTGGGCCTCATTGAGTTTTTTTGAGCACAGCCTTGACAGCATAACGCCTTCCTCGTATTTTTTCAGGGAATCATCAAGGCTCAAATTCCCGTCCTCAAGCTCTGCGACTATTTTTTCAAGCCTTTTTACCGCATCCTCAAACTTAAGCTCTTTTTCTTTCATCCTACGGCCTCCACTCTGCTTCTTATTTCTCCTTTGTGCAATCTCGTTACAATTTCGTCATCCTTTTTAAGCTGGGATGAATCTTTTATAACTTTACCGTCTGCAGAACGTTTTGTAATACTATAGCCACGCGAGAGTATTGCAGTCGGGCTTAAAGCATCAAGCCTGCCTGTGAGTTCGTCTATCCTTTGCTGATACTGCAAAAACACGTTCAAAGGCCTGCGCAAAACATACGCATTCTTTAATGCCGACAGCTGCGACGACAAAATATCGGCTATTGATTGCATCGCGGCATTTAAGCGCGCAAAGATATTTTGTATGCCTGACAAAAACTCTTCCTTGCTTGCGACAACCAATTCTGCCGCAGCAGACGGCGTGGGCGCCCTGAGATCAGCCACAAAATCAGATATTGTCCAATCAATCTCATGGCCTACGGCTGAAATCACAGGGATACGTGAATTATAAATAGCCCTGGCTACAATTTCCTCGTTAAAAGCCCACAAGTCCTCTAAAACCCCGCCTCCGCGGCCGACTATCAATACATCGATATCCTTAAAAGTATTAAAATCATCTATTGCCTGGGCAATCTGCCCTGCGGCTTGCGAGCCCTGCACCATAACAGGGTATAAAATAACGTTTAAATTTGCAAACCTGCGCGAGAGCACGTTTATTATGTCGCGTATGGCAGCGCCTGTAGGCGAGGTTACAACGCCTATACGTTTTGGCAAAACAGGCAGCAGTTTTTTGTGCTCCGCATCAAACAACCCTTCTTTGAAAAGTTTTTCCTTAAGCTGCTCGAACGCTATCTGAAGGGCGCCAACGCCTTTGGGCTCCATGCGTTCGACAATCAGCTGGTAATCCCCACGCGCCTCGTACACGCTGAGGCTGCCGAAGCAGACAACCTGCATGCCGGCCTTGGGTTCGAATTTTAAAATCTCATTGGCGCGGTGGAACATGACGCACCTTAAAACGCTTTTCTTATCCTTCAGTGAAAAATACATATGCCCGGATGAGTGAAGCGTAAAATTAGAAACCTCCCCCTCGATCCAAACAGCGCTTAAAGAACTCTCGAGGATTAACTTTACATCTTTTGTTATTTCACTTACTGTGTATATCCGCTCTTTTGTTAAGGTATTCACCTTGTCAAAGCCTTTCGTGGATCCTCTCTATTCTGCTGGCCTTTCCTATTTTCTCGTCGATTTCTATAACAACGCCCTGAAGCCTGATGTCGCCTGAGGCAACCTCAAATTTAGTAGGCATCTGCGTCAGAAAACGCTGCAGTATCTGGTCTGTCTTTCTTCCTATGACAGAATCAAAAGGCCCTGTCATTCCTGCGTCTGTTATGTACGCTGTGCCCTGCGGCAGGATACATTCATCCGCTGTCTGCACATGGGTATGCGTGCCTATAACAGCGCTGACAGAACCGTCTAAAAATTTGCCAAGCGCGATTTTCTCGCTCGTGGCCTCGGCGTGGACATCAACTATTATAACAGATGTCTGGTTTTTTATCTGCGCGGCTAATTTTTGAGTTGTCTTAAAAGGGCATTCCAGAGCGCTTAAAAAAACCCTGCCTAAAACATTTATCACGCCGATTTTTATGCCGTCTTCTGTTTCAATAACCACGGCACCCCTGCCCGGGTCGCCGTCAGGGTAATTAGCAGGCCGCAAAATCCTTTTGTCTGCGTCTAACATATCATATATCTCTTTTTTCTTCCATATATGGTCGCCTGAAGTAAGCGCGTCTATGCCCATACCAAAAAGCTGATTGGCGATATCAGGCGTTATGCCTGAACCGCCTGCCGCATTTTCAGCATTGGCTATTGTAAAATCTATTTTTTTCTTCTTTTTAAGATTACCCAACAACTCATCAATCGCCTGCCTGCCGGGCGATGCCACTATGTCGCCTATAAACAAAATATTCATGAAAACTCCTACTTGGCGTACTCTATAGCTCTTGTTTCTCTGATTACGGTCACTTTAATCTGCCCCGGATATTCAAGGCCGTCTTCTATTTTTTTCGTTATATCCTTGGCAAGCGCTGATGCCTGGACATCATTCAACTTGTCCGGCTTTACGATAACGCGTATTTCCCTGCCTGCCTGGATCGCGTATGCCTTATCAACGCCTGGAAATGAATCCGCTATTGCCTCAAGTTTCGTAAGGCGTTTTATATATGTCTCGAGCGTTTCCCTGCGCGCGCCGGGCCTGGTCGCGCTTACAGCGTCTGCCGCCTGGACAAGCACGCCGTAGATCGATTTGGCCTCAACATCCTGATGGTGCGCCTCAACTGAATTTATTACTTCCTGGGATTCGCCGTGTTTTTTAAGCAAATCCACGCCTATCTTTATATGCGTGCCCTCAACATCGTGGCTTGTCGCCTTTCCTATATCATGCAAAAGGCCTATCCTGCGGGCAATATTAAAATCCGCGCCCAACTCCGACGCCATAACGCCCATAAGATACGCCACTTCAATCGAATGCTGCAACACATTCTGGCCGTAAGATGTCCTGTATTTAAGCCGGCCCAGCATTTTTACAAGCTCAATATGCAAACCATGCACGCCGCAGTCAAACGCCGCCTTCTCGCCTTCCTCGCGAATATTGGTCTCCATCTCGGTTTTTATCTTTTCGACTATTTCTTCAATGCGGCCCGGATGGATCCTTCCGTCCTGCATAAGGCGCTGTATAGCCCTCTTGGCAATTTCTCTTTTGATAGGGTCAAACCCGGAAATAGTTACCGCCTCAGGGGTATCGTCAATAATAACATCTATACCTGTGGCTATTTCAAGGGCGCGTATATTGCGGCCCTCGCGGCCTATGATACGGCCTTTCATTTCATCGTTTGGCAGGCTTACCACGCTGATAGTTGTCTCAACAGTATGCTCTGCCGCGCATTTCTGTATGGCCAAAGATAATATTTCGCGGCCTTTTTTATCAGCTGTCTCGCGCGCCTCTTCTTCTATCTTTTTAAGCAAAACAACAGCCTCTTGCCTTGCCTCGTTTTCCATCTTTGAAATAAGGAGCTTTTTGGCGTCCTGGGCCGTCATGCCTGATATACGCTGAAGCGACTGACGCTCCTCGGCAATAAGCTTGGAATACTCCCTCTTGTCGTTTTCTACTTCCTTTTCCTTATTTTGCAGCGCTGTATCGCGCTGGCCTATTTCTCTTTCCTTGCCGTCAATAACCTCGGCCTTGCGCTCTATATTTTCTTCCTTCTGGATGAGCCTTTTTTCAAGCGTTGCCAGTTCCTGGCGCCTGTCTTTTGAGCTTTCCTCAAATTCCGCCTTTATCTTAAAACGCAGGTCCTTCGCCTCTATTTCAACTTCGCGGCGCTTATTATCCGCTTCTCTTTTTGCGTCTTCTAAAATCTTTTTGGCATCGCTGGCAGCGCCCTGCATTGCTTTCTCGGCCGCAACCTTCCTAGTAAAATACCCCAGGATAAAAAGCGCGGCGCCAAACAGAATACCTATTAAAATTAATAGTGGGTTAAACATGTCCTGTCCCTCCAAAATTTGCGAAGCAAATTTTGATCCTGTTTGGCTAGCTATTATGTCCTGGCCAAACAGGACCTTCTTTCTGCTTCAATTGGTAATTATGCGAGTGACAGGTATATCGTGGGAAAGAGTGGGAAAATCCTCGTCAAGCACCTGAAAATCAAACGCAAGGCTCAACTTCGGGATTTTATAGGGGATACATTTCAGGAACCTGTCGTAGTAACCTGCGCCGTGGCCGATGCGGTTGTTATTTCTGTCAAATGCAACGCCCGGCATTACTACAAGGTCAAGCTTTTCGGGCGCCGCTTTTGGTTTTAACGCGGCTTTTGGCTCGCAAATCCCAAAACATCCCAAACATGTATCTTTTTCTAAATCTGAGATCTCAGATATTAATATTCTCTTTCTTTTTGTGTCTGTCACTGGCAAAAAAACCCTTTTTCTCTTTTTTAACGCTTCTTTGATTATAAGGGAAGTGTCGACCTCGTAAGGCTTCCCGGCATACAACAAAATCTTTTTGGCAATTTTAAACTCTTTCAAACTTAACAACTTTCTTTTTATAGCCAAACTTTTTTTGTACCTTGTTGCCTCCTTCTGAAGTTTGAGCTTTTTTAAGACGCTTTTTCTTATTTTATCTTTAATTTTTACCGCTTCCTGAAAATTATATCGCATTTTATTATATCACTATTGATTATATAGGTCAAGTATAAGAAATTACCCGTTATGCTCGCGCTCAACGTCTTCGGGCTTAAAGTTTTTAAGCTGCGGAAACTCATTAAGCCGGTTTTTTTTCTTCAGAAAATCAACTATGGCTGCTCTTAGAGCCTGTTCTGCCAGCACCGAGCAATGCATCTTTATCTTGGGCAGCCCGCCTAAGGCCTCAGCCACTGCCCTGTTTGAAACCTCAAGCGCGTCTTTTATGCTTTTACCCTTGACAAGCTCTGTTACCATGCTTGAAGTCGCAATCGCCGCGCCGCATCCGAACGTCTTAAACTTTGCATCGGTTATGATGTCTTTCTCGTCAACCTTTATATAAAGTTCCATAATATCGCCACAGGTCGGGTTGCCGATATGGCCTGTGCCGTTTGCGTCAGGCATATCGCCCACATTATGCGGATGTAAAAAATGCTCCATTACTTTTTCACTATATGGCCCCTGCGGCATGTTAAATACTCTCCTTTAAACCCTTATCTTTTCCAGTAAATCGCTGCTTGATTTTTCCGCCTTTATCACTGCTTTTACGCCGTCAGGAAAAACAAAATATTCCACTTCTGCGGCAGAGCCGTTATTTATATCGCTGTAACGCGCGGCAATGCCCGCTAAAATACCTGTATTTTCTGCGTTAATGCTGCCGCGGCCAAGGACAACAGGCCCCGGATGGCGTAAAACCTTAAAGATTACATCGCCCTGCCTGGCAATATTTAGAAGCCTTTTATTCTCATCCTGGTTTCTTCCTGCTATTGCCTTTAAATCATCATTTAATCTGAAAAACCTGCCGCTCTTTATAAGGTTTATGTTATCCAGCGTAAACTCATCATGCGCTATAAGGTCCTTTGCCTTTTTGGCGAAGCCCGGGTCTGTCAGCAGGCAGCCGCCTGAAGGGCATGGATAATCCTTAACACTTAAATCAACTGCCAGCTGAATCTGGTCTTTCCTGCCGCGGCCCTGTATTTTTAGCAGTTTATCCCTGTCCACCCAGCCGTTTATTTCAGGTATAGTCGGCTCAAGCGCCTTGGCTGAAAGCGGCCGCAGGATAAGGCCTTCAAGGCCTGTCTCTTTTTCTATATGCCGCAATGTATGTTTTTTCTGCGACATAGGCCGTTGTCCTGCCACCTCGCCTGTTACAATAAACTGGGCCCCTGTTACCTTCATATATTCGGCAGCCAATTTAAATGTGAATATGCGGCAGTCAATACACGGGTTCATATTGCTCCCGTAACCGTGCTTGGGATTTTTTACAATACCAAGGTATTCCCTGGACATATTAATAACCTTAAGCGGTATGCCAAGCTGCTTTGCGGCTGAAACAGACGCCATGCAGGAAGAATCCTTTGGGGTACATGTGCAGAAGACCGTGTTAAAATTCAAGCCCTCAAGCTCAATGCCCTGCTCTTTTATAAGCCGCGCGGCAAGAATACTGTCTAAGCCGCCGCTTAACATCGCTATCGCCTTTATTTTTTTGGTGTCCATAAGATTATTATTATACCATTTTCAGCGTTAAAGGGCAAATGAAATTAGAGGGCGGTTTTCACATCTTCGCCTTTATTTGTTTCTATAACCACATACTCCGGGCCGTTTGCGCCAATAGCAGGAGCGTTTGAAGTGGGGCGCTGGCTTATCTCGCCTTCAATTATTCTTATAATGGTATCAGCATCTATGATAATCGAATGGCGCCTATTGACTCCCAAATCAAAACATCTCTGTTTCAAAATATTTATAGATTGAATATGGTCTATTAATTCCACAGATGCCATATTGCCTCTAACAGCTTTATCGGAAACCTGCTTTATAAGATCTTGGAGTGCTTCTATGGCTGCAGCGCGCTTTACTTTATCAGCTGCTTCTTCTTCCTGGCTTTTCTGTCCGGGATCTATCGCTGCGGATGCGGCCTCTTGCAACTCGAAACGAAACTCAGGACTCAACGCTTCGGCTATGTCATCATATTGTCCTACCAGCTCCAACACATATTGCGGCGAATAACTACTGTCTGCTCCTTCCGGATCAATATTTACTTTAGGCGGACGATTAGTGTTTTGGATTGGCTGGCCATGGCTATTTATGGGATTTATACCGGCTGATAAAAGCGCGGCGCGCCATTTTTTAAATAGACGGGTTGTCGCTGCTACAAATGCCTTATAACCCGCATTTCGCCAATCCATGCTATTGGATCTATTTCTGCCGTTTTGCATCACAAGCGGCGGGTTTTTTAGCCAATCAACTATCGACTCTTTTGTCCATAGCCTCGCCCGGGCTTTACGCGGCAGGCGGATAACAAAAACAGTCCCGTGGTTGCTGTCTATTATATCGCCTGAAAATTCTTCGACATGAAAATTGCTGGTCGTTTCATACAACAGGTACGGCTTGCTGTCTCTTGTCTTGGATACGACCTCAATAATGCCTTTACGTTTTTTTATTTCATCGTGCACTATGCTGAATCCTGTCTGAAAAATTTTACTCAGATCATCTTCTGGTATGCCGGGCCCTTCGTCTGATATCCGCACCTCAACAAAAGTTTCCTTTGGAATGACAACGTAATTATGGTGTATGCCATAGCCCGAGAACATGTTTATGAATTTCTGTAACTCTTCGCTTCCGTTGCCTTGGACTTTGGCTTGATCAGCTTGCGGCGCAATGGGTTGCGGCAAAATATTTTCTGTTTTCTCACCATCCGCGCCTGTTGCCGCGGCGCCGCCGGCGGCAGAGGCATCGTCAGATTCAACTCCTGAATAGCCCTGTTCTTCCCCGCCTAACAAATCGCCAAGCGCCATTTTCTCCTCTTCCGAGTAATCTAATGACAAAGACAGTTTATAACTTAAACCTTGCGTTATCTCTTCTTCGTCAAAACCTCTATCCAATAGCGCCTTTTTTGTTTCTTCTTGAACAGGTTCTCTATTGTGTTCTTGCGTAAATTCTCTGGTGAATCTTAAGATAGCCAGCACAACAGGGCGTATCTCTTGCGGGATTGAGTTAAGCCACAACATTTTGTCTATGTATTTTAGTGAAGTATTTAGATGCGCCAAAAAGGAGCCCTGTCTTTTCTCTCCGCGTATCCAATACCAATAAATGTTGTGCCTGATGCAAACAACAATAAATATTCTAAGCGCTTCGTCTTCTCTTTCATCTGTATATCCAGATAATACAAATCCATACCATTTGTAATAAAGGCCTACGATTTCTTTTCGCACAGTTTCGTCCAAACTGTAAAGCAATTGCCCTGCTTTGAATGCCTGGAGCGAATTGCCTTCTGGAGGCGAATCTAATCTTAAAAGGCCGGCAAGAACCTTTTTATCTTTGCTGGTTTCTTCTTCCACTATACGTTTAAATCTGTCAATATTCTCTTTGGATTCCAATAGTATCTCTGCAAGTTGAACAATCTGATTTTTTGTCAAATGACGAATGTAACGATACCTCCAGATAATATAATTCCTATTTGTTTTTGTGGCCGGTTCTGACAACTCAGGCAATCTGCCGTCCTTTGAAATAAAATATTTGAGTTTATCCAAAAAATAAGATGAGGATACTGCCATCATTGTCGCCTGGGATGCGTTAAAAGGCCTTCCTTTAATGGCCATGATTTTTTCGGCTACTCTCAAGGCATCGTCTGGCTTGGAGGATGTTGCCATCATTGTCGCCTGGGATGCGTTAAAAGGCCTTCCTTTAATGGTTAATACAAGATGAATATTTCTCACAATACCTGTTATCTTTACGCCTTTAAAAGATAATATCCTTCTTGCCAAAGATTCATTAAGATGTAGACCATTAAAATTTATGCCCAGAAGAATGGCCAACAGCTTATTATAATTTGATTTTTTATCACTGCTCAGATGCTCTAACCCTGCAATCTGC
>Ga0210016_1003057_pt1 | contig 14947 bp, 10 predicted proteins | sample CryGeyCG2014_300_FD_185454 | JGI IMG/M metagenome (GOLD analysis project Ga0210016, IMG submission 185454) | Groundwater microbial communities from aquifer - Crystal Geyser CG02_land_8/20/14_3.00 (SPAdes) (version 2) | ecosystem: Environmental > Aquatic > Deep subsurface > Groundwater | place... | reverse complement strand
TTCATCAAGCGAGTATGGGAGTGGAAAAAGCAGTATGGTGATATAATTATTCAGCAATTGAAACGGCTTGGTTCTTCCTGTGATTGGTCAAGGATAAGGTTTACCATGGATGATGGCTTGTCAAAGGCAGTCAGGGAGGTTTTCGTCAGGCTTTATGAGGAAGGGTTTATCTATCGGGGTAATTACATTGTCAATTGGTGCCCGAGGTGTCATACTGCCCTTTCAGATATTGAGGCAGAGCATAAAGCAATAGAGGGACATCTTTATTATCTGAGGTATCCGATTGAGGATGAAGAAGATAGCACAGCAAATGCAACAAATCCACGATCCCCGATACTTGATCCACAATCCTATATCATTGTAGCTACCACCCGCCCAGAAACCATGCTTGGAGATACTGCTGTTGCTGTAAACCCAAAGGATGAACGGTATCGTGGCTTGATTGGGAAATTCGTTATCCTGCCTGTGCTGAATCGTAGAATACCCATTATTGCTGATTCTTTTGTTGAGCCTGAATTTGGGACTGGTGCGGTAAAGGTTACCCCTGCCCATGACCCCAATGATTTTGAGATTGGCAAAAGACACAACCTACCACAGATAAATATCCTGAACCCTGATGCAACCATGAATGAAAACGCTGGATGCTATCAAGGACAGGACAGGTATGAATGCCGCAAGCATTTGATACAAGATTTGCAAGAGCAAGGGCTTGTGGAAAAGATTGAAGAACATGCCTTATCAGTAGGACATTGCTATCGATGTCATACTATTGTTGAGCCATACCTTTCTCCACAATGGTTTGTTTGTATGAAAGATCTGGCTGATGAGGCAATCAAGGCTGTAGAGGATGGCAGGGTAGAATTTATTCCTAAAAGCTGGGAAAAGACATACTTTGAGTGGATGAGGAATATTAAAGACTGGTGCATTTCCAGACAGATATGGTGGGGACATCGTATTCCGGTCTGGTATTGCCAGCAGTGTGGCAAGGTATTGGTTGAAAGGGAAGACCCTTGTGTTTGTACTGCCTGTGGCGGTGAACTGAAACAGGATGAGGATGTGCTTGACACATGGTTTTCATCGGCACTCTGGCCATTTTCTACGCTTGGTTGGCCTGATAATACGATTGATATCAAAAGATTTTATCCAACCAGTGTTCTTTCTACAGGCTTTGACATCATCTTTTTCTGGGTAGCCAGAATGATCATGACGGGCTTGAAATTCCAGGGGAAAGTCCCTTTCCATAAGGTCTATATCCATGCCCTTATTCGGGATGCTGAGGGTCAAAAGATGAGTAAGTCAAAGGGCAATGTGATTGATCCGCTTCATGTTATCGATGATTACGGCACTGATGCCCTACGGTTTACCTTAGCCATTATGGCTGTTCAAGGACGAGATATCCTGCTTTCCGAGGAACGAATCGAAGGGTATAAGCACTTTTGCAATAAACTCTGGAATGCGGGCAGGTTTATTCTCATGAATCTGGACGACTATGATGGTCAGAAGGCAGAAGGCAAACAAGAGGTGGCTGATGAGTGGATAGTTTCGCGGCTTAATCAGACAATTAAACAAGTTACCCAAGCACTGGAGTCTTTCAATTTTGCGGAGGCATCTGCAATTGTTTATGGCTTTGTCTGGCATGAATACTGTGATTGGTATCTGGAGTTGGTCAAGCCAAGGCTGTACCAAAAGGATGAGGCAAGGGAGCCTGTGCAATATTTATTAGCAACAACCTTTGAGTCCATCCTGAAGTTGCTTCATCCATTTATGCCGTTTATTACCGAGGAATTATGGCAAAGGCTGCCAGAAAGAGAAATATCCTCCCCATATTCCCCCTTATCAAAGGGGGCTGGGGGGTTGTTATTCCCTCCAGAGGTGGACAAAAAACATGAGACAACAATCATGTTCTCTAAATGGCCAGAGGTCGTCCATGAGTCAATTAATATCAAGATAATAGAGGATATGGAGCTGGTCATGGAGGTGGTTAGTGCTATTCGGAATATCCGTTCCATGATGAATATCCCGCCAAAAATGTGCCTGCCCAGGATTATAGTCAAACAACATCTGGAGGAAACCGCTGAGGTACTCCGAACGGGTATCAAGTATATCAGACAATTGGGCAATATTGATGAAATTATTTTTGACCCTGAGGCAGAAAAACCCCACGCTTCAGCCGTAGCTGTGGCAAAGGGTACAGAAATTTACATCCCCTTAAAGGGATTAATTGATCTGGAAAAGGAGAAAGTGCGGCTCAAAAAACAGATGGAAGGGATAGAACAGGCGTTGTGTGGTATCCAGTCTAAGTTAAACAATCCAAGCTTTATTAATAAGGCACCGCAGGAGGTAGTAGACAAGGTGAAGGAACAGGGTTCATTACTTGAGAAGAATAGAGAGAGGCTGGAGGAGAATTTAAGGATGCTGGTGGAATAATTAGGGTAATGCCTCAGTTATTGGTTGAGGGCAGATTTCTCTGAGGAGGTTAAAATGGTTGCAAATAATACTGCCAGTAATGGCAAAAAGGGCAAAGTTTTAATGATCTATACCGGTGGGACTATCGGCATGCTTCCAAAGGAAAAGGGTAATCCACTCAGCCCCTTAGTTCCGGCTACATGGGAGAAACTTCAGGGTTTTGCTCCTGTTTTAGAGAATCTTCCTCTGGATGTTGAGTTACAGGAAATGAAGCTAATTGACTCTTCAGACATGCACCCTGATTATTGGATTGATATTGCCAGGGTTATCAGAGACAACTATAAGAAATTTGATGGTTTTGTTATTCTTCATGGCACAGATACAATGACATATACAGCTACAGCCCTCTCCTTTTTACTTGAAAATCTTGATAAACCTGTCATTATTACGGGTTCCCAATTATCAATTGGCCAACCAAGAAGCGATGCAGTTCAAAATCTGGTAACCTCTTTAACCATTGCTGCTCCGGAGGGTTTTAAGTTACCGCTGATTCCGGAGGTTTGTATCTGTTTTAATAATGTAATATTACGCGGAAACCGAGCCAGAAAGGTCAGCTCAAGTGGCTATTCAGGATTCGCTACCCCTAATTACCCACCACTCGGAGAAGCAGGTGAGCATATAGAGATTAATACAAAGGTAATTCGAAAATCATCAACAGAAGGATTTTTTATTAATGAAACTCTGGAAAAAAAGGTTATGCTCTTTGATATATTTCCAGGTATAAGTCCAGAAATACTAAACAGTGTTTTTAGTATAGATGGGCTAAAAGGTATAGTTTTTAGAACCTATGGGGCAGGCAATGCCCCTACGGATCCAGATTTTTTGAAGGAGATTGAAAGAGCAATTAACAAAAAAAACTTAGCGATTGTTAATATCACCCAGTGTCCTCAGGGAATGGTAGAAATGGGACTTTATGATGCCAGTGCTACCTTATCAAGGCTGGGGGTTATAAGCGGAGTAAATATGACTCCAGAGGCGGCATTGGTCAAAATGATGTTTCTCCTTGGACAGGGATATGATATTGAGATAGTAAAGGAGCAGATGCAAAAAGACCTTCGTGGAGAACAAAGCATTAATGTATTTAATTTTATTTATGAAAACAGGAAAGCAGACAAGGTATACAAAGCCCCTGCTAAACAATTGCCTGCCAGTTTTGATAAAAACAAGATTGTCAGTGCCAATATCAGAATTGATGAGGCAACATTGCCCGAAGAAGTTAAACAAGGAGAAATAGGGCTTGCCGTATTTATGAATTATCCGGCTGCTGATGAGAATACCGATACCTCCATCCCGCAATGCCTTGGAATACTAAAGGGGATATATAATGGAAAGTCGATAAATCTCATACTTGATTGTACAGAACAATTCAAACAGATTATAAACCCAGACCGTCCAATTCAGCTTACGATTATAGCCAAGAATGAGCATACGGTCCGATGGGATGGTGCCTTTATTTCTGTATATACAAGTGTGGAATAATAAAGCAGCGAGAGGTTGACGCAAACATACTGTATATAATCAAGGCAAGCGAGGGAGGTTTTCACATGATAGATACCATTTCCGGCAAACTCATAAAAAAGCTGCCAACCTATGCCTTGATTGATGTGGGTGGTGTGGGTTATGGGATACATATCCCGATTTCTACTTACCACCAATTATCCGAGCCAAATGAAACCGTTACACTTTTTACCCATCTGGTTGTTCGGGAGGATAGCCTTCTGCTTTATGGATTCTTTACTGCGGACGAAAAAAGGATATTCCTTGCCCTGATTTCTGTAAGCGGGATTGGTGCAAGAACAGCCTTAGCCGTGCTTTCCACGCTTTCAGCAGAAGAATTTGAACAGTCTGTTATTCGGGATGATGTCAAGAGATTAACCGGTGTAGCTGGCGTAGGGAAGAAAAGTGCCCAGAGGATAATTCTGGAACTAAAGGAAAAGTTTTCTACCCAAACCACCTTCTCGGAAATTGTCCCTCTTCATGGGGAAGAGGTAAAAGAAGATGCTATCATGGCTCTTGTTTCTTTAGGATACAAAAGGACAGCGGCACAGGTGGCTGTACAAAAGGCTGAGGGTGCTCTGGGTAGTATTTATGGGATTGAAGATTTGATTAAGACAGCGTTGAGGTTCTTGTCTTAGTGTCTGCCACCGCACATGCCAGTGGCAAGTGTTGCACTTGCTACTGGCATGTGTGCCTTAATAAAACCTCTGCCCTATTCCTCTTGGTGGTTCGCCGACTGGTCTTTGTTGAGGCTGACCATACTTGGAGGGGGCACCAGCACCAGTACTCATACCTGCTGGTGCAGGATGTGATCTTTCAAACCCGCTCTTGTCAATGGCAAATCTCAAGGCATCATCAGGGGATATTTTGCGTTGCATAACCAAATTCCGCAGTGTTTGATCCATGCTCTGCATCCCATCTCTAGCTGAGGTTTGGATGATGGATGGCATCTGATGGGTTTTCCCCTCTCGAATCAGGTTGCGAATGGCTGATGAAGCCACCATAACCTCTGCTGCACAAACCCTTCCCCGTCCATCCATGACTGGAATCAATGTTTGTGAAACAACCCCCTGCAATGAATCAGACAGCTGTGCCCTTATCTGAGACTGTTGATGGGGTGGGAATACATCTACGATACGGTCGATTGTCTGAGGGGCAGAATTGGTGTGAAGGGTAGCAAAAACAACATGTCCTGTTTCAGCTGCGGTTAAAGCCATGGAAATGGTCTCAAGGTCACGCATTTCACCCACCAGAATTACATCTGGATCCTCTCTTAAAGCACTGCGAAGGGCAGCGGTAAATGATTTAGTATGAAAGCCAATCTCTCTCTGGTTGACCAGACAATTCTTTGCCTGATGCACAAATTCAATAGGGTCTTCAATGGTAATGATATGTTGGTAGCGTTCCACATTGATAATATCAATCATGGAAGCAAGGGTTGTACTCTTACCCGACCCTGTTGGACCAGTAACCAGCACCAAACCCCTTTCTATATGGGCAAGTTTTTCTACAATTGGAGGTAAACCAAGGTCAGCAATGGATTTAATAACCTCTGGAATAAGCCTGAATGATGCCCCTTCTCCACGGCGTTGATAGAAGGCATTTACCCTGAATCGCCCTACACCCGACAATTCAATGGAAAAGTCAAGCTCTTTATTTTCTTCAAACCTTGCCCTATTCTCATCGCTGAGGACATCATAAAGCATGGTATGCATATCTTCTTTGCTCAATAGCTCATTGCTCACCTTTTCTAATGTGCCATGAATTCGTAGTGTTGGGGGTATGCCTGCAGAAAGGTGAAGGTCAGAGGCGTTTTTTTCTTTGGTTAAAAGGAGTAATTCAGATACATCTATCATATAATCACCCCCTTGGTCAGCATCTCTGCAACCGTTGCCTGACCAGTTTCAATCTTTTTCAGTGCTTCACCCCTGAGGTCAACAAACCCACTTTTTGTAGCCAGATTTTTTACCTCATCAATATTTCCTCCCCTAATAAACTCTCTCCACTCCTCATCAACAAAAAATACCTCAAAGATAGGGGCATATCCATCATATCCAGAATAGTTGCAGGCTTCACACCCATCTCCCTTACATCTCCAGCACAATGCCCGCGGCATTCGTTGAGCAATAATTCCAAGAAGGCTTGAGGCAACAACAATACCACCTGCAACCTCAAACAGATGGTGAAGCACATCAAAACAAGTAGGGAATTCCTGCTGTAATATTATTAATTTACCATGCAAGCAACTTTTGAGTCCAAAGGCAATAATAGATTCATCTGCCTCACCAAGCATAATTACATCTGGCTCCTGTTTCAGGGCAATTTTTAAGGTAGATAATATATCCTTTGTTTTTACCTGAACAAATTTAGCCTCTTGATATGGTGAGATATGGGACTCAATGGTAGCTACTTTTCTCTTATTTGCATCCACCTCTTTGAGCAAGGAATAAGCAGTAGTTGTTTTACCGCTCCGTCCTGGACCAGTAACAATCACCACTCCCGTTGACCTTTGCATCATTCCCTTTATTCCTGGGATGACATTGGGATCAAAGCCAATAGTATCAATAGAAGGCACCTGAATATCTATGGGGAAGAGTTGAATAAAAATAGATTCACCAAAGGCAGTAGGCATTGTGGTTATGGTCAGCCCCACATTTCTATCCCCAATTCTGGTTACTAACTCGTTTTCCTGAGCAACCCCTTCCTTTAAGATATCAAGCCCGCCAATCATTTTTGCCTTAAACACCACCTCTGGATGAAGGCTTAAAGAAACCCTTCCCTTTTCCTCTAATATACCCAACTGTCTGTATCGTATCCATAAGCCGTTTTCTGTCGGCTCAAGGTGTATCTCTTCAGCTCCAACCTTTAATGCCTGTTCAAGATGACTGGAAAGAAAAGTTTCCCCAGAGACCTCATGGAGAAAACCCTTGCTATTTACATCTAATTCCTTTGATTCCGTTCCCTTTATTCCCAAAATCTCACGAATAATATTTATAATATTTTCCTTAGAACCAAGAGAAACCCTTATATTGCAATTAGTAATTCTTTGGACATTCTCAATCATCTCCATGTCAAGCGGATCGTTCATTATTAATGTTAGTTCATTGTCTATCTTCATGATAGGGATAATAATACACCTCTCCAGCATATCCCTTGGAAGTGTTTTGACAGCATCTATATCTACCATATCAGCTTTTAACCAGACATAGGGTATATCCAATTGGGTGCTAAGGGCACAATTGACTGCATCCTCGGTAACCATACCCAGACGGAGCAATATTTCTCCAATCTTTCCCCCGTTTTGTGATTGATAATCCAGTGCCTCATGGAGTTGATTATTATTAAGCAGGTTATAACTGATCAATATCTCCCCCATGCGTGGTTTTTCGTGGGGGCTTGTTATTGGTTTTGGAAAGGGTATATCTACCATGTGTGATCTGGCATGTTCTATGGCTGAGGTAACCTGATTGGCAAAAAGACAAAAGAATTCCTTATCTTTAGAGTTAAATCTGGTATTATCTGTTTTGTTGATAACCTCCATGACCCCTATAATCTTATACCTTGTTTTTAATGGAACAATCAGAATGGAATTTGCCGAATATTGGGTGATATTATCAATCTCAGGTGAAAATCGCATATCAGTTTCTGCATTCTCAATCAAAATAGGCTCACCATTTTTAGCCACCATCCCGGCAATTCCTTCACCCACCTTTATTCTTTCTCGTAATAATTCCTCTCCATATACATTAAGAATCAGCTCATCAGCTTTATCATCTAATATCATCAGGACAGAGGTGGAAGCTGTCATAAATCGGGCAGCCAGCTTTATGGTCAAATCTAACAGGGATTGAATATCTTTGGCTGAGTTTAATACCTCATTTACCTCAAACAGCGTTCTAAGAGCCTTTGCCTCTTTTTGAGCCAGATTGAAGAGATGACTGTTTTCAATGAGCATAGTTATCTGAGCCGCAATTGCCTCTAAGATGCCAATATCCTCAAGGTTGAATGGCTGTTTCTCTTGTCTGTTGATAATCTCAACAATGCCTATTATCCGATTATTAAACTTCATGGGTACGCACAGAATATTATACAACCCTGTGTCTACCTCATTATTATTTTCAGGGATAGTGATTGTTTTTCCGGTAAGATCAGGGATACTGATGCTTTCCCCTGTTTCAGCCACACTGCCGGCTATTCCTTCACTTAGCCTGAGTGGAGAATTATTGATAGCCGCAGCATCTCTGCCCTTGATTGTTTTAATCTCAAGGCAATTGTTTGTTTCATTGATTAACATCAATGTCCCGGCATCGCATCGCATAATCCTGAGGATCATATCCATGATTGAATCTATGATTTCGTCAAGGTTTGTGGATATAGTGGCTAAATGGCTTATCTCTGTAAGCCCTTTAATCTTGAGCTCCATACTGTCAATTTTTGTAACCACTGCCTCTGATTGGGTCATATCGTTGTCTCCTATGGAATAACGGAGGGCATGTTTTTTAACCAGCCAAATGGCGGACAGGAATGTCCGTCCTCGATTACCTGACATCATACCATTTATTTGGTTTAATGTCAACTGAAAATTTTTCACCTGTGTGGGAGTGAAATTCTTACCTATTGCTAACAATTACATCAATATGTTGTTTTTCTGGCTCTGCCTGATAGCCGGCAACCTTTATCTGGTCTACCCAGATAATCAAGCTATTGGCTAAGTATTCAGCCATAGCCTTAGCCTGCTGAAGGGCTTTGGAGGCAGTGTCTCCGTATGCAGTTACTGAAACAGGTAAGCCAAAGTAATCTTTTAATCTATCTGCTGTTTCCTTAAGCAGAGGCACAGCATCATCCCTGATTTTGATCGTATCCCTTTCTTCAGCAAACAATGCCTTGTTAGCTATGCTGATGAATAATCCATTTTTTTCCTGATGAACAAGCCCATTAATAGAAAAAAGGCCTGCCAACAACCATATGAGGGTTCCCGGTCATATCTGTATAATTAAAAACATAGGTATACATATCCCCTACATTGATTATCTCGTTTTTATCATTATAGCCATCCCAGACCACAACAATAGCTTGATTCCCTGAACCCTTAAATTTTTTGAAATCCCTTCCCTTAGAATCAGTGATAATCAAATCCCATTTAGAGATGACTTTTTCACCCTTAATCTGTGGCTGAAATGTGGCAATGGGTGTTTCTACAAGACCCGTGTATCCCGGAAAAGCTGTCTGTCCGCTGGATAAAATATGACTATAAGCCTCACGCCATATCTCCAGTGCAGCAGGTGTTTTTGAAAAAAGCTGATCCTCTGTCGCCATAGAAGGCATATCAATCTCAATTATCTCCTCTTCAATCCTGACTAAGGGTTTTTGAGTTTTTATCTCTTGTTTAATATTACCCTTGATGGTCACATCCTCTATTTCCCCGCTCGTGGTTTGAGTTGATGTTTCTTCCGCCATGACATTATGCAGAGAGGGAAAGAGTGTTAATACTAATAATAGCGTTGCGATTTTGAATTTCATTTTCATACCTCCAAATTAGTTTGACCTGTGCAATTAGGATTATTTCTCTATGTCCAGAGGAGTTACCATATGTAGACAAGATTTTATCATAAATTTGTGGTTGTGTCAATAAAAAAAATAGCAACCTGTGTGAGGGATTTGCGAGAGCTATACTACTTGAGCCATTTTGGAGCGATGAGTTTACTCGCTTTCGCTTTGCTTTGCGGGTAACTTATTTAGTAACCGTTCACGACTAATAATATTTTAACACAGAGTTCACAGAGACGACAGAGGGACACAGAGCTTAAATTCCAATCATCATACGGCTGATTTTCATACAATAAGGAGTTATCTTACCTGAAAGCCGATTGCAATCTTTCTCTGTGTCCCTCCTGATACTCTGTGTCCTCTGTGTTAAAAATATAGGCTGTGAACGGTTGCCTTATTTAGTTACCTTTTGCGTGCAAGTTGAGTAGTTACATTAATTGATGCAATCTCATCCATAAATTCCTGGTCTTCTTTATTACCCTCCAACTTCCATTCATTCCATTTTCGTTCCCTTAACTTCTCAAGAATTCTTCTTGTTTGAGAAGCATGTATCAATTTAGAAAGGGCATCATCTATCTCCATAGAAAGGCTTTCAAGCCTTGTTTTTTGAGCAGTAATATCCTTCTCAAGGCTGCCAAGATAATTATGGTAATCTAAAATTTCCCTGATAGAGGTTAGCTCTGCTTGAAGTTCTTTCAGCTTAAATAAATATTCCCTTGTCTTATCCTCCATCCCCCAGAGAACAGATTCTTCGTGTTGAAAAGACCGCTTTAATTGAGATAGGTCTTCCTGCAATATTTTCTCTTTATGTTTTCTGATATTTAAGATATGTTGAAACTTAAAATCAAATCGTGCCATGTTTATCCTCACTATCAAGATTATTATGCCATAGATTAATTGAGATGTCAAGAAAAATTAGCAGCCATTCCAATCCAGATAATATACTTGGCTTTAGTTCACAAATTGTGTTGACAATCCCTATGAGATATGTTAAAATAATGTAACTACTCAGGTAAAGGAATTCACCACGGAGAACACATAAGTTGATAGGTTGATAGGTTGATGAGTTTATAGGGTAAAGGAACACAGATTCATAATTCATAAACATTTCCTATCAATTCATCCACTTATCAACCCATCAACTATTCAACTTATCAACTTTTTGTGTTTTCGTGCCTTTGTGGTGAGTAGTTACAAAATAATTAATAATTGAACGATGGGGAATATTTGTAGCAGGAGGCAAGATGAATAGAATTGACGAAACATTTATCAGGTTACGGGGGGAAAAAGAGACTGCCTTGATCCCGTATCTTATGACCGGGTATCCTGATATTGAAACTACGGCTAAGCTTGTCCTGGGATTTGAAAAGGCAGGGGCAGATATCATTGAATTGGGTGTACCATTTTCTGACCCAATAGCTGATGGGCCAATAATTCAATTGGCTTCAGAAGAAGCCCTTAAAAATGGTGTATCATTAACAACAGTTCTTTCATTGGTAAGCAATCTGCGGCAGCATACTCAGGTCCCTCTTGTCTTGATGACTTATTACAACCCTATCTTTGTTTATGGATTAGAAAGATTTGTCTGTGATGCAAAAGCAGCTGGTGTTGATGGTGTGATTGTACCGGATTTACCACCTGAAGAGGCTTTTCCTTTAGAAAAAGCAGCCAAGGATGTAGAATTATCCTGCATTTTTTTGATTGCTCCAACCAGCACGCCAGAGAGGATGCGATTGATTAGTCAACATTCTACAGGATTTATCTATTTTGTCCCTGTAACCGGAATAACAGGGATGAGGGAAAAAGTAACTGAAAATATCGGTGAATATATTCGACAACAACGACTTATTACCCAAAAACCCATTGGTGTTGGTTTTGGCATATCCCTGCCAGAGCATGTAACTCAAATAAGCTCAATCGCAGATGCAGCCATTGTTGGCAGTGCAATTATCTCTTTGATTACCAAACATTTAAGCGAATCAGACATGGTTGAAAAAATCTCACAATTTGTTGCGGAATTAAAGAAAGCCTGTTCGTAAAATAAGTTGACAATGCCCAAAAATGGTAATACAATATATTTGAGGTGAACGAGTGGGGATTGAGGCTAATTGTAGAGAGACACTCAGACGGTTTAATCTAATGCCTGACAAGAGATTGGGACAAAACTTTCTGATAAATGAACCTGTGGTTAAAAGCATTATTGAGGCTGCTGATCTGAGAGATGATGATGTTGTTCTTGAAATTGGTTCAGGTACTGGAATAGTCACCCGTGAGCTGGCAGCAAGGGTGCAAGAAGTTTTTGCCTGTGAATTTTCCAGGGGTTTAATGACAGCCCTTCAGGATGAACTCAAGGAATTTTCTAATATCAGGTATATTCAGGCAGATGCCTTGACCATTGATATAAAACAGTTGGCATCAGGCGGAAAATTAAAGGTTGTGGCTAACCTTCCTTATTATATTACTACCCCGATAATTACCATGCTGCTGGAAGCAAAGGAACATATCTCTCTGATAATACTTATGATGCAGCATGAGGTTGGTATGAGGATATTATCTGAACCCGGACATAAAGAATATGGTTCGTTTTCTATTTTTGTTAATTATCATAGCCGGGTGGAAAGGGTAAGACGAGTTTCTCATGGATGTTTTTTTCCACAACCACAGGTGGATTCTGCTATATTAAGGTTATATCCACTCAATACCCCACCGGTTCAGGTAAGGGATGAGGTTATGTTTTTTCAATTGAGTCGTGCTGCATTTGGGCAGAGGAGAAAGACGCTGAGGAATGCCCTGTTTCCGGTATTGGGTGAACAGGCAGAAGTAACCCTTCAAAGAGCAGGAATTATCCCCTCTCGAAGGGGGGAAACATTGAGTCTGGAAGAGTTTGCGAGACTATCAAATAGTGTAATAGGTTATGACCTATAAAAGGAGGCAGAACGATGAAAGCAGTAATTATGGCTGGTGGCTTTGGTACGAGGATGAGACCATTGACCTGCAATATTCCAAAACCAATGGTGCCTGTGGCTAACAAGCCTATCATGGAACATATTGTGCGGTTATTAAATGCACATAATATTACAGAAATTGTGGCTATTCTTTATTATCAGCCTGAAATTATTCAAGATTATTTTGACAATGGAAAAAGATTTGGGGTCCATATAGAGTATGTAACTGCTGTGGAGGATCTTGGCACTGCCGGCAGTGTGAGGAATGCGGTTGAATATTTAGATGAGCCGTTTATTATCATCAGTGGTGATGTGCTTACAGATTTTAACCTTTCAAATATCATCAATTTCCATCAGGAAAAAAATGCCTTAGCCACCATTACCCTGACTCGGGTAAAAAACCCGCTCCAATATGGTATTGTTATCGTCTCACCCGAGGGAAGGGTTGAAAGATTCTTGGAAAAGCCGGGCTGGGGAGAGGTGTTTTCCGATACGGTGAATACTGGTATTTATGTTCTTGAGCCAGAAACATTTAAGCATATTCCAGAGAATAAGGAGTTTGATTTTGCCAAGAACCTGTTCCCAAATCTGTTAAAAGAGGAGGGGGCATTGTGTGGCTATATTGCCTCTGGCTACTGGCGGGATATTGGGAATCTGGAGGAATATCGACTGGCACACTATGATATTCTATCCGGTAAGGTTTCCATAGATATTAATGGGATGAAAAAAGATAAGACGCTTTGGGTTGGAAAGGGTACGGAATTATCCGATAATGTGTATCTGGAGCATGGTGTAATCATTGGAAGCGATTGTCGGATTGGTGAAGGGGCAAAATTGGTAAATACCGTTATTGGTGACAATTGCATTGTTGAGGGGAATTCCCGTATTACCAACTCTGTTATCTGGGACGGAACATTTATCTCCCTTGGGTGTGAATTAAACGAAAATGTGGTGGCAAGCAATGTTACTGTCGGAAGAAATGCCATTCTCAAGGAAGGGGCATTGATCTCTGATGGGTGTAATATTGGAGAAAATTCTGTTTTGCGGGCAAATGTTAAGGTCTGGCCGTTTAAGCAGGTTGAGGCAGGGGCAACCCTTTCCTCAAGCCTTATCTGGGGAGAAAAATGGGGAAGGGCATTGTTTGGAACAAATGGGGTTGTTGGTCTGGCAAACATGGAGATTACCCCGGAATTTGTTGCCAAACTCGGGGCTGCCTGTGGGGCAAGCTATTCACCCAATACAACAGTGATAACCAGCCGTGATTCTCATAAGGTTTCACGAATGATCAATCGGGCATTAATCTCCGGTATTCTTTCTGTGGGCACAAATGTTTGGGACTTAGGGGCACTTCCCATGCCTGTTGCCCGATATCAAGCCGGGACACTGGGGGATCAGGGTGGTATTCATGTAAGAAGAGCATCCAACGACCCGAGGATGTTGGATATAAAATTTTTTAATGCCACAGGGCTTGATATTCCAATATCCAAGGAAAGAGGGATAGAACAGCTATTCTTCAGGGAGGATTTTAGACGGGCAAAGATAGAGGAAACAGGGGTATTGTCATTTCCATACAGGGTTATGGAATGCTATCGCGAGGGATTTCTCAGTGCCATAGATCGCCCTAATCTGAAGAAGAATTTTAAGGTGGTCATAGATTACTGCTTTGGTTCAGCTGCGACCATATTTCCATCTATACTGGGAGAATTTGGATGGGATGTTATCTCCCTGAATGCCTATCTTGATAATACAAAATTTATCAGTAATCCAGCCAAGATGAATCAATCCTTGAAACAACTATCTAATATCGTGCAAACCCTTGGGGCAGATATTGGTTTTCTTCTTGATCAGGAGGCAGAAAGGGTATCCCTTGTAGATGAAAAGGGACAAATTCTCTCACCAGAGATTGCCTTTGCTGTTGTGTGCCAGATGGTTGCCCAAATCTCTCCTCTGGCAACAGTAGGAACACCAATAAATACTACACGAATCATTGATCAAATGCTGCCGGGCAGGGTAAAGAGAACAAAAACAACCAGCAGGGGTATTTGTGAGGAAAAAGAGCCATTCTTGGTGGGTGATGGAAATGGCGGCTTTATTTTCCCTAAGTTTCGTCAAATATTTGATGGGATGTTTGCGGTAGTAAAGATACTTGAATTATTGTCAAAAACAGATAAAAGGCTTGGGGATATTGTGGCAGGTATCCCGCCGTTTTTTGTCAGCCATCGAACCGTCTATTGTTCATGGGAGATGAAGGGAACGATGATGAGACAATTGATTGAGAAAACAACAGATAAGCCCGTAGAATTAATAGATGGGGTTAAAATATATCATGGTCAGGACTGGATATTGCTTTTGCCTGATCAGAATGAGGCAAGTTTTCATCTATATGCAGAAAGCAGCAGCATGGAAAGGGCAGAGGCATTGATAGATGAGTATGTGGGAAGGATTAAGCAGTGAGAAAGTGAAAAGTGAAAAGTGAAAAGTGAAAAGTGAAA
>Ga0210016_1003055_pt1 | contig 14950 bp, 16 predicted proteins | sample CryGeyCG2014_300_FD_185454 | JGI IMG/M metagenome (GOLD analysis project Ga0210016, IMG submission 185454) | Groundwater microbial communities from aquifer - Crystal Geyser CG02_land_8/20/14_3.00 (SPAdes) (version 2) | ecosystem: Environmental > Aquatic > Deep subsurface > Groundwater | place... | reverse complement strand
ATAATCTCCTTTTCATTGCCCTTGATTATTTCCTGGTAAGCGGCCTCCTGTCCTTTGGTCTTTTTAAGTAAATTTTCTTTTTGGCCCTGTTTTGATTCTACCGATTTCTTTTGGACTAATTGAAGCGACTTCAAGATATTTTGCTCGGTCAAATCTTCTTCTAATTTCCCTCTTTCTTTTTCCAATTCGCTTTTTATTTCCTGAATATTGGCCAAAACGGTCTGGATTTTATCTTGCGCGTTTTCCAGGGCGTTCAGTTGGTCAAAAAAATCGGAAAATTTATCATTTTTCAAAACGACTTCCCAAAGCGTTTCTTGGTCATACTGGGAAACCGTTCGGAGATATTCGGCTAAAAGGCCTTTTTTCTCGTCCATATTTGCTTCCAGCGCGTTAATCTGCTCGTTTAATTCATCCATATCTAAAGTATTTTTTCGGATAACCAAATCAATTTGGTTGATTTCCGCTTGGACTTTGCCGATCTGATTCTCCAAGAGTTGGATTTCGTTTTTAAGCGAACTGGCCATTTGCTGATTTTCCTGTATTTTCCCTTGATATTGGTTTATTTCTTGCTGTTTCTGCTGGATTTGTTCTTCTAGACCCTTCCTTAGGTCGTCAAGGTCAGAGGCCCGGGCGAAATACGGCAGAATTAAAAAAAGCGCCAAGCTCCCAATAGCCGATTTTCTTAAAAGAAAACTAATTTTAGTTAATTTGAACATCTTCCTCCTTGGGTTAAAATGGAGTTCAAGAATTATTCCTTTTTTGCTCTATCTTTCCTTCAGTCGGACTTTCTTCCGCCGGCGTTTTCTCCTCGGTTTTTTCCTTGCCTTTGGCTTCGGTCTCTACTTGTTCAACGCTTTCCGTCGGCGCTTCCTCGAGTTTTTCTAATTCTTCTTGAGTCCTTGGGGGAACAACTGTCGCGATAACATCTTCCGGGTTGCCCTTTACCTGTGTCCCTTCCGGCACTTTAACGTCTTTAATGCGAACGTTTTCGTTAAAGGTCTTTAGAACGGAAATATCCACCTGTATTTCATGGGGTAGATTCTGCGGCAAGGCCTCTACTTCAAGAGAAGAAATATTTTTAACTAAAACGCCGTTCTCCCGGACAACCGCTTTTGACTCGCCGACAAAAACCAGCGGAATTTCAACCACAATTGTTTCGTCTAATTTAACTTGGTTGAAATCAATATGGATAATTTTATCGCTTACCGAATCTCTGGCAATATCCTGAATTAAAACAACTCTTTCCCCGTTTTTATCGGTTTTATCCTTATCGCCGTCTATTTTCAATTTAATCAGCGTGTTCTCTCCAGCCGCTTGATAAATCTTCTCAAAATCGCCTTCTTTCACCGACAAAAGCAAATTATCCACTTTTTTGCCATACAAAACAGCCGGAATAAAACCTGTTTTCCGGATTTGTCTATTTTTCTTGCCGGTCTCCGGGCGAATTTTAGTTTTTAGTTCCAACATAATTTCATTTCTATAGTAATCAAAAAACGCTCTTAGGTCAAGCGTCAAGCCAGAGATATCGGCAACGGCTGTCCCTAAATCATGGAGATCGGACGCGCGCGACTCCGGCAAAAAAATTATTCCTCCGCTTCAATCTTTTCTTTTTCGGTCATTTCGGCCTCAATCGCGTCAACCGGACAGATATCAACCGCTTCTTTGGCGCAAAATTCATTGCAGGATGATTGCTCTTTTATCAAATGGGCTTTGTTATCGTCGCCGATTTCAAAACAATCGGGACAAACAGCCACGCAACTCCCGCAACCGATACATTTTTCAGTATCAATTTTTATCTTCATGGTTTTTAAAAATTATTTCTTTTAATTTTTCAGTGTATTCCAGGGCATTTTCCCTTTGCCAAACGTTTCGGCCAATCGCCGCGCCAATCGCGCCGGCCGCCATAATATTCTTAATTATTTCCAAGAATTCCTCATCGGAAACCTTTGGTCCGCCCGATAAAACCACTTTGGTTTTGCCAGCCGCTTCAACTGCCCGGGCAAAACATTCCTTTGAACCGCAATATTTAATCTTGACCATATCAAGGCCAAGCTCCAAGCCCAAACGGGCGGCGTAAGCGGTAACTTCCGGCGAATCATCGTCTTTAATCGTCTTTCCTCGCGGATACATCCAGCCGATCACGGCTAATCCTTTTTTATCGGCTTCTTCCTCTATCCGGCCAATTTCTTTCAGCATCTCCGACTCGTGTTCGCTGCCGACATAAACCGTATAACCGACAGCGGCCGCCCCTAATTTAACCGCCTCTTCAACCGAGCAGACTTGCCTTGAAATGGGTTCTCCTCCGACTAGTCGAGTTCGGCCGTTTAATTTGACAATCAGAGGTATTTTATCCCTGTAGGACGGATAATATTTCTCGGCGATGCCTTTTTGCAGGACGATGGCATTATATCCGCCCTTAACGGCGATATCCAGAATATAATTCGGGTCAATGCTTTTGCCCGTTAAATCAACTGGTCCATGCTCCATGCCGTGGTCATAAGCCAGATAAATCGCTTTTCCCCTGGTGGTAATTTTTCCTAATTTATCCATTTTGATTATTATACTTCTAGAGTAATTATAACGCCACAAAACCTTTATTTAAATTTTCCATTAAAACCTGGTCTAATTTTTCTTTGCCTAAATATTCAATAAAGAGCTTATTCCAGAGAGTTTCCTGTTGGTGGTAGAGATATTTGGGTTCAAAACCGCCCTGGGCGAGCAAAGAAATGCCATTATCAAACAGATTAAAACTGACTAACTCTTCTTTTCCTCCGCCGGCAAAAATTCCGGCGGCCGCGTCCAGACCCGACCAGAAGCCCAATTTCGTTTCCGGCGAGAGTTGGCTGAATTTATCAATTACCGCGCCGGCTTGGCTGAAATGCCAGGACTCGGGACTGAGATGCGGTTCAAACAGACGAGGATCGTCCGGATTCTTCTTGGCCAGATACGACGGCGCTATCCGCCAACTCATTCTGCCGCCATCGGGCAAGGGCAGACCGCTTGTTTCAACTTTGAGCGCTTTGGTCATTTTTCGGGCAAAATCCGGTCTCGGACTATACGACTTAAAAAGTCGCGCGTGCCAATCAACTTCAAAAATATAGTGAAGGGTCATAAACAAAAGATAAAGCGCTTCCCCGGGATTGATTTTTTTAACCGGAATAACAAAGACAATCCCCATTTCCTTCAGATGGCTCATATGGTGAAGTTTTCCGCCTAAGAATTTTTCCCCGATGCCGGCCCATTTGTCGGACAAAACCATTATTCTTATTTCTCTTTCCTCAAAATCATCCTTGTTTAAAGAAAAATATGGCTTTAAAAAAACATTATTAAGCCAATCATTGTCTTCGGCAAAACGCAGAGCGGAGAAAAGCTCAAAAATATCTTCTTTTTTGAGCATTTGTTCAACATCGCCATAACCCAACTCCGCCATAATCCTCCGGGGAGGATTATTTCTGAATAACTCTTCGGCTTTTTCTTTTTTGAGATAAAATCCGGTTAAATCACCGACTAACTTTTTAATTGCGTCAATCAACCCTTGATGGCTTCCCGCCTTTGAAAAGTCCGGTCGTCCGAAATAGTCCAAGAGGGCTTCGTTGGTCTCTTTGGTTTTTTTTAAAAGCGATTGAAAAACTTGTTCTGGCGTCGGGTGATCTTTTTTCTTAAAGCCCATCTCTTTTAGGGCTTGCTCAACCTTTTTTTTATTCTCTTGGACAATCCTTTCAATCACGCCCAAATGGGCAGGGCCGGACTTGCCGGCTATTTTATCCATCTTTTCCTTTAATTTTAAAATAATCCCCTCCGGCGTCCTTAGTAACCGGGCTAAAGTTTTGACTTCCGTATTCATATCTTCTCTTTTTTAACTGGTACTTTTTCCCATGGCCCCCAGTCGCCTTTTTTCAAAATGCCGTTGGTGGCGCCAAATTCCTGTAAAACCGCCGTGGCGTTGGCTGTTCCTAATTGGATAGCGTAAGAAATATCGTTTTTTTCAATATAGCCGGAAACAAAAGCTGAGGCAAAAGCGTCGCCGGCGCCCGTCCGGTCAACCATGCCCGATTCTGGAATTCCGGCCGAATAGCGATATTGGCCGTCAGAAACCATAACGCCTTCCGGACCTTTGGTCATAACGACAATGCCATCAATCATCTCATCTAATTTTTTAAAGATTTCTTTTTCAGCGGCGTAATCAATTCCGGTTAATTTGGCGCATTCTTCCTGGTTTAGTATTAAAATATCTATCTTGCCAAGAACCGTCTTTAAAACTTCGGTATTCTCCCTTGTTTTGAGAGAACCGGCCGGATTGGAGGAAATCTTAATGCCATTTTCTTGGGCGAAATTCATCAAAGGAACCAGCATCTGATGGCTTTTATCGGAAAGGGAAGCGATATAAAACCATTTGGTTTTGAGTTTATCAAAAGAGAGGTCTTTTTCGGTCAAATTATGACAGGCGCCATACTTTTCCAAAATACTCCGCTCAACGCCGGGCAAAGACAGAATAACCGAAAAAGCGGTCGGGCTGTCGTCTAATTCTTTAAGCAAATCCAAAAAAACGCCGTGCCTGGTCAATTCTTTTTTAACTTCCTGGCCAAAGCCGTCTTGGCCAACGGCGCCAAAATAAGCCGTTTTAAGTCCCTGTTCGGCAAAAGTGGCGGCTGGATTCGCGCCGCCTCCGCCCATGGCGAAAAAACTTTCGTTAATATGAATTTTTGAACCCAACGAAAGACACAGCCCTTTCTTGGTTTCAAACTCGTCGCTCTCAACCACTTTGAGTTTTTTGGTGCTCATAAAAACATCTTGGGTGGCCGAACCAAATGTAATCACATCGTACATAATATCAGATCGACTTCCTAAGCCGACGTTTACTTCCTGTTTAAAACTTTTTTAACCGCTTCCTTGATATATTTGGCTGTTAGTCCAAAAACCTCCATTAATTCATCTGGTTTGCCCGATTCTCCGAAGCGGTCCAAAACGCCAATCATCTCAATCGGTACGGGATGATTCTTGGATAAAACCTCGCAAACGGCGCTGCCCATTCCGCCCATTACCTGATGGTCTTCCGCCGTCACAACCGCTCCGGTTTTTTGAGCAATCTCAATGATTGTTTTCTCGTCCATCGGTTTGATAGTGTGATTATTGACCACGGCGGCCGAAATACCTTCTTTCTCCAGCTCATTTGCCGCTACCAGCGCTTCGTGGACTGTTGGACCGCAAGCAATGAGCGCGACGTCCTTTCCTTCTCTAAAAATTTCCGCTCGGCCGATTTTAAAGGGAGTTTGGTCGGTAGTAAAGACCGGGGTTGCTTCGCGAGCAAACCTCAAATACGCCGGACCAACCATTTCGCCGGCGGCAATAGTCGCTTTTTTCGTCTCAATCATATCGCATGGGGCAATCACCGTCATATTGGGCAGACAGCGAGCAATGGCAATGTCCTCTAATCCCTGGTGGGTTGCTCCGTCTTCTCCGACTGAAACGCCGGCATGCGCCCCAGTCAATTTAACATTGGCCTCATTATAAGCAACGCTTATTCTAATCTGATCCCAGTTTCTCCCCGGGCAAAAGACAGCGTAGGTGGAAGCAAACGGAACTTTGCCAACCAAAGACAATCCGACGGCGACGCCGACTAAGTTTTGCTCCGCAATCCCAACCTCAATAAATCTATCGGGAAATTCTTTCTGAAACCAATCACAGCGGGTAGAAGCCGTCAAATCCGCTCCCAAGACAACGATATTGGGATTCTTTTTCCCCAATTCAACCAGCCCCTCCCCATAGCCGTCCCGTGTCGGCTTCTGCTCTAATTTTTCTTTTTGGTAAACGTTTTTAATTAAATCCATATTACTCGTCTTCTGATTTAATTTTGCCGTCTAAAGTTCTCAAACATTTAAGCGCTTTTTGCCCTTCCTCGGCGCAGGGCGTCTTGCCATGCCAAGAATATTGCCATTCCATAAAGTCAACTCCTTTGCCTGGAATAGTATGGGCGATAATCAAAGTCGGCTTTTCAAAAATCGTTTTTGATTTCTGACAAGCGTCAATAATCTCTTCTATATTATGGCCGTCAACCTCCAAAACATGCCAGCCGAATGATTCGTATCTTTCTTTGAGCGGCTCCAACGGCATGACATCCTCGGTATAGCCGTCAATTTGAATATTGTTCCGGTCCATTATCTGAGTCAGATTGAACAGTTTATATTTTCCGGCAAACATTGCCGCTTCCCAGATTTGTCCCTCGTCGTGTTCGCCATCGGAAGTCAGGCACCAGACCCAATTGTTTTTCTTGTCCATCTTATAAAAAGCGTAGGCCATGCCGCAGGCGATAGACAATCCCTGGCCCAAAGAGCCGCCGGACGATTCTATGCCCGGAACGCTTTGCCGATAGGGATGGCCCTGAAGATTAGAACCCAGTTTTCTTAAGGTTTTTAATTCTTTTTTCGGGAAAAAACCGGCGTGAGCCAAAGTGGCGTACCAAACCGGACAGATATGGGCGTTGGAAAGAACCACCATGTCTCTCTCCTCCCAATCCGGCTTCTTGGCGTCATATTTTACCACGCCGCCAAAATATAAAGCCGTAAAAACATCAGCCATGCCCAACGGCCCGGCTGAGTGCCCCGACTTGGCTTCCATTAGCATTTCAATAATGTCTTTTCTGATAGCGTTGGCTTTTTGTTCTAATTCTTTTTCATTCATTTTTTTCTTTGATTTTAAGATATTTATGGTGTTTTAATTCTTTTATCGTTCGTCCAATATCATTACTGTTAAAAATCGCTGAGCCGACCGTTAGGATATTCGCCCCGGCGCGAACAATTTCCGGCGCCGTATTTAGGTTGACCCCGCCATCCGCTCCTATTTTAAGATTGGGGTAACTTTGGCGCAGTTTTTGGATTTTTGCCAGGGTTTCGGGCAATAATCCTTGCCCGCTTTTCCCCGGCTCAACGGTCATAATCAGAACTTCGTCCAAGTCGGAAACATATTCATCCAAAATCTCAATTGGCGTTTCCGGATTTATCGCCAATCCAGCCATTATTCCCGCCGACCTTAATTTCCGGATTATCTCTCTTATTTTCCGGCTTGATTCAAAATGGAAAATAACTTTTTTGACTCCCGAATTAATCCAGTCCTCAATCGCCTCCTCCGGTTTTTCAACCATTAAATGGATTTCTAAATTTAGTTTGGTTTTCAAATTCCTTAATTCAGCCGGATTGTTTTTGCCCGGTTTCGCGTAGGGCCAGGTGTAATTGTCAACAAACTTGCCGTCCATAATATCCAGCTGAACTCCATCAACATACGATTCAACTTTTCTTATTTTTTCCTCCAGTTCTTGAAAATTTTGGGCGATAATGGCCGGAATCACCTCAATCATTTTTCTATCTCCTTTATCTTTCTTATCCGCCGGAGATGCCTTTCTTCGCCGCTGAATTTCGTTTCTAGCCAGAGCCGGACAATTTTTTTGGCCGTCCCGGCGTCCAAAACCCGGCCGCCCAGACACAAGATATTAGCATCGTTATGTTCTCTGGACTGAATGGCGGTGAATTCGTCCCAAACCGCCGCCGCCCGCGCGCCTCTGACTTTATTGGCGACGATGCAGCTGCCGATGCCGGTGCCGCAAATCACTATTCCTTTTTCTCTTGTTTCCGTCGCCTTTTGGGCGACCTTAAGCGCAAAATCGGGGTAATCATCCTGCGGTTCAGATTCCTTATTGCCCAAATCCTCAAAATCATACCCTAATTCTTTGAGGTGCTTTTTGAGTTCTTCTTTCAGATTGTATCCGGCGTGGTCGGCGCCAATGTAAATCATAATTTCTTCCCGATATACTCGGCAAACTCGGCCAGACGACAGGCATAGCCCCACTCATTGTCGTACCAGGCCAAAACCTTGATTAAATTACCCCGCTCTACCATCGTCGCTTGGCCGTCAATAATCGCCGAATACGAATTACCCTTAAAATCAATGGAAACCAACGATTCGTCTTCAATCGTTAGAATTCCTTCCATTTCCTCGCTCTGAGCGGCTTTTTTGAAAATCAAATTGACTTTTTCCGCTGTCGTTTCTTTCTTGACCTTGGCGACAAAATCCACCAGCGAAACAATCGGAGTCGGAATCCGGATAGCCAGACCGTCTATCTTCCCCTCTAATTCCGGAATGGTTTTAACCACTGAGGTTGCCGCTCCGGTTGTCGTCGGAATCATAGAAATAGCGGCGGCTCTCGCCCGCCTGATGTCTTCATCCGGCGAATCAAGCAGTTTTTGAGTATTGGTATAGCTGTGAATTGTCGTCATCAGCCCCGACTCTATCTCAAAATTATCATGCAGAACCTTAGCCACTGGCGCCAGACAATTGGTCGTGCACGAACCCATTGAAACAATATGGTCTTTTGACGGCTCATATTTATCGGCGTTGACTCCTAAAACAAAATGGGCGACCGACGGGCTTTTGCATGGCGCTGAAATAATCACTTTTTTGGCGCCGGCCTTGAGGTGTCTTCCTGCTCCCTTATAATCGGTGAAAAATCCGGTGCACTCCAAAATGACATCAATTCCCAAATCTTTCCAAGGCAGTTTTTCCGGTTCTTTTTCGGCTAAAATTTTAATTTTTTTGCCGCTGACAATCAAATTATTTTCATCGTAATCAACTTTTTTGTCATATTGCCCATAGATTGAATCGTACTTTAAAAGATGAGCCAATGTTTTGGTCCCGGTCAGGTCGTTTATTGCCGCCACTTCAATTTCCGGATGTTTTTCCAAAATCCGGCGAAGCGTCGGCCGGCCAATTCTCCCAAATCCGTTGATAGCTATTTTAACACTCATAATTATTTTCTCCTTTTTGTAGAGTTATTCCTTAATTCCCAATAATTGGTCTATTTTGGCTTTGTCAAAACCGACGACGATTTCGCCGTTGATTTCCGCCACCGGCACACCCATTTGTTTGCTCTTGCTAATCATCTCTTCTCTGGCTTTTTCGTCTTCGGCGACATCAATGTCTTCGTACTTAAAGCCCTTTTCGTCCAAATACTGCTTAAGATTGACACAGTACGGACAACTTGGCGTAGAAAATACGCGAATGGCTGGCTGTTCTTTTCTTGTTTCTTCCATAATATTATTCTCCCTTCATTTGATTAAGATAGTTATAGGCGTTGAGCGCCGCTTTCGCTCCTTCTCCGGTAGCAACAATAATTTGCTTGTGGGAAACATCGGTTACGTCGCCGGCGGCAAAAATATTTTTAACCGAACTGGCGTTTTGGCAATCAATCTTAATTTCTTTTTTCTCATTCAATTCTACCATATTTTTCACCAAAGATGAATTAGAGATAGAACCGATGGCAATAAAAACGCCGGTAGCGGCCAATTCCTTCTTTTCTCCCGTATTTTTATCCTCATAGACAACCGCGCTAACAAAATTATCTCCTTTGAATTCATGCGTTAAAATGTTATGGTAAAACGTAATTTTAGGATTACTTTCTGCTTTAATCTGCAAGTACTGGTCGGCTGACGATTTCGGCTGATAGCCCAGAATATAGACCCTGGCGGCGTATTTGGCCGCTTCCAAAGCAGTATTAATGCCGGTGTTTCCGCCTCCAATAACGGCTACGACCCTGTCGGCGTATAACGGAGCGTCGCAAACGGCGCAATAACTGATTCCTTTGCCCAGAAATTTTTCTTCTCCGGCGGCGTTAATTTTTTTCGGCGTCCGGCCGGTCGCCATAATCAGCGTTCTACTTTGATAAACCTCTTCTCCCGTCCTAACTTCAAGAGAAGAATCTTTTTTCAAAGAAACTTTTTTTACTTCAACTCCTTCTTTAATTTCCAAGTCGTTTTCTTTCAGGTGGGCAACCATCCTATTGACCAGATCCAGACCCTTAACATTTGAGATGCCGGTATAATTATCAATCTCCGGCGCCCAGGCCATTTGGCCGCCCCAATTCTTTGTCAGTAATAAAACCTTTATTTTTTTCCTGGCGGCGTAGATGCCGGCGGTAATCGCCGCCGGCCCCCCGCCGATAATAATTAAATCGTACACTGTAATTAGTCATCCTGAGCGTTAGCGAAGGATCTGTTAGATTCTTCGGGCTCCGCCCTCAGAATGACTGCATATTAGACAAACGACCTACGCGTTAGCCAGCCGAATACTTTCTTTGGTATATTTCTTTAAATTATTAACCTGCCTTTGATTCAAAATCTCGCAGGCAAAATTCCAGTGGAAGGAAACCCAGTCGCCTATTTTCGGCCGGTCAATAAATCCGGCATTGCTGATTTGGGCTAAAATACTCCGATTAACCGACTGGCCCAATTTCAACTTATCTTTTTCCAGCGCCAGCGGCTGAGAGTCAACCTCCAGATTCGGCCAGTCAACTTTTTTAATTTTCCCCCAGCTGATACGGCATAAATCCATGCTGTTTAAGGTGTGTATTATATCCAGATTCCCCGTCCGCTTCCAAACATTAAAAACATGAAAACCGTGGTGCGGTTTGGCTCCTAATGGTATTTTATCAATAACTTGCCTCAAAAGCAAACGGGATAATTTCTTTTTCAGCCCGAGATTATCCGTTAGGTGATAATATAGTTTGTTTTTCTCAATATTTTCCAAAAGATTATTGCCCAGCCAGTAGGCCTCCACCACCCTTTCGTCAAAGGCGTCCCGAATCTTATTCGCTTGGGCGATAAAGTCCAAGTAGGGATAAAGCGTCTGGAATTCCTTTAAAATCAGTTTGAGGCCGCCGTCAACTTCCAGCCCTTGAGCGTAATAAAAAAGGTCGCGGTTTTTATCCGGGCCGCAAAAATGAAGCTTATTCGGCATAAAAGCGTAGCGAGCGCAGCGCAGAATTCCTTTTTGGCTAAACTGCCCGAACTGGTTTTTCTTGAGCATAGCGCGATGACAATTTAAAGATAAAAACAGCCGCCGCCAAAGTCAAAATTATTCCAATCGCCTGGCCGACAAGAAGATGTTCGCCCGAAAAGAACAAGGAAAGCAAGGTCGTAATCGAACTGCCTAAAAGCAGAATCGCCGCCGCTTCGCTAACTTTGACATATTTCAACCCGCTGTACCAAGTCGCCACATAACCGAACAACAAAACCGAAGTCGCCAGAATCCAGCCGATTTGAGCCAAATCAAGCGCTAACGCCAAAGCGAATTGGCCGGTCAAAAGCCAGAATAAAACGATAAAAACCGAGCCGAAAAACATTCTCGCCCAAACGACAACTCGCGCCGGCAAATCGGTTAACAAGTATTTGCTCAAAACGCTTTCTCCGGCCCAAAGTAAGGTCGCCATAAGAATCAGCCCGTCGCCCCAGCCAAAGCGATGAGGAATTAGGCCTAATAATAAAATATTGCCCAAAATCATCAATAAACCGGCGGCCAAAAATCCCCGGGATATTTTTTCTTTTAAAAAGACCGCCGCCAGAATAGCGACATAGATAAACATGGTCTTGTGGATAAAAGAACCCTGGGCAGCCGTAGTCAAAGACAGCCCCTTAAAAAACAACAGAAACGGAATCGAGCCACCAATTAGACCGACCAAAATCAGCATTAACCATTTTTTTTGAGCAAGCGTTTTTAGCGCCCGCCAGTCCCTAAACGCCAGAATCCAAGCGATGGCCAAAACGGCGACAATAATATTTTTCCAACCGGTAAAAACATACGGGTTGACAACACTGACTCCGAACTTGCTGACAAAAACAGCCAACCCGGAGATAACTGCCGTGGATAAAATTAATAATAGTCCCTTGTTTTTATTCATACTTTTGTTATAATTGAAATGAGCAAGGAAATGAAAGCTTGTTTTCAATTTCCGAGCGAATGAGATTATATCTACTGATATAATTATTAATATGTGTTTAGCTACCCCATCTAAAGTGATAAAAATTAAAGATGACTGGGCGACGGTTAAATCAGGGAATCACGCCCACCGCGTCAATTTAAGTTTACTAAAAAATATCAGAGTTGGCGACTATCTTTTAATCCACGACGAACTGGCTATCAACAAAATCCCCGCCGGCGACGCCAAAAAAATTTTAGAGATGATAGAAAGTCATTCACACCGCCATTAACTACTGATACTTCTCGGCTTGGAGTTTGAACAGACGGGCGTACGTGCCGTCTTTTTTTAATAATTCCTCGTGAGTCCCCAATCCGTCTATCTTGCCTCTTTTGATAACGGCGATGCGGTTGGCGCGCCGGACGGTGGAAAAGCGATGCGAAATCAGAATGACGGTCCGGTCCTGGGAAATCTTTTCTATTCTTTCAAAAATTTTCGCTTCAGCTTCGGCGTCTATGGACGAAGTCGGCTCGTCCAAGACCAGCACCTTCGGGTCGCGGTAAAACACTCTCGCCAGAGCCAGCTTCTGCCACTGGCCAATGGACGGCTCCACCCCGCCGGTAAATTCTTTGCCCAGCATCTGACCATAGGCCTTTTCCCATTCCTCAATAAAAATATCGGCCTCGCCGGCCTTGGCGGCTTCTTTGACTTTTTCTATTGCCAGCTTCTGGCCGGTTCTCCCCATCGCAATGGCCTCTTTGACCAAAAAGTGGTAATGGGCATAATCCTGAAAAATCGCTCCCAACTGGATATACCAGCTTTCCAAATCAATCTCCCTTAGGTCGTGGCCGTCAATTAGAATCCGGCCTTTGTCCGGATCGTAAAATCGGCAGAGTAGTTTGACAAAAGTAGTCTTGCCGGCGCCATTGACTCCGACAAAAGCGATTTTCTCTCCTGGCGCGATGGACAAAGAAAAGTTTTTTAAAACGACTTTGTCGGTCCCGGGATAGCGAAAAGTGACATCGTCAAAAACAATCTTCGGCGCCTTGCCGCTGTCAAGGACAATTCCCTTTTCTTTTTTCTTAACAATCGGCTTTAAATCAAGAAACTTAAAGACATCGGTGATAAACAGGTTGTCTTGGTACTGCTGGCCGAAACTATTAAACAGACCGGAAAGAGAGCGCCTTAAATTGCCAATGGAAGCAATAATAAAGGTCAGAGTTCCAATTTGAATATTGCCGTTGATAACTTCAAAAATAAACCAAATAGTGGCAACGGCGACGACAATTTGACCGACAGTCAATGAAATTAGACGATACCAGAGGCGTTTTTCTTTCATTTCTTTTTTCCTCTTCCCTGAAATTCCTGAATAAATCCCTGATAATATCAATAAAATAAAGCGTATTTTGGAAAAGTTTTAACTCTACCAAAGACGGCAATCGTTCAAAATGGCTCTTGACATTCCAAAATTTTCTTTTAATCTCGGCTTTACTGGTATGGATATTCCAGACCCGCCGGCCGTATTTCATTTCAACAACGAGCTCGGGAATCGTCCCGATAAAAATAAGCGTAAAAACCCACCAATTGGCGAAAATTAAAACGGCGGCGGCAATGACGACTTCCATGGCGCCCTGCATGATATAAAATTGACGGTCAACAAAATTCTGAATTCGCCAGACGCCGCTTTCAAAAACCTTATTAATCAAATCGTTCTTTTTCGGGTCTTCTCTGACGGCAATATCAACTTCCCCTTTTTTCTTGATCAATAATAACTCAAATTTCTCTTCCAAAAAAAACCAAAACAACTTAAAAAGATAACTTTCCCAAGCATAAAAAAGAGAAGGCAGAAAGTTAGCGACGATTATCGCTCCGATTAAAATCAGAAAATAAAAAGAAATGGACTGGCCACCGACAATTTTAACCAGTTCGTTGATCAATAAACCGCGCGAGCCCGACTGCAAAAAAGAAAAAGCCGAAAGAGCAAAAGAAATAAAAAGGAGCAAAATCACAGTTCCTTTTTTTTCGCCCCAAACTATTTTAGTCAATCTAAGGCTGTTTTTAGCTAAATTGGCGATAATTGAAATCTTTGATTTTTTCTTTTTAGACATATTTGACATTTTAATGAACTGAGCAGGTAATACAAGGGTCGTAGGCGCGGACCAGCATATTAAGCAATCGCTCCGTCTCTTTTTGGGGGCGATTTTTTGTCTGCTCTAAGAGCGCCCGGGCGCTTTTTTCAATTGAGGTCAGGTTTTGGACCGTCGGCGTGATAATATTGGCCTCAACGATAATATTATTTTTACCTGCCCCGCGAGAAGCAGGGTCCAGATGGACCTCGTGATAAAGTCCCCCTCGGGGCGCCTCTACCGCGCCGATGCCAATAAAAGAAGCGTCTTTGCTCGGCGGAATAATTCTTGCGTCTAAATCGCCGGCTAGCAGTTTTTCAATAATTGTTCGGGCATTCCGGTGATAAATTTCAATCTCAATCGCCTGCGCCGGATTGTTATAAAAAGGATTGGTAAAATCCAAATCGTATTTCTCCCCATAATCGCCATAGACCGCCAAGCGCGCCAGAGCGCCAACCAGTGTTTCCTCACCCCTGTATTTGCCGAATTTGGCCGTGGAGTAATCCCGAATATCCTCTTCAATATCCTTTTTGTAATTTTTGACCGGCGACTCCACCCGGCCGGCGATATTATTGGAAGAAACCGCCGCGATTTTGTCGTTGACTAAAGCGGCCAACTTTAAATCCACCTTTAATTCCGGGTAGTCCAGTCCAAGGCATAATTCAACCGTGTCTCGAGCGGCGGTAGCCGTTTCCGCCAATTTTTTGAGCAGTTTTTTCAATTGGACTTTAGTCGGGACTTTATGGAATCCGCCGATGGCGGTTGTTGTCGGATGGACATTCCGGCCGCCGACCGTCTGGACAATCTCATCCGAGACCTCTTTCAGCGCCAGCGCCTTTTTAAACGCCGCCGGATTTTTTTGCGCCAGTTCCGTCCCGCGGTCAATCCCCAAATAGTCCGGCAAAGAAAGAAAAAATAAGTGTAAAGAATGACTTTGAATTATCTGGCCGCAGGCCATTAAATCGCGAAGTTGCCTGGTTGTTTCGCTTACTTTGATGTCTAAAGCGTCTTCCACCGCCTTCAAGGAAGCGATATTGTGCGCCACCGGGCAGACCCCGCAAATCCGCGGCGTAATCCAGTGCAT